>Ga0207694_10000378_pt1 | contig 41489 bp, 61 predicted proteins | sample KBSC34metaG_FD_184353 | JGI IMG/M metagenome (GOLD analysis project Ga0207694, IMG submission 184353) | Corn rhizosphere microbial communities from Kellogg Biological Station, Michigan, USA - KBS C3-4 metaG (SPAdes) (version 2) | ecosystem: Host-associated > Plants > Roots > Rhizosphere > Soil... | reverse complement strand
CTCCTACGACAACGCGACCAACATCGTCCGGCTCAAAGCGAAAACGCTGGAATGGAAAGAAGTCACGGCGGAATACCGCTACGCGGTGATCTACAAGGACACCGGCTCCGCCGCGACCTCCCCGGTGCTGCAATGGCTCGACGCCGGCGCCGTCCAGAAAATCGCCTCCGGCACGGTGAAGGTCGAATGGGACCCGACTGACGGCACCGCCCGTCTCGTCGTCGCGTAGGAGCTCGCCACCGTGGCGACGATCGCCGAAAAGCTGAAAGAAGCGGCGGTAGTCGACAACCTCAACCGCAACGAAGACCCGATCGCCGGGGAATGGAAACTCCTCAAACCGGGGATCACCAAGGGCAAGGCGGAAGCGGCGAAGGGGTGGACGCCGAAGTCCACCAAAGCCGAAGGCTTCGACGGCGCCTACTGGAATAAAACCTCCCTCGTCTCGACTGCCGCGATCTACGCCTACGCGATCGTCTCCTTCGGGGTGCTGGCGACGCAGGCCGAACGTGTGACGGGCCTGTGGTTGCTGCGAGACAAGACCACCCCGGAAACGGTGCAGTCGGGCTACTACCTGCGGGCGGAACGGAAGGCCGGTAGCAACATTCTCTTCAAACTCGAGAAGTGGGTCACGGGCACCCCGACCGTCCTCAAAGAAATCGAAACCACCACCTACACGGCGGTCAGCGCGAGGATCGCCATTGTGGTCGGTAACGGCACCGTCTACTTCTTCGCCTCGAAATCGACGTCGCCGGAAACCTTTGAAGAAGTCCTCAAAAAAGAAGACGCGACCTACAGCGAAGGCTACTCCGGGCTCATGGCGACGGGGACCGGCGAATTTTCGGTCCTCGACTTCCGCACCGGCACCTTCTCCCTCGAAGAAGAAGCCGGCATCCACAAACCCAACTCGGCCTCGGTCAGCGTCTCGGCGCCGACGCCGGAAATCTCGGCGGGGATCGCGCCCAACTCCTCCACCGTCAACGCGAGCATCCCCAGCGTCGAACTCGCTGGCGGCCCGGCGCCCTCGGCGACGGAACGCGAAGCGAAGGGCCTGCCGCTGCCCTACCCGAACGTCCTGGCGAATCCCGGCCGGCTCGGGCCTCCCCGCTTCACCGCCCGCGACCGCAAGACCTTGGGGCTCGACTGATGGCCGAAGACGGACGCATAGCCGGGATGGACGAAGAAGGGCTCCGCCGCATCGTCGGCGAGCTCCTACAGGCCAACGTCGGCACGCAGGCCAACTTCGACGAGATACGGCAGCAGTTCCCGATCCAACCGTCGAGCGTCGCCGGCTCGATCCCCACCTGGCAGGAACTCGAAGAAGGCGGCCTCGAACCGCCGAACCCCGAAGAAGGCGAAGGGGAATCGTTCCAAGAACAGCTCGGCATCGAAGGCTTCGCCGACCTGATTTGGGTCGAAGTCAGCGCCGCCGGGGCGATCCTCCGCGGGGGCTCGGGCCTGACCGTCGAACACCCCGAAACCGGCGTCTACAAAATCTTCTTGCAGACCAAAACCGAAGCCACTTTCGACTACCCCGGCGCAATACGCTCCTGTACGTCCTCGACGACTGCGAGCCTTCAAGCCACCAATGCCAACATCAACCTCATCACGAGCAAAGCCGGCGTGCACGGATACGAAATCCGGCTCGTCGAAAACCTCGCGAGCTCGACGTTGGCAAACGCCGATTTCCACTTCTTCGCCGCCAACCTCGGCGCGGAATGAACAGGAGGACCCAAGATGCCCGCAGTAGGCAACGCTCGACCCCGCGGCCGTGGTCGTGGCCGGCAGCAGGGAGGCGGCCCGCGCGGCTTCCAAACCCTTCCTCTCCGCATCCCGCCCGGTCAGGCAGGCCCGCTCAAGCAGCGGCTCGGCCTCGGCGGCAACGGTAACGGCGGGACGCCCGCGCCCGGCGCCGGCAAAGTCAACCCGCCCGGCCGGGGGATGATGAACCCGCCCGGTCAGGGTCCGGCCCAGCCGTCGCGTCCGACTCGAGGCCGCGGCCGTGGTCGCGGTCAGGGTGCTGACAACGGCAAAGGGATCGGCCTCGGCGGCGCCGCCCTGCCCGGTCCCGGCGGTCGCCAGCTCGCCGCGCGTGTCTCCTCCGGCGCGATCACGCAGGAGCAGGCCCAGCGCACGATGAAACAGCGGCAGACGCTCGAGAAGGCGTACGGCAAAGACTGGCGCCAGCAGATCGCCAGCGCCGCCGGCGGCAAGACCTTCGCCCAGGTCCGGCAGGGCCTCAAGAGGAACCCCGGCAACGCGAAACTGGCGGCGCTCAACAAGCGGCTGCTCGAAGGGCGCAAAAAGGCCCTCGAAGGCGCCCGCAAAAAGAACGCCGCCGGCGGCAAGAAGCACGGGGACCAGGGGACCGAATAGATGGCACGCGGGAGGGCCTACGTCAGCAACGCGCAGCACCGCGTAGCCGCTGCCCGTGCTCGCCAGCAGGGCCGCGCCGTCGCGCGTGGCGGTCGCGGTCGACGCGGCGGCGGCCTCGGCGGGAAAGGGCTCCCGCCGGCAAAGCCGATGCCTTGGGACTCGACGGCCCAGCGGGAATCCGCCGAACTCGGCAACGAAGCGGCCGACACCCGCGCCGGCCTCGGTGCCAAGTACTCCGCCGCACAGAACGAACTCGGCTTCGGCTCCGGCGCCGACAACCCGTACTCGCGCTCGGCCGAAAACAAAGAGCAGCTCGGCAACAACCAGCGGGGGATCACCAACACCGCCGGGAACCAGCTCTACGCCGGCTCGACGATCAACAAGCAGTCCTCGGCCCGGAGCGCGTACGACAAAACGCAGAAGGGCCTCGAAGACAGCTACGCGGAAGCGCAGGCCGCCTACAACCGCGGCGTCGCGCAGACGGGTCGAGACGAACAACTCGGCGGCGCCCGGATCGCCGAAGGTGCGGTCCAGCGCGCCGCTGCCAGCGAACCGGAAAAGCTCGGCGTAGGTGGCGCCGGTCGACGCGCCGGAGTTGTCGCGCGCGGCCGGGGACGACTCAACGGCCCTGGCGCTGACGGGCGCAACGTCCGCCGGCCCGGTCAAGCCCGGCAACTCAACGCGAAAGCGCGAGCGATCAACGCCCGAGTCAACGCTCGGCGGGGGAGGAGATAGCGATGGCTCGACGGGGACGGGGAAGGGGACGTCAGGGCGGAGGCGCCGGCGTGGTGCGACGTCCAAACGCCGGCGCCCACGGTGGTCGCCCCGGTCGCGGTCGACGCGGCGGCGGCGGCGGAGATAGCGTCGGGAAGTTCCTCGGCCTGCACACCGGCCGGCAGGCGGGCGCGATCGCCAACGCGGAGGCGTCGACCGAATACAACCCTGAAATCCGCAACCTGCGCGAGCAGGCGAAGGGCAGTCGCGCTCGCGAAAGGGACCTCGGCCAGTGGTACGCGCAGCTCTCCTCCGACTACCAGGGCGCGCAGGACGCCGGCGCCGCCGCCTTGCAGTCCGTCGAGGACACGACCTCCAAGCAGCTCGCCGAAGCCGGCGATCGCAGTTCCGCCGACGCGGCGAAACTCGCGGCCGACGATGAGCAGTTCGCCGCCCTCGTCGGCGGCCCGAAGGACACCGCGGGCCTCGCCAAAATCGCGCAGGCCGGCGCCGCCGCTCAGCGCGCCCGCGTCGCCATGAACCTGCCGGTCCAGCAGGAGCAGGCCAACTTCGTCGGGCGCCTCGGCAGCGAGAAGACCGCGGCCCGTATGCAGGGGATCGAGGCCCGCCAGTCCGAGCGCAACCGCCGGATGAAACTCAAGGACGACACGGCCGCCGTCCAGCGGGAAAAGGGCGCGGCCCGCGTCACCGCCAAGGAGAAAATCCGCGAATCCGACCGCGCCTACCAGGCCGAACGCGCCAAGCTCCGCCTCGCCCGCCGCGAAGCGAAATCGGCGGAACAGGCCGCCGCCGCCGAGGCTGCACTCGCTCGGCTCAAGGCCGCCCACGAAGCTCGGCAGGACTCGATCGGCAACCGGCAGGCGCAGGAACGCATCGGCATCTCGCGCAAGAACGCGGCGACGTCGGCTCGCTCCCAGCGGGCAACGGCGAAGAACTACCGCGAAGACAACAAAGACGGCAAGGGCCTGTCGACCGCGGAAAAGCGCTCCCGCGGCGAACACTCCGCCGATGCAATGTCGGAAGCGAAGACGCTGCTCGCAATCAAGGTGCCGAAGACGCCGAAGGAATGGGCGAAGTTCCAAGCGGCGCTGACGGAACGGATGGGCTCGAGCTACGCCGCCGAGGCCGCCCGCGCCGTCGCCAAGCTGCGGAAGCAGCAGGCCGCGAAGAGCCGCGGAGCCTACGACCGGCGAGTACGCAAGGGTCAGGTCGCGGGACCGCCGACGCCGGCGCGGTAGGAGGCCCTCATGGGATGGGGGGACCTCCCGACGAGCCTCACGAAGAAGAAGCGCAAGCGCGGGCGCAAGACGTCCGTGCCGCCGATGGGTCCCTACCGGGCCGAGTCGGGCAACAAGAAGGTGCGCTCGAAAGCGACGTCGGCGGAAAAGCGCGAGCTCGGCAAGCAGCACACCCGCACCGGCCGTCGCGTCCGCCGGCTCGAGCAGAAGGACAAACGGGAAGCGGCGGCGGCGAAGAAGGATGCTGCAGCCGCGACGAAAGCGGTCACGAAGGCGAAGGCCAGTAAGCCGATCGAGACTCTCCGCCGCGCCGAAGAGAAGGCCGCCCGCACGACCGACCGGAAACTGAAAGCGCAGCTCCGCGAGTCCAGCAAACGCCTCCGCCACGCCCTCGCCAGCGAGGCCGCCTTCAAGGCCGGGCGGAAGACGCCCGAAGGCTCGCCGGTCAAAGCGAACTTCCCCGACAAAGCGCTCAAAGAGGTCGCCCCGCGGGCCTACCGCAAAGCCTTCCGGTCGGCTTCGGCCGGCGGCCACGGGAGCTCGCGCGGCCTCGGCGAACCGGAAGACCTGACGACCGCGATCACCCTCGCCGCTCCCGGCGGAGGCGTCGTCGGGGCCCTCGGCAAGCGCGCCGCGGAGGCTGGCGCCAAGACCGTCGTCAAGGAGGTCGGCGAGGCCGCGGCGGCGAAGGTCGAGTCGACGGGCAGCAAAGCCGTCGCGCGAGTACTCAACGCCGGCTCCGGCGTCCGCGCCGGCGGCAGACTCGCCGGAAGGGCCGCCATGCGCGCCGCTGGCCGGGACACGACGAAAGCCGCCGAGCGCGCCGCCGAGTCGGCCGCTTCGCGCACCGTTCGCCGCGCCGGCGCCAAGGCCGCCGCCGAGCGCTCCCGCGCCGCCAGCGCCGCGGTGCCGGGGATCAAGGCCGGCAAGGTCGGTGCCCTCGGCTTGCCCGTCGTCCGCGGCCACGTCGAGGCCGTGGTGGACAACCCGAAGAAGACGGCGAAGACGACCGCCCGCGCCCTGCCGGGCCTCGTCACGTACCCGGTCGGCGTCGCGATCAAAGGCGGGATCACCGCCGGCCGCGCCGCGTCGACGGTCGCCCACGAGGCCGGGGTGCCCGGCGCCGCTGGCTACAGCGGCAAAGAGATTCTCGCCCCGGTCGCGCACATACCGAAGGAACAGCTCGACTTCGCGAGGCAGGTAGCGAAACTGGCGACGTCGAGCGACGCGAAAGAGGTTCAGAGGGAAGTCGAAGACAACCTCGGCTTGACGCTCCCGATCATGCTCGGGCTCGGCTCGAAGGCCGCCGGCGACAAGATCGGCAAAGGCCGCATCGTCGAGGCCGTCCGCAAGATCACCGAGAAGAGCCGCGAGCGCCACGGGAAGGCCCACGGCTACCGAGAGGGCAAAGCCCCGCGCGTCCTCGAGCGCACCGGCCAGCGCAAGGAGGCGGCGAAGATCGCAGCCCGCGGCCGGACCCGCGTCCGCGGCGAGCTCAGCGATCGCCAGCAGGGCATGTTGGAGGCTGCTCGAGGCGCGACGGATGGCGAGGTCGTCCGCAAAGGCGTCTTGCGTGGCCGCCGCGGCAAGAAGCTCGACCTCAAGATCAGGGACGCCGACGTAGCCAGCTTCTTGCAGCGGCACCCGATGAAGCTCGACGATCCGGTTGCGATGCTCGCCGAGGTCAAACGGATCAAGGCCCGGTTGAAGCCGATCCCCGAGGGGCACGAGCCGGCGCCGTCGCAGCTTATGACCCGCGACGTGATCGCCTATATCGAGAAACGCCCCGACGTCCTCGCCAACCCGAACGTGATCCGCGTCGTCCGCGAGTACCGCAAGCAGGGCGCCCACGCGCGACAGACGCCCGGCCTCGCACCCGAGCACTCCGAGCGCGCCCGCTTCCTCTCGGCGGCGTCGACGCGCGACATTCCCTTCCCCGAGGAGAGGTACCCGCGGTCGGTGCGCGACGTCGTGCGCTCCCAGCCGAAACGCGGCGAGCTCGCGAAAGACGTCCTCCGCCGCGAGGCCCGCGAAGACCGCGCCTCCGCGAAAGCGATCAAGCGCCAGTCCAAAGCCCTCGTCAAGCAGGCCGAGCGTCGCGCCGAGGGCGCCCGACGTCGAGCTCTCCGGGCGAAGGTGTCCGAGGCGTCCGCCGCCGGCGAGGCCCGAGTCAAGGTGTCGCAGCGCGATCGCGAGCTGCTCCGCAAAGAGCCCGATTACGTCAAGGCCGTCAAGGCGAACAACCGCGCGCAGAAGACGCTCCGCGAGGCGAAGATGCGCTACCGCAACGCGACCGCCACGCCGGAGGGCCTGTACCGCAACGGCGAGCTCAGCGCGCAGGCCAAAGTCGTCGTCAACGGACTCCGCGCTGCCGAGGCCCGAGCGAAAGCGTCGCGTGCGGATCTCGACCGGGTGAAAGCCGCCGTCCTCGAGCGCGCCGGCAAGGAGACGTCGAAGGCCGGACGCGGCCAGAAGGCGACGGCGCTGGCAGGGCTCGGCCGCGGACCCGCCGGCACCCTGGCGAAACTCGAGCGCCGCGGCGGCAAAGTGCTCGAGGCCGAGCGCCACCAGGCGGAGCTTGAAGGTCAGGTCGTCACCGCCCGCGAGCTCGCCGCCCGCCGGCGGATCGAGGCAGCCGACCTCGCCGAGCTCGCCGCCCGGAAGCACAAAGCCGCCAGCGAGGTCGATCCCGAGCTCACCAAAGAGTTCGCCGGCGACGTCCAGGCTCAGCTTGCCCGCGAGGGAATCACCGAGCTCCCCGAGTACCAGCACGCCGGTCCCGGCCGCCAGCACGGGGCGCCCGTCTACGGCTCGACCGGGACGAAGCTGACGCAGTTCCCCGGCAAGTCGAAGATGCGGAGAGGCACCGCCGAGGAGCACGGCCTCGTCGAGGAGGGCCTGCGCCCGATGATCCGCGAGTCGATCGCCCGGCCCGTCTCCCGCCGCGAGTCCTACAAAGCCGCCCGCGACGTGATCGAGGCCAACCGCTTCGAGCCCGGCGGCAAGGTCGAGTGGAACGCCCGCGACGCCGACGAGCTCTTCCGCGGCCCTGACCCGGTGCTCAGCCCGGACCAGTGGATGAAGGTCCCGCGCCAGTTCTACAAACGCATCAACGACGTGCTCGACGGGAAGGGGAAGGGCAAGGGGATCAACGCCCAGGACTTCGAGATGGTCGGCCAGCTTGAGGCCCTCCGCGACGGCAAAGGCGCTCCCGGCTCCCACTACCAAATCGTCCGCAAGGCGGCGATGGACGAGCTCGTGTCCCAGCTCGCCAACACCCTCGTCGCGCCGAAGCTGGCGAAGGCGAACCGCGCGACGTCCTTCCTGATCCTCGGCACGTCGCCGGCGTGGGCGGCCATGCAGGTGATCGCCGAGTACGGGCAGGCATCGGTCGCGCAGCCGAAGCTCTTGAACCCGCGCTTCGCCCGGAAGGCGATCGCCGCCTACAAGGAGATGAGCCCGGAGAAACGGCAGGCGTTCGATTCGTGGGTCGGCGTCACCACGCGCACGATCGAGAAAGCCGAGGACTTGAAGCTCGACCTCAAAGCCGGCGATATGGACGCCGCCGCCAACGCCTACAAGACGCTCGAGGGGACGCCCTACGGTCGGTTCCTCCGCGGCATCCCGACGTCGATTCAGCGCCTCGACGCTTGGAAGGGTGGCCGCATCCGGGCGCTGACCGCGCTCGCGAAGATCGACAAGGACTTGAACAGCCGCGCCAACGTCTTCCTCCGCGGCGTCGGTGGGATGCACCGGGAGATGGGGAAGGCCCTCGGCGAGATGAAGGGCAAGAGCCTCCGCGAGCAGGCCGAGTGGGTGGCCGAGCATCCGAAGTGGGCGCGGCGGTACCAGTCCTACCTTGACGACGTAATGGGCAACTGGTCGGCGCTCACCAAAAACGAGCGGGTCGCCGCGCAGGCGATGATCTTCTACCCCTTCCTCCGCATGAGCCTCCGGTGGACGTTCTACGCCTTCCCCAAGCGCCACCCGATCAAGGCCGCGATGCTCTACGGGCTCGGCCAGCAGAACGCCCAGCAGGTCAAACGCCTCCTGCACGGGGACCCGAGCTACTTCACGCAGTGGGCGATGGTCCCCGTCGACCTCGGCGGCAAGAAGGCGTTCGTCGACCTCAGCCGGATCGCGCCCGGCTCCAACGCGCTCGTCGAGGCCCTCGGCGGATCGACCGAAGGCCCGAAGGGGATCGCCGCCGCGAAGATCGCACAGCCGGTCCTCGGCTCGCTCGGCACGGCGATCTACGGCGTGTCGCCGCTCAGCGGCAAACAGGAACCGGGCTCGGGGTGGAACGCCCTGGCGCAACTGCTCTCGCTCTCGCCGCTCTCCCGCGTCGCCAGCGAGGCAGCGGTCCCCGCCGGCCGCAAGAAAGCAGAGGGCCTCGGTCAGGTCCCGATCATCGGCAGCTTCTCGACCGAACGGCAGGAGGCCCTCGACAAGCTCTCGGCGAAGCTGCGCGGCTACGGGACGCCCGAGCGCTACGTTCGCTCGCTCGTGGCTCCGCCCTACCCGAAGGACGCCGGCAAAGAGCGCGACTCCGCCCTGCTCGGGCGCGTGCTCGAGGCGTTCGCCAAGAACAGCTCTTCGGCCAGAGACGACCTGAGCTCGGCCTACGCGACGAAAATGACGGCGGCCACCGAAGAAGGCAAGCACCGTCAGGTCGGCCGGATGCGGAAGCAGCGGGACAAACAGCTCGCGACGATGGAAGCGACCTACGACGAAGCCAACAAGGTGCTCGACAACCTCTTCGAGCGGTACGGGATCGAGCACAACCGCGAGGACGAACTCTTCTTGAAGTACTACGGCGAAGGCAAGTACGGGACCGGCGACTCGAGCAACCCGTGGTCGTCTTCCTTCGGCGGCGGCTCAAACCCGTGGTCGACGTCGGACAACAGCGGTGGGGGAGAAAGCAGCAACCCGTGGAGCTCGAAGTGAGCCCAGCCGATCGCGTTGAAGAGCGTCTCCAAGACCTCGAGGCGATGGTCTTCGGTGTCCGCGGTGAGGGCGGGCTCGGGGACCAGCTCGCCGGCCTGCGTGCTGACTTCAAGGCGTGGAGGAAGGAAGACCGCGACCGGCGGGAACTGGCGGCTCGGGCAATGGTGATTGCGCTCGGCTCGGCAGTGGTCGGCCTGCTCGCGGTGATCGTGACCCTAATCGGAATGGTGGTGACGGGATGAAGCAGGTAAAGCTCAACCGAGCCGAGGTCTGGATTGCCGACCACGCGCTGCCGATCTTCGGGGCGGTGGCCCTGGCGATCGTCGCTGGGGCTGTGGCGATCTTCCTCGTCTTCCTCAACCAGGGCGCCGTGGAGAGTCAGGTGAACGTGCTCAAGCCCCAGGTGACGAGGGTGAACAAGGCGATCTGCGACAAGCAATCCCTCGACCACTCCGCTCGAGCTCATCGCTGCGCCGAGCGTATCCGGGTCGGGCTCATCAACTGTCGCCGCTCGAGCGCGTGTCGTGCCGCCTACCTGGCGCTCGCGACGTTTCCGCCGCCGGCGCGTGATCACACCGCGACGTCTCCCGCGACGTCTTCCGAACCGTCGTCGACCGCCGGCGACACCGGAGGGGGTGATGCCCACCAGCAGCCGTCTAACCACGGCCACCAGCAACCGAGCCCCGGTGAGGGGCAGAATCCGCCCGCAGGAGCCGCTCCCGGCGCGTCTCCCGGTCAGGAAGGCGAAGGGGCGGCGGAACCCTCACCCGGCGGCAACGAAGGCTCAGGCGGCCAGCAGGGCGAATCGGGCGGATCGTCCGGCGCCGGTGTTGAAGTCTGCCTCCTCGAAACCTGCGCCGGCGTCGAAGTCGAGCCCGGCCTGAAAGGACTTCTCAATGAGCCTCCGATCCGAAGAGCGAGCACTCCGCCGGGAACACCGGAAGCTGCTCCGTAGGCGTCGCGGCGCGATCGAGCACCAGCACTTCTCGCTCGCCGGTCGCCTCGGCCTCAAGGCCCGCCGCGTCAAGCAGAAGGTGACGTCGATCCACCGCCGCCGCGTCGGCACGTTTCACGTCGGGATGCTCGACGGCCACCCCGCGAACATCGCCGACCCGGTGAAGCGCTGCATCGCTGCGGCCTACAAATTCGCCGCGCAGCGCAAGACCGTCTGCACCGTCACCGCGACGACGGATGGGACCCACGCGCCGGGGAGCTGGCACAACCCGACGCCGTTGGGCAAGGCGGTCGACCTGATCTTCCCGACGAAGGCCCTGATGGAAGAGTTTCAGCGGTGGTGCATGGAGCACACCCCGCACGGTCCCGGTGACTTTCACGAGCTCTTCGGCCCGGCCGGCTTCTACGTCAAGGAGGGCTCGGTCGTCGACGCGCACTTCCCCGACCACGAAGACCACGACCACATCGCGCCGCAGACGGGGTACCGAGCATGAGGCCGATAGCCGCCAACAAGGTCGTCGCCCCGCGCAAGCGCCTCGAGCGGATTGCCGCCGCGATCAAGGCGCGCAAGCACAACCGCGAACGGCACCGGCGCCTGAAACACGGCGCTCGAGCTCGCCGCGAAGGTCGCGTGATCCGTCGCCTTCGCCGGGAGCGGCAGCGCCTCCTCGCCTTCCTCGCCGCGCCGCGGGTCATGTACGACTCGGTGACGGTCAGCGAGATACCGACCGACGCCCGCGCCGCCGCCGGCTACGTCGGCGGGACCTGGCCCACCTACGAGAACGGCGAACTCCGCCGGCGCTGCCCGAAGGCCCGGCTCGTGTCGATCGCCGTGGCGAGCTCGCACAACGCCGAGTGCCTCGACGTCGAGCCCGGTGACGCGACTCCTGCAGACGCGCCAGCTTGGGTCCGCCGCCAGCACGCGCGGGGGATCGACCGTCCGGCCGTCTACGCCGCCGCCGGCGAAATGGGCGCCGTCCTCGACGAGCTCGACGACGCCGGTATCCACCCCGACGAGTACCGGGTCTTCACCGCCCACGTCGGCAACGGCAAGCACCTGTGCGGGCCGTCGACGTGCGGCCTGATCCCGGTCAAGGCCCACGCGACTCAGTGGACGTGGACTTCGGGCGGCGGCAACCTCGACGAGTCGGTAGTGCGCCCCGGCTTTTGGGTCGGCAGGAAGTAGCGGCGTCCGCCCCGCTTGGGAGCCTCACGCGGTCCCACCAACCGTAGGAGGCTCCCAAGTGAAACTCTTGAACCGCATCGTCGACAAGCTGCAAGCGACGTTCCCGCCCAACCGGATCGTCGTCACCCTCACCCCGATCGTCTTCGTCCCCGCCGCGGCCTCCGCGTCCGGGTGGGTCGCTGAACACTTCCCCGGCGTCGACGTCCCCGCCGGCGGCGTGCTCGGCCTCATGGGCGCAGGCGCGCTCGCAGCCCTGACCCTCGCCTACAAGTGGGTCGACGGCTGGCAGAAGGGCGAACACCTGAACGTCGAGAACGACCTCGAAGACGCCCTGGCGGAATTCCTCGCCGATCCCGACGCAGCCAAGGCCCTCGCCAACCTCCACCCGGAGCTGCTCGCCGAGCTCGTCGACCTGTCGCCCCTGGCCGACGTCGGGCGGGCCCTCGCGACGACTGCGGAAAGGGTCGGCGCCGGCGAACTCTCCAACCCGGACGCCGCCTCGGCGATCACCGGGCTCGAGGAGACGCTCCGCGCCTTCGTCGCGCAGCACTCGCAGCCAGTCGTCGCGCCTGCCTCGAGCGCGTGAGCCGCGGACACGACCGCGAGCGCGCCGTCAAGCGGGTGCTCGAGGCCGAAGGGTGGGTAGTTCTCCGCGCGCCGGGCTCGCTCGGCACCTTCGACCTCGTGGCGATGCGCGCCCGGAGTGAGGAAGTCACGCCTTCCCACTCGCGCCTCGTCTCCGAGGTCCGGCTGATCGAGGTCAAGTCGACGGCGAAGAGCCCATACGAGCGGTTCGGTCCCGAAGATCGAGCCGAGCTGCTCGCCGCCGCGAAGAAGGCGGGCGGCGTCGCCGAGCTCGCGTACTGGCCGCCCCGCGGTCAGCTCCGGTGGATTCGATCCGAGGAGTGGCCGCAGTAGCAGGGTCCGACTCGGTTTTGTACCCTCAGCGGCGGAGCGTTCCCGCTGTTTGGGGGGATTCGTGAAAGCGGCGCCGACTGGACTGGGGTCGGCGCCGCTTCGCGTTGGTAGGGTCAGCGGCCGGCAGTACAACCCACCAACCAACGGAGGCACTATGGAACCCACTATGGGTCGGATCGTCTACTACACCCCCGGCGATCCCACTGCGGTCGACAGCCCGCAGGCGCCGGCGATCGTCAGCCGGGTCGGCAAGCCCGAAGGCGACGCGCCGGCCAACCTCGACCTGACCGTGTTCCCGCCGGGGCTCCCGCCCTACTCGGTCAGCAACGTCCCCGAGTCGACGTCCGGCGGGTCCGAGCCCGCCACGTGGTGCTGGCCGCCCGCGGCGCCGACCGGCTCCGCACCAGAGGGCAGCACCGACGCGCCCGCGGACGGCGACGGCGAGGCCGCGTCGACCGGCGACGGTTCGGGTGACGCCCCGCCCGCGGCCGAGGGAGACGCCGCCGGCAGCGGCGACGGGGGCGAGCAGAGCGGCGGAGACGCCCCGACGACCTCGGCGGCGTCCGAGAAGCCGCTCTACAAGATCGCCGGCGACGAGGTACCGGACGGCTTCACCGAGTCCGGCCTCGAGACGCCGGAAGGCGCCGAGCTCTACCACTACTCGAACGACACGGCGGGCCAGCCGCACACGTTCGACGTGGGCAGCGTCGAGGGCATCGTCCTCTACGCGGAGGCCGACGACAACGAGCAGCCGGTCCAGGCTGCCACCGCCGCGGCCTAGCGGGAGCGCCTCTCCCTGGCACAGCGCCCCTCGGTTCACGCCGGGGGGCGCTTTTTTACGCCCGGAGACGCGCAGAGCGCCCGCAGGACGCCCTCGGCGGCCTACTCGCGGGTGAAGACGCCCCAAGCGCGCTCGACGGCGCCAGAGCCCGGAAACAGATCGTCGAGCTCGTCGCCTCTCGTCGCGCCGAGCAGCTTGAAGAGCCAGTCGCAGAACGCGGCAGGCTTCATCCCGGTCACGGCGTCGGGGTAGGAGTGCTGCCGACCGCCCCACTGCAAGACGTCGCACAGGTCCTCGACGACGGGTACGGCCCGCTCGCGCCCGCCCCACACCAAGACCGCCTCGTAGGCCCGGAGCGGCCGGTAGCTCTTCGTCTTCCGCGGCCCGTTGAACCAGATGCACAGCCGCGTGTCGACCGGGCACAGCGCCCAAACGTCGCGGAGCGCAGCCGCCGACGTCGAAAGCGCCCAGCCGTCGTACCCCGCCGTGGTGAGGCGCGACACGAGCTCGGCGTGGTCAACCTCGCCGTCGAAGTCGCGATGGTCGCCGTAGTAGCGCCGGGAGAGGCCGGGGTAGGGAGGGTCGGCGTAGGCGAAGCGCATCGGCCCACCCGTCGCGGCCGGATCCGCGCGACCGATCCGCGACTCGAAGCGCTGCTTCGCCTGCCGGCACTTCTTCGAGCACGTCAAGCGGTCTTTGCGCGAGCCCTCCGGCAGAGGCCCGTGGCACCACTCGCACTCTCGATCGACACGCGACGTCTCCAAGGTGGGCCGGCACCGTAGGAGTCGCGTCGGACGTCAGCGACGGCTACAGCGGCGCGAGCTCGTAGCTGCGGTCCTCGCGCTGCCGCACGATCCCGCGTTCACGCAGGCGTTTCAGCGCCGAGCTCCCGTCCGTCGACGCGAAGGCGCAACAGCTCTCGCCGCCGCCCTTGTACCGATCGCCGGTCGCGCTCGGCTCGTTCTTCTTCCGCCAGCACCCGCGGCCTCGGTGCGCGTGGACGATCACCCCGGCTTCGACGGCCCGGATGCTGCCCTGCTCTTCGATCTTCCGCAAGATCGCTTTCTGCGCGTAGCTCAGGCCGCCTCCGCCCCGGCCAGCCCGCGACGTCCTCGCCGCCTGCTCGCTCGTGACCTCGCCGCCGTCGATCCGCAACTGCGGCGGACCCTCGTCGACGTCCTTCATCGCCGGCAGATGTGCGCCCGCGTCTTCGTGACGGTGAAGAGCGCGCCGTCGTTCTCGCCGGGCTCGCAGGCCGTGACCTGAATCACGGAGCCCGGCGTCGTCAGCTCGGGTAGCCACTGGCGCACCGCCTCGACCACCCTCTCTTCGCGCGCCTTCCGGTCCTCGTCGCTCATGGCCGCGTCTTCTAGCAGCCGCCCCGGCCACGTGCACGAGCTCATCCTCGAGTTTGCGTCCAACGGCCTCGCTACGGTCGCCGCTATGCCCATCGACCTACGCACCACCGCCACGCGCCGGGAAGCGGAGCAAATCGCCGGCGCTGCACGACGGCTCGAACGCCGGTGCCGGGGTACCCGCCTCGAGACGGCAGCCGCCGCCACGCGGGCGATGTTCCGCGACGCGGGGATCGCCGAGCCCGACGCTGCAGACGCGACGCTCAGCGTCGTCGACGAGGAAGAGCTCCGACGCCGCGCGATGGTCGACGGCAACGCCGTGGCCGAGCTCTGCCGCCGCACCGCGGAACCCGTCGCCGCCTAGCTCGCCGCCTGCTACGGTCCCAGCGCATCTACTTTGGTCGGTGGGTGCGGGAGACGGCCCTCGCTTCACAGCGGGGGCCGTTTTCCTGTAGTGTGCCCACACCTTCGAGACGGGCTAGGGACCCGCCCCGAGGCACATAACCGACCAAAGGAGGCGCCCAGTGACCCCCGCACTCGTACTGCGCGACGACTGGCTCACGTCGTACTCGCGCACTGAAACCCGTCGTGCCTACCTGGCCGACGTGACGGCTTTCCTCGACTGGTGCCACGCCGCCGGCGTCGACGCCCTCGAAGCGTCGCGCGTCGACGGGAACCTGTACCGCGACTACCTGATCGCCCTCGGCACCCTCGCCGCCGCGACGATCGACCGCAAGCTCTCGGCCTGCCGCAGCTTCTACGACTACGCGGTAGAAGAAGAGGCCGCCACCCTCAACCCGTTCGGCAAGATCGACCGGCTCGCCGCGCCCGGCGACTCTACGACGCCGTGGCTCAGCCGCGACGAAATGAAGCGACTACTCGTCGTCGCCCGCGACTGGTCGATGCGGGACTTCGTGCTCGTCTCCCTGCTCGGCCTCAACGGGCTCCGCATCAGCGAGGCGATCCGCGCCGACGCCGCCGACCTCGGCCGCTCCGCCGGCCACCGCACCCTCCGCGTGATCCGCAAGGGCTCGAAGGTCGGCGTCGTCCCCCTGGCGCCGGAGGTCGACGACGCGATCGAGCAACTGCTCGGCGGCCGTCGCGAGGGCCCGATCGTCTGCCGCCTCACCCGTCGCGGCGCGATCGCCACGCCGGCGGCGCCGATCACCCGCGAGGCCGCCGCCAAGCGGCTCCGCAAACTCGCCGAGTGGGCAGACGTCAACCCGGCGATCAGCCCGCACTCGCTCCGGCACGGCTTCGTCACGCACACCCTGGCTGACGGCTCCCCGCTGCACGTCGTCCAACTCGCGGTAGGCCACGCGAACCCGGCCACGACGATGCGCTACCGCCGCGACGAGCTCAACCTCAACTCGAACCCGAGCCTGAGACTGGCCGAGGGTTTGCTCGAAGGGGTGAGCTAGATGGCGCTCACCGACGTCGAGCACGTCGAGGCCGTGACGATCGTCCGGGCTCTCCTCGAGCAGGCCACGTCCGGCGTCGACGTCGAGCTCCGCGCCGGCGCCGAGGACTGGCTCGAGCGCAACCACCCGAGCGCGTCGGCCTACGCAGCGTCGGCCCGCTCGCTCAGCGCCGAGGCCGAGCTCGACCGCGAGGCCGGGCAGAACGGAGGGCAGGGGTGATGGATGCCCGCGACCAAAAGCCGCCGCAACCGGCCGCCAGCGACACCTACTCGACGGACGAAATCATGGAGGTCTTTGAACACCTGGCGCGCAACGAGCGCTCGTGGAACAAGGTGATCGCCGACCACGGCCTCAACCCGATCGCCGTCAACCGGACGCTCAAGATCGTCTTCGGCGAGGGAAACGGGATCGGTCAGGCCGTGCAGCGGGCGATGGTGCTCGGCTTGCAGTTCGGGGCGATGCGCCTCGAGCCGGTCGAGTGGAACCCCGACGACGAGGCGCCGTGCAACTGCATGTTCTGTCAGATGCGCCGCGCGATCGAAGGGCAGGAATCTGAGGGGGGGGGGGCTTAAATGCCGAGTCTTCCTAGCCGCCTGATCCTCGACACCGAGTGGGGCTTTCCGGCCGTCTACTTCGGCGTCGCGGTCCTGCTCGTCGTCGCCCTCCTGGCGATCGGCGACGGCCGCTCCGCCGGCGACTTCCGCGGCGAAGTGCACGCAGCCAAGACGCTGCTCGCCGACGTCGACGGCGCCCACGGCGAAGAGCTCGTCGGGATCGAGTCGGCCCTGCGCTCGCTCGACCCCGACGCAGTGGCGAAGGCGGAACGACCATGACCCGCAAGCGAGGCGAAAGGAGCACTGGTGGCAGTCGCCCAACCGAGCGCCCCACCGCCCGTCGCGAAGAAGAAGAGTTCGAGCAGGCCGCGCTCGCGACGGCGCCGAAGAAGAGCGAGGGCAAAGGTACTCCCATAAACATCATCCGGCGGCCTCTCGACCTCCCGCCGATGCGACCGATCAAGGGGGCGCCGTGAGCCGCAAGTACAAGCCCGCGGAGCCCACCGCCCGCTACGACAAAGACCCGAGCGAAACGATCAAGGTGGACGACCCCGGCGAGGATGAGCGCTTCGGCGGTCGCAGCGTCACCCTCTACGGCGAGATGATCGGAATGACGCCCGAGCAGTTGTGCGAGCTCGCCCGCGAGAGGCTCGGCGTCCTCACCGGCAAGTACGACAAGCTGGCGAAACACCTGCCCCGCCGGTTCGAGAAACGGATCGACGAGCTCAAGGCACCGGCTCGCGACGTCGAGCGGGCAATCCAGGCGGTCGAAGTGATCCTCGAGAACGCGCAAGCGCCGTTCCGCCCGGCGCCCGAGAGGTCGGACTCGTGACCACCTTCCGCCCTCACCCCGCCCAGCTACGCGCGCTCGAGGCGATCGAGTCCGGGCGCCCGTTGCTGCTCATGGGCGGGCGCAACGTCGGGCGCCGTTACGCGACCGAACAGGCGATCATCGCCTTCGCGAGCTCGCCCGAGCAGGCGGCGTTGTGCCTCGAAGACCTCGAGCGGCACGGCGTCGCCTTGCAGGACAAAGACGGCAACCGCGTCGACCCGAAACCCAAGGCGCCGGCGCGGTTCCGCTACTGCCGCTTCGACGAGGAGAGGCGCCGATGAGACCCGCCGGCAACTGGCCCTTCGACTGGAAACGCTGCCGCCGCACCGTCGCCGACTTCGCCCCGCCGAGGTCCCCCGCGATCGTCGGCAGAGGCCGCGGCAAGCCCCTCACCGACGTCGCCACCGCGGCGCTCGAGGCGCGACGCAAGCTCGACCGCCCGGAGGCTGCCCGCTAGCTTCCGTCCGCAGTGCCTCCTACTCTGCCGCGCCAACGCTAGGGACGTTGATTAGGAGGCTTCACCGTTGGACTCAGATCGCAAGCAGTGCCCGTTCTGCACCAAGTGGGTGACGGTGCGGAAAGACGGCAAGATCGCGAAACACCGGCACACCGACCGGATGCGTCGCGGCGGCTCTCCTTGCATCGGCTCCGAGGTCGACTTCGACGAGGCCCGCGAGCTCAAGCGCGCCGGCCGCAAGCCCGGCGAAGACGTCGACCCGGAGGCGATCTTCTGATGCGCGGGTGGCAGTGGCTCTTCGACCTCGAGCACTGGCTCTTCTGCCGCGAGCAGCCGAACTTCGACCTCCTCCGCGACGTCCCCTACACGCGGCTGCGCTGGTCGATCCCGCGCCTCCTCGTCTCCCGGCTGACCCGCCGCCTCGAGCGCCGAGGACGGATGCTCTGATGTTCGGTCTCCGATGGATCACCGCCGTCAGCTTGAAGTACCACTCGCGCCCGAGTTGCCCCGGCCTCGCGCCGGCGAAGCGCTCCGGCTGGCGCCCCTTCCCGATCACCGCCGGCTACGGCCGTGACTTCTACGACCCCTGCAAGCGGTGCCACTGATGCCGCCGCGCCGCACGCCCGAGCACGGCGAGAACGGACTGCCGCCCCGTCGTGAGCTCGACGTCGAGAAGACGGGCGAACGGGCGAAGGCACCGCCGAACCTGATCCGCCGGCCGATCAAGCCGCCGCCGATGAAACGGGTCCAGCAGTGACGGGCAAGGCGGTCGAATTCGCCGACCCCGCCCTCCAAGCCGGCTTCACTCAGGTCCCCAACTGCATACTCCGCGACCCGTCGCTTTCCGCCGGCGCCCGCGTCACCTACGCCCTGCTCTCGTCCTTCGCGTGGCAGGACGACGAGTGCTGGGTAGGGCAGAAAAAGCTCGGGATGCTCGCCGGCGTCGGGGACCGGATGATCCGCAAGTACCTCGACGAACTCGAAGAGGCCGCGCTGATCGAGATTCACCGTCAGGGGCAGACGAAGCCCAACCGCTACGTCCTTTTCGGTTCCGGTCAAGAGAGGAACCACAGTTCCGCTCAAGACCGGAACCACAGTTCCGACGAAGAAGACACAGGTGAAGAAGACTCAAAAGCAAAGCGAGTGGAACCGAAAGAGCCGAAGCCCAAGGTCGGCGGCAAGGTCGTCTCCGACAAAGAGCTCAGTCTCGCCACGTCCATCATCGCCGCCTTCAACGCGAAGGCCGGGACGACGCTCTCGGTGCCTCCCCACCTGACCCCGATCGTCGGCCGCATACGTGAACGCCCGACGCTGACTGCCGAGCAGCACGGCAAGATCATCGCCGCCGTCTTCGCCGCCGAACACTGGTGGACCGACCCGCCCGGCCCGCGGATCATCTACGGCAACGCCGCGCAGTTCGAGCAGTCGATCGAGCTCGCGCGCAAGGCCCACCGCAGCTCGAGCGGCAAGGCCGTCGACGTCAACGCGCGACGGAAACAGATACGCCGCGATCAGGGCCTCGACGCCGGCGAGGAGGCGTCGACGTGAGCGACGTGCACGTGCCGCCGCAGAACATCGAGGCCGAGGAGTCGGTGCTCGGCGCCATGCTCGTCGCCGAGCCCGCCCTCCGCCGGGTGCTCGTCGAGTCGGGCCTGACGAGCCGATCGTTCTACCTCGACAAGCACCGCGCGATCTACGCCGCGATTCAGAAGGTCGCCCACCGAGACGGCACCGTTGACGAGCTCACCGTGGGCAACGAGCTCCCGAGCTTCAAGCACTACGTGTCGGAGCTGGCCGCCAAAGTGCCCGCCGCCGGGAACGCGATGCACTACGCCCGCATCGTCGCGATCAACGCGAACCTGCGATCGAAGCTCGCCGGCGCGCAGGAAATCCAAGGCGCGGTGATGGAGGACCGCAACGACGAGAAAAAGCTCGAGGAGAGGATCAGTCGCGGCCTCGACCTGATCGCCACCGACCTCGAGGCCGCGGCGGCGCCGACGTCCGAGGAAGAGCTCGCCGACGACTTCTTCCGCTACCTCGACGAAGAGGAGCCGGCCGAGGTAATGAAGCTGCCCTTTTCCGAACTCAACGAGTGCTGCTTCGGCGGCTACCGCCGAGGGCAGACCACCGTCGTCGCCGGCTGGACCGAAATGGGCAAGTCGTGGTGGCTCGACCAAATGCTCCGCGGCTTCAAGGGGCAGGGGTACCGCTCGGCGATCTTCGCGACGGAGATGGATCGCCGCGAACGTGTCGCCCGCTTCGTCGCGCAGACGACCGGCGTGGCGATGGAGAAGATTCTCCTCAAGAAGCTCAACAAAGCCGAGATGAACCTCGTCGTCTCCGCGCTCAGCTCGATCCCCTACAGCTACTTCGAGGTCAACGGCTGGCCGGCGGAGCGAATCTGCCAGCAGATCATTCTCGGCGGGTACGACGTCGCGGCGATCGACGTCGTGAACCTGATCCCCGGCTACGAGAAGAACGACGAAGCGACCCGCATCCTCTCCCGGCTGATGGAGGTCGCGCGCCGCGCCAACTGCCACGTGATCCTCGTCTCCCACCTGAACCGGGCCCGCGCGACGCAAGCCAAGCTGCCGCGCCCGGTCAAGCGGGACCTCCGCGACTCGGGGATGCTCGAAACCAACGCCGCCGCGATCCTCTTCGTCCACCGCAACCAGGACGACAACGGCGAGGCCCTGGCGAGCGGCGAAATCTACTTTGAAAAGATCAGGAACGGGATGAAGGGCGGCGTCGACGTCCTCTTCGACCCGTACACCGCCAGCTTCGAGCTCGATCCGTCGTCGCCCGATCGAGACGACGACCAAAAGGAGCTCTTCGCGTGAGCCGCCGGCGGAAAGCCCGGCCTCACCGCAACAAGCGGAGCGACCGCCGCCGGAAGCGCACGTGCACGACCGGCAAGCGCGGTTGGCGCCACCAGGGCGAAGCTGACGCCTTCCTGCGCCAGCACCCGAACCCGCGCCTCGTCGTCTACCGCTGCGAGGAGTGCGCCGAGTGGCACCTTGGCGGCGCAGTGCCCCGCTCAGTCCGTCTTCGCCGCGTCGCCGAAGGAAAGCCGCCGTGGCCGGAGCCAGAGTTGACCAAACCAACCCCCCCCCCCCAAAGAAAGGACCCTCCCGTGGGACTACTCAGCCGCAGCAAAGAAAAGCCGACCCCGACGCCTGACGAGCTCGTTGAGCTGCTCGCCGAGCTCGACGCCGGCGACATTCGCGAGCTCGCCGCCTTCAAGGAAGCGGCCGAGGGCCTGACGAAGGCCCGCGCTACCGCCGACGCCCTCACCGGCGATATCGAAGACGAGGGTCGCTACAGCGAAGCGACCGACGCGATGAAGTTCCTCGACGACGCCGTGAAGGACGCCGAGGCCGCCCGCAAGAAGACGAAAAAGGTCTTCGACAACGCGGGCAAGTTCGTCCAGTCGTCCTTCACCGAGCTCAAGAACAGCGCCAAGGCCGCCCGCGAATCGCTCGAACAGCGCGCCCTCGCCTTCGAGCGCAAACGCGAAAAGGAGGAACGCGAGCGGCGCGAAGAGGAAGAGGCCGCCGCCCGGAAAGCGGAAGCCGAGGCGAAGGCCGAAGGCAACGAAGAGGAGGCCCGCCACCAACGCGAAGAGGTCGATCGCGCGATGGCTCCGCGCGCCCAAGTCACCGGCGCCCGCGGTGACACCGGCGCCAAGGCGAGCCCGACGTCCGAACTCAAGTACGAGATAACCGACGAGGCCCTGCTCCCCGACGAGTACGTGAAAAGGGAGCCAAACAGGGCGAAAATCCTTGAGGCCGTGCGTCAGGGCATCGCGATCCCCGGCGTGAGGCCCTACCGTGAGAAGAAAGTGAGAGTCCGATGAGCGACGAGCAGCGACACGAAGAGCCCGAGGAAGTCGACGCCGAGGTAGTCGACGACGGCGAGCCCGTTGCGGATCCCCGCGACGGAATGGCGCCACCGTCCACCGACCTCGCCCCGATCAGCGCCGGAGCCGTCGCGGCTCCCTCGAGCGGCGGCGTGGTGACGCTGTGGAACACCCACGACCCGGACGCGATCGTGGCGCAGGCGTCGAAGGTGGCGACTGCGCTGGCGAACGTGATCGAGAAGCAAGACCTCGCCAAGAATCTCGGCGGCCGGAAGAAGCACGTCGAAATCGAGGGCTGGCAGATCGCCGGTACCTTCCTCGGCGCGCAGCCGGTAATCACCGACGTCCAGCGCGTCGAGCCGAGGACCGAGTTCCCCGTGGTGACGAAGCGCAAGAAGTGGGGCAAGGTCGACGGCAAGCGGCAGATCGTCGAAGAAACCGAAGACCGCTGGACGTGCGTCGGTTGGAGCTTCGACGCCGTGGCCGAGGTCCGCACGATGGACGGCCGCGTGATCGGCCGAGGCGAGGCAACCTGCTCCCGCGAAGAGCAGAACTGGATGAACTCGACCGACTCCGCCGTGAAGGGCATGGCGCAGACGCGGGCCTGCTCCCGAGCTCTCCGCCAAGCGCTCGGCTTCATCGTCGGACTGGCCGGCTACTCCGCCACCCCGCAGGAGGAGATGGAGGCTGCCGGCGTCACCAACAAGGTCGAGCTCCCGGCCGCGACCGATAAACAGGTCGAGCAGATGATGGCCGCGCTCGGCTGGCTCTTGCCGCCCGAGAAAGTCGAAGCGACCGTGGCGAAGGTCCGCGAACGCTTCGACGGCCACTTGCCCGGCCCGGTCGCCGAAGCGATCGCCCTCACGATCGGCGCCCGCAAGATCGCCGAGCAGGCCCAAGCCGCCGAGGCCGAGACGCCGGCGAGCGACGACGCCTCGAGCGGCGACGGATCGGCCGGCGACGGCGACGGTTCCGAGCCTGCCGCTGACGCTGCTGCAGACGCGACGGGCGGCGACGGAGAGGCGTCGTCTGAGGCCCACAGCGACGGGTCCGGTGACGAGCCGACGCCCGACGCCGTGGCCGAGGCCGAACGTCTCGAGCGCGAGCTCGAGGAAGAACTCGCCGCCGACGCTGACGGCGGATCGGCGGAAGACCCCGAGTGAGGGAGCATCCCGAGTGGTGTGAGTGCCGCGCCTGTCTCAAGCTCGACGAGCTCGAACAGGCCGCGGCGCTCGACGCCCTCGGCGAGACGGGTTTCGACCCGTCCGGTGTCGAGCGGGTGCTGTCGCGCGTCGACGACGACCCCGCCGTAGAAGCGGAGCTGTCGTCGACGCCGGCGCGAGTCGGTGACGACACGGACTGGTACGAGTGGGCGCGCTCGAAGCTCGACCCGTTCGAGCAGGCGGGAGTCGACCCGTGAGCCGCCCGAAGATCGAACTCGTGGGGGGCCCGCGCGACGGCCAATTCGTCCCCGACCTCGGGCCGTGCTTCCGTGAACACGCCCGGCAAGAACCCAAGATCGTCCTGCCCTCGCCGCCGGAGATTGCCCACTTGGACTTCCCCACGGTGCACGACGAGCCCCGCATCATCGAATACCGGAAGCGGATCGACGCCGGCGACGGCCGCCCGCGCTACCTCTGCGTGCAGCAGTGAGCTCGCACGTCCACCTTCAACGCCGCCTCGACGAGCTCGCCGACCTGGCCGTTGACCTCGAAGAGTGGGTGGCCGAGGTCCGCAGGCAAGCGCGAGTCGACCTCGACGACGCAATCCTTGACCTGATCCTCGAACTCCGGCCGCCCGCGCTGCCGCCAATCGAGCTTGACGCTTGGCTCGCCGCCGACTGGCCGATGCCCGAGGTAACGGCCGCACTCGGCCTGTGAGCCCCGAGGAGAAACGTCTCGACGCGATCGCGCGGCGCGTGGTCCCGAGTTGGTGGGAGGTCAAGACGATCCGCGACGAGCTCGGCGTTGGCGGCCTCGTCGTCTACACGGTGGAAACGACCGACTCCAAAGGTGTCTCGCGATGGTTCGCGATCCCCGCCAAGGCCCTGCGCCCGGAGGTCGCCGACCACGTGATCGAGTCGGCGCTCGCCAAAGCCGTCAACTCGAATTGACAGACTGCTCGCAGCCTCCAAGGCTCACGAGGATGCCTCCTTGTGTACGCCGTCGCCGCGCCGCTTCCCTGGCGGCCTCAAAACGGCGGCGGCAGCTTCGACGGGACTCCAAAGGTGTCTCGTCACGGCGATAGGCCCGGCTCGCATCCTCCCTTCGCGAGCCGGGCCGTCGTCGTCTACGCCGCGAGTTGATAGACCCGCTGACGTTTCACCCCGAGCGCTTTACCGATCCGGGTAGCGCCCGCCACGCGGTCGCGGAACATCGCCACGGCCGCCGTGCGGATTTCCTCGCCTTCGCGCTCGTGCTTTCGCCGCCACGCCTCCAAGGCGTCCGGCGTCAAAGCGTCGCGCGGGGATCCCGACGACGCCGCAGCCGCCGACGTCGCCCGCGACGGCTTGCGCGTCGCCTTGCCCTCGTCTTTGGCGACTAGCTCCGCCAGCCGCGCCCGCGCCCGCATCGTGTACGGGCTTTCAGGGACCAGCGGTAGGCCCGCCCGCGACCGGATCGCGTCGCTTTCCGCTTGGATTCGGTCGCGGACCTCGAACGCGCTTTCTAGCTGCGCCCGGTCCATTTTCAACATCGGTCGATTGCGGTAGCGCCACGCTGGCGACTGCCATTTAGAAACCGCGATCTTCGCCACGGTTGCCTCCTTTGGTCGGTGGATAGGTACAGGCGACGGCGGGGAATCGAACCCCGCCCGCGCTCCAAGCGCCGCAGCTACTCCCGGTCTAGGTCGCGCCAGCGCCGGAGTAGCTCCGCCGCCTCGCTCGCCTCCTCGCCAATCTCGCGCAGGCGGCCTAGCGCCGTCTCTAGCGCCAGCCCTTCCCGCACGTCTTCGGCCAGCTCCGGCCAGCCTTTGTCCTCCAACACGTCCCCGCGCTCCGCCGCGATGATCCGCTCCGCCGCGTCGCCGACGTTGACGGCCTGCTCGGAACCGTAGGCGTCGCCGCCGCCGTCCCTGATCGTCTCGGCGAAGCGTCGCGCATCGCGGCCGTGAGCGAAGACGTATGCGCCGTCGTCTCGGTTGTCTACGTCGATTAGCTGTACGAAGTCGAGCATTGGTCAGTCCTCCGGGTAGTGGTCGGGCCGGGCGATCGGCACGCGGTCGAGCGTCGCCGCGGCGTATTCCATGAAGTCGGCCGCGCTCCGCCACTCGTCGAGCATCGGCACGCCGGCAGCCAGCGCGTGCAGCGCGTCGACCGCCTCGCAGTAACGATCCTCCAATGCGTTCTTGTAGTCGATCAGGGCATCGACACCGCCCGTCTCGTCGTCGTCGCTCCCGTCGCTATAGCCGATTTCCTCGGCCAACTCGCGACAGGCGGCCTGTCCCGGCCTCTCGACCGGCTCGCCGCCGAGACCGTCGGCGTCGCGCATCTCGCTTTCTGCGTTCACTGCGTCCTCCTTTGGTCGGTGAACCGTCAACCCGTGTTGACGGCAAGGCTGCGCCCCGGAGTCGAACCGGGGCAGCGCTCCAAGCGCAGCTAGAAGCCGAGGCCGTTGAACTCGGTTCGCTCTTCGGCGCGGCCCGTCACGCCGAAGTCGTCTAGCTCGTGGTCTTCCGAGCAGTAGAAGCGGACCTCAGCCTCCAACGCGCAAGGGTGGCCGTCGTACGAATCGTTTAGCGGCGAAAACTCCATATCCGCCACGTCCTCGCCGTCGTCGCTTAGCGCGGTCACGTCGAAATAGACCTTGGCGCTCGCCTCGATCACGCCCTTGCAGCCCTCGACAGGGCACGGCACGCCGTCCGGGTTGGGCATCTAGACCGCCTCCTCGTCGAGTACCTCGCACAACTGGCCGCCCTCCCAAAGGACGCCCTCGCTGTAGGGCTCGGTAATCACTTCGACGCGACCGCCCGGCATCGCGCCCACGGCCTCGATCCGCTCGAACGTGTCGCCGACCTTGACGCGCTGCCCGGCCTGTAGGTCCCGCGCCTTGTAGAACGACGCAGGCGGCGGCGGTAGCTCTAGCGACCAGTGCCCGACCACCTGGCCGTTCTCATCGAACACGTTCCCGTCACGTTCCCCGTCGTCGATGCACTGCCCGATCCCGGCCAGCGCGTCGCGCACGTCCTCGGCGCTGCTCATCGCCGCGTTGCCAAGCCCGATTGACAGAACGAACCCCGATTCGCGGCGGCGGTTCTCATCGCGCACGTAGCGCTCGCCGTCGCCTCGAATCCAAAAGTCCGCCCGCCGGTCGCCCTCGGCGTCGCGCACGGTGTACGGAAGGCGGCTCGGATCGGCCACCGCGTCGGCCTCGGCCAACGCCCAACGCTTCGCGTCTTCGCTCATCGCATCTACTCCAATCGTCTTCGTGGTCGGTGGGTGGCCGCCCGCGTTGCGCGCGCGACCTCACCCGTCAAGTAACCACAGTGTGCCCACACCGTCAAGCCCGCTAGACGAATTGCCTACCGCGACCAGGCCCGCGACCGCGCGCCGCCGCCGCGCCCTCCGGGCGCTCGGCTCGGCTGCCGCCAGCTACAGCACCGCGCCCCGTCGCCAGCCCGGCCAGCCCCACCCGCCGCAGTAGCGCCAGCCGTAGACCGCCAGCGCCACCGTCAAGCCCAAGCGACGCCGAACCCACGGCGTAGCCTGCCCCCGCCACCGCAGTACAGGAGACGACGCGGAGCGACGTCGACACGCGACACCCGCGCGCGCGTTCCCTCTCTGCTCGCTCGTGTCTCTTGCTGCTCTCGCTCGTGCCGTACCCCGCCAGCGACACGCGCGCTTGACACCAAAGCCCGCGACTCCTGCCGACCAGCCACGCAGTCGAGCCCGTGCCTGTGCTCCCGGTAATGATCGGACTGTGCACCAGCGCTCGGCTCTACGCCTCGGCTCGCATCGACCACGGCCGCGAAAGCCACGCGCAGCGCCAAGCGTAGGCGACGCCGAAGGGGGGGAGGGGAGTGGGCGATTCCGCTGTCGCCGGCACATATATATCCCCACCCACGTCGACAAGATCAGGGGTAAAAGGCGCCCAAGGTGTACCCACACCATCGTCCGAAGTGTGCCCACAGCTCCGCCGTCGATCCCGCTAGGGTGTGCCCACACTAGACCCGCCGACCCGATAGGAGCCCGAATGCCGCCCGACACCGCCCACCGCCCCCGGACCCCGCTCAGCGACGCCGAGGCCCGCCAGCGCGCCCACGACGCGCTCGACCGGGCCTTCACGCACCGCACCGTGCGAGGGCAGGAGACGACCGGCGTCAACCTCTCCCGGTTCACGGACGCCCTGCGCGAGCTCGACGTGCCGATCGAGGTCCGCCGGCGGGAGCGGCCCGGCCCGGACCCGAGCGCGGAGGCCGCCACCAAATCGCTTGCCGCCGCGACGGCTGCCGATCGAGACGACGAGTGGGTGCAGCGGGTGGTCATGGTGGCGATCACCGCCGGCCAGTTGTGCGACGTGCCCTTCCCCGCCGACGCCCTCGACGCCGTGCTGCGCGACTTCGGCGTGCGCCCGACGCTGCCCCGGACCTGGCCGACCCGCGGGGAGGGCGCGATCGGCAAGCACGAAGCGGCGGCGCCAGCCGTGGCCGCGGCCGTCCGCAAGGAGACGGGGCAGGGCCTCGTCACCGTCGTCGTCGGCGGCCACCGGATCGACGTCGAGTGGCACCCCGACGACGAACACGCCGCGCTGATCGAGCGGGCGCTCCGCATCGCCGGCGTCGCCGCACCGCGCGAGGGCGAGCCGTGGCGCTGGTGGCAGCTTCGCGATGAAGCGGGCGCGCTGCTCGACCCGGCGCGCAACTGCGGCCTCGACTTCGACGCCTCGGAAACCCTCTTCCTCGACCCCTACGCCGGCGGCGGAGCGGCCGTCGACGTCACCCGCAGCCTCGCGCACGGCGATGGGTGGGTCGGCACGATGCCCGCGAGGGGCACCCGGCGGCGGCTGATCTACGACACGCTGCTCCACACGAGGGTCAAGCTGGCTGACGGGATCGCCCGCGAGCCGGTTCTCCTCGACCGTGACGGCGGCGTGCAAGTCCTGGCCGACGCGATCGAGTCGTCGCTGCTGCAGGCGACGATCGCCGAGGAGGCGATGGCCCGCGGCGCCGAGGCCCTGACGGACGGGATCGAGAACGTCGTCCTCGAGCCCGGCGAGGGTCCGGCCACCAACCTGCTCTTCTCCGAGCGGCAACTGTGGGGACGCGCGCAGGACTCAACCGTGTTCGACGTCCTCAACCGGCTCAGCCGGGAGCGGGTCGAACGGAAGGCGGTCGAATCGGCCCTCGACTGCGCGCACATTCCGCCGGCGGCCTTCCCGCTCGATCGCGTCAAGGAGCTCGCCCGTCGTCTCGACGTCGCCGAGCGGGCGCTGACCGGCAGGCCCGGCGAGCTCCGAATCGTGCTCGAGGACGTGACCCCGGAGGGCGGCCCGCCCGAGTACCGCTTCGTCGAGGTCGAGGACGGCGAGGGGCGCAGCGTCGCGCTGCCGATCCGCCGCAGCGTGGCTCCGCCGCTTCGCGAAATCGTGATCCCCGCCGACGAGCTCGTGCTCTCCGCACAGGCCCTTCTCACCGCGGCGCAGCGGCTCCCCGAAGAGCAGTACCGCTTGCTCGAGCGCGCCCTCGCTTGGGACGTCGAGGACATTGGCGCCGTCCCCGAGGAGGACGTGAAGCCCGAGTCGATCGCGCTGACCGAGCGCAGCGGCCGGCGTATCGCCAAAGCGGTCGAGACGCTGACCGTCTCCGCCGGCGGCGCCCTGCGCGAGCTGCTCGATCGAACCGCGACGGATCGGGGGCGCTCGTGACGGTCGGCGCCGTCTACGCATGGCTGCTCTTCTTCGACCTCCTCGCGTGGCTCGGCATCTACGAGGGCGGCCACGCGCTGATCGGGGCGCTCTCGTGAGCGCGTGGGCGGAGACGACGGTCAAGGCCCGCGGCAACCCGCGGCAGGACTACCCGCCGCTCGAGGGCGAAGAGTGCGGTCAGTGCAGTCGCGAGCTCCGGCAGGGCGAGCGCGTCTTCCGGCTGACCGAGCGGGACGAATCGTGGGTGTGCGAAACGTGCATGGCCTCACCGATCCCGCTGGCCGGAGGCGTCGCGAAGGACCTGCAAGGCGTCGCCGACGAATGGCCCTACTCCGACGACCCGCCGGACCCGCTATGAGGCCGCTACTCGACGCCGACCGCTTCCGCGGTCCCTTCATCCCGCTCGGCGACGACGAGGACCCGCAGGCGTTCGCCCGCCGGATGCGAGCTCGCGAGCGCCGTGTGCCCTTCCGCCGCCTGCGGCCGGTGTGGCAGGTTCAGCTCGGCTCGACGAGGACCCCGTGCCTCGACGACGAACCCGGCGCCGTGGTGTACCTCGACGGCTACTCAAGCCTCATGCGCCGCGCCCGCGCGATCGCCGAGGGCAAGCGCGTAGCGGCGATCGGCAACTGGCGGGTGACGGTCGTCGACGTCGGCACCGGAGCCGTCGCCTTCGCCGGCGGGAGCGGCTGATGGCGAAGCGAGGGCACGACTTCAAGATGCGGCTGCTCGACGACGAGGCAGCCGACCTCGCTGCTCGAGCCGCCCGCGACGGCTTGGCGAAGGCCGACGTGATCCGCAAGGCGATGGGGTGGGAGCCGGTCGAGCTCGTGAAGGCGCCGTCACCTGGCGACCGCGACGTGTCGCCGCCGCCGCCGCCGCCAACATCTGCTTCGAGCGAACCCGGCGTGTCCGGCATGGCGGGCCTCGCGAAACGGATCGAGGATCGGAGGCGGCAATGAAGAAGAAGCGCGGTCGAGGTCGGAACTTCATCGCCGGCGCGATCAAGCACCCGGGCGCTCTTCATCGCCAGCTCGGCGTCCCGCAGGGGCAGCGCATCCCCGCCGCCCTCCTCTCGGAAGCGGCGAAGAGCGGCGGCAAGCTCGGTCAGCGCGCCCGCTTCGCCGAGACGCTCCGCCGGATTCGGTAGCCGGTGGCGAAACGGGACTACAGCTTCGAGGAAATCGACCTCGCGCTGACGGCGTGGGCGCTCGAGGGCGGCCGGATGCAGGCGACCGAGCGCCTCCTCCTCGAAGCTGGCCTCGACATTCCGTGGCAGACGGTTCGCTCGTGGGTCCACCGCGTTCACCACGAGCGCTACGAGCGGATCGCCACCGAAGTCGAAACGCAAATCCGGCAGCGCCTCGCCGACAACTACCACCGCCTGTCGGTTATGTCGGCCGAGCTCAGCGAAGACGTCCTGCGCCGGATCAAGGCCGAGTTCGACCGCCGGGATGCCGAGCTCGAGCGCGTGACGCAGCGCCTCGCCGAGGTCGAAGCGCGGATAGACGTCCTCTCGCGTGACGACACTGACGAAGCCGACGACGAGCGCAAACGCCTCGAAGCCGAGCGGAAACAGCTATGGACGATCGAAGCGGCCTGCCGCGCAAACCTCAAAGAGCTCGCCAAGGTGCTGCACGAGTCCGCCGTGATGGGCGGCGTCTCGACGGAAAAGCACGCGATGCTCACCGGCCGCCCCACGCAGATCGTCGAGCACGACTTCCCCGAGATTCGCGCCGCCCTCGAACGCAAGGGTGTCCGGCTGCAAGTCGGGCAGGGTCAGCCGTCGCCGGGGCCCGGGCAGGGCGCGACGGCTACGGAGGTCCCGGTCGAGCGACGTCTGCCGCCGGCGGGCGACGGTGACGCCTCCTGACGGCTTCGCCGTCGAAGTCGACGACCCGCAGATTCTCGAAGACCCGGAGGTAGTTGCCCTCCTCGCTCGCGCCAACGCGAGCCTCGGCGAGAACCCACTTCATCAGTACGTGCCGCACGAGCGGCAGCACTGGTTCCACAAGACCCGCGTGCGGACCAAAGTCTTCACCGGCGGCAACCGCTCGGGGAAGTCGACGGCCACCGTCGTCGACTGCCTCATCAACGCCGTCGACCGCGACTGCGTGCCCGAGGCCCTGCTCCCCTACCGGATTTGGGACGAAAAGTTTTACTGCCGCTTCGTCACGCCCGACTACGGCCGCGCCTTCCACTCGGTGCTCGAGACGATCCTCAAGTGGATTCCGACGTCGCAGCTCCGGGGCGGCGATTGGGAAAAGGCGTACAAGGACAAGGACAAGGTGCTCTGGCTCGCCAACGGCAACTTCTTCGAGTTCCTCACCCTCGAACAGGACCCCGACGCCCGCTTCGGTGGGTCGGCCCGCCACCGCGTCGTCTTCGACGAGGAGCCCGCCGGCGAAAAGGGCGAGAAGATCAGGGAGCAGTGCGCCATGCGCCTCGCCGACTACCGCGGCGACGAACTCTTCGGCTTCACCCCGCTCAGCGGCGACCTCGGGTGGGTCTTCGACGAATTCTGGGAGACGACGGCGGAATGCGACGAGGCCGAGAAGCTCGCCGACCGGGTGTGGGTGAACCACGAGCTCGGCGTGCTGATGATCCAAGCCGATATCGACGAGAACCCGCACCTCTCACCGGAGGGTCGCGAAGAAGCGCTCTCGAAGATCAACCCGAGCCGTCGTGCAGCGATCAAGTCGGGGGAGTTCAAGGCGGCCAAAGGGCTCGTCTACGAGGAGTTCGAGCCGCACGTGGGCGGCCTGCACGTGGTCGACGAGCGACACATCGAGCCCGAGCTCGTCGGCCAGCTCGAACACCTTGACGGCATCGACCCCGGACAGGTCGAGACGGCGATCCTCTTCTCGGGCATCCAAGACGTGCGGATCAACGGCGTCACCCTGCCGCGGCTCGTGATCTACGACGAGCTCGCGCTCTCGGGCCGCTCGGCGATCCCCGAACACGCGGCCGAGCACATGGCGACCCTGCGCGAAGGGTGGGGACTGCCGGAGGTCGCGAAATACAACGTGATCGACCCGGCCGCCAAGGGCCGCTCCCTCGACACCGGCGAGCGGATCGGCGAGGCGTGGATCGACGCCGGTATCCCGGTGATCTACGGGCAGAATGACCTCGAAGCCGGCGTGCTCGAGGTCAAGCGCCGGATGAGCTACATGATCGAGTGCGACGAGCCCTGCCTGCACTGCAACGGCCTCGGCGTCGAGCCCGGCCACGAGGACGCCGCCGACGATTACTACCCCTGCCACGTCTGCAACGGCGGCGGTCGGCTCACCCGCAAGCCCTTCCCGCTGATCGTCGTCTCCTCCCGCTGCACGAACCTGATCCGCCAGAAACGGAAGTACCGCCAGAAACCCAAGGAGGACGGCAGCTTCGGCGTCGTGAAGGAAGACGACCACGCCTGCGACGTCGAGCGCTACCTCGCGATGGAGCGCCGGCTGCCCGTCAAGCGGAAAAGACGTCGGCGCCCGAAGGTATGGGTACCGGGCACCGCACCACCGTTCCGCCCCGAGCGGCGCCGCCAAGGCACCGTCATGGGCAAGTTCACCTAGACCAGGAGGCAATCGTGAAAATCAAACCCAAGCTCGTCGAGCTCCCCACCCACAAGTCCTCGCCGCCGCACTGTTGCGTCGTCTCCGGCCGACGCGATGGCCCGATGGTCGACTTCGGCGATCCGACCCCGAAGGCCCGCGGCGCCGGCGACCCGCGACTCTACGTGCGCGGCCCGGTCGTTGAAGAGGCCGCGGTCAACCTGCTCGGGATGGTTCCGCAGGCCGACGTCGACGCGCTCCGGCAGGAGCTCGCCGAATGCGACGCCGAGCGGCAGCGTCTCGCCGAGCTCGTCGCTGGCGGCGAGGAACTGTCCGCCGCGGAAGACAAGCTACGGGCGGCGCTCGGGGTGTCGCGTGAGGATCCCGGCGACGGAACTTCAACCGAGGGGACCTGAAATGAAGGGCACCGTTCTTGACTCAGAAACGCGCACCGAGCCGGCGGTGAGCGAGGACGTCCGCACCGGCTCCGTCCGCGGCGCGCACGTCTTCCTCGATATCACCGGGACGCCGATCGCGGGCGCGCAGAAAGCGGTCGAAGACGCCGAAGCCAAAGTCGCCGAAGCGGCGGAAGGGGCGCCGAAAGAAGCGGCCGAAGCGGAACTCAAAGCCGCCGAAGAAGCGCTCGAAGAAGCGGAAGCGACGAAAATCAAATTCCACATCGACGCGAAGGACCCGGCCTCCGGCAACTACTACAACGAATTCGCCGGGAGCCTCGACGTCGACGCCGGCACCCTCGCCAGCGAACCGCAGACGATCTTCGTCACCAACCTCGACCCGGCGCCGAACGTGTGGCGCGTCCGCGTCGACACGGACGAAGGCGCCGAGTGGACGTACTCGGTGGGCGCCTCGCCGATTCGATGATCGAGCTCGGCCTCGCCTTCGTCTGCCTCGCGCTCGTCGCCACCCTCGTCTACGTGCTCCGTGCGGGTGCGCTCGAGCGGCGACGGCTCGTTGAGCAGGCGGCGGCGGAGCGGGCCGAGCTCTTGCAGCGAATCCAGGCGCCGGACGTCGCTGTGGCCGAGCACGTGCAAGCGTCGCGTGGCGATCGTCCCCGGCCTCGAGCGATCGCCGCCGACGACGACGCGGCCTACGTCCGGCGCAAGCGCGAACGCGACGAAGAACGCGGCTTGCCGGTAGAGGCCGAGCCAGAGGGCGACCGTGGCTGACGTCGCCACCGATCCGGCGCCTGCAGCCACGACGGGCAGCCCGCGCGAAGACGTCCCCAAGGACGTCGAAGCCCGACTCAAGCGCGGCCGGGAAGGGCTCAGCGAAGTCCAGGCCCGCCGCCTGCTCGGGATCGAATTCGCCAACGGCAACCACTTCTCCGAGCTCTCCAAAGACGGGACGAAAGTCACCAACCTCTCGACGACGGCGATTGCCCTCGGCGGCGAAAAGCCCGACCACCGGGTGCGCCGGAGCAACGAGATCATCTCGCCGATGCTCAAGCGGAAGATCAGCGCCGCGACGCAGCGCGATCCCGATTGGGAATCGACCGGCGCGACGTCGGACCCCGAGGACTACGCCGGCGCTCTGCTCGCCCTCAAGCTGGCGCGCGCCGGTTACAACACGTGGAAGTTCCCGACTGCCGAGGCGAAGGCCCTGTGGTTCGCGATGGTCACGGAGGAAGCCTTCGGCCGCGCCAACTTCAACACCAACGTCGGCCCGTTCGAGGACGTCAGCCAGCACCCCGAAGCGGAGGTCGAGGACCCGCCCGGCTCGGGCGAATACCCGAACGCCGGCAAGCCCGACCCGGAGAAACCGCAGTGGAAGGGCCGCGGCGAGATAGCCGTCACGATCTACTCGGGGCTCGAGGTTCTGTGGGAGCCCGGTGTCGACTTCGAGGACGCCCGCTGGTACGCCGTCGAGCACGCGCGCTCGATCGAGGAGCTCGAAGACGAGGAAGGCTTCATCTCCGTCCCCGGCGAGAAGCTCCGGGCCGACGCGAGGACGGCCAACGAAGGCCGGACCATCGCCAAGGAGAAGAAGGGCTCGAACCTCTGCATGGTCACGGAATACTTCGAGCGCCCCTGCCGGAAATACCCGAAAGGCCGCTGGTGTGTGTACGCGAACGGCCGCAAGATTTTCAAGGACGACGATTACCCGATGGTCGACAACGAGGGGCGCGTGGTCGACACGCCCTGCCTCCGCCGGCTGATCTACGACGTCGACGGCTCGAGCGATCGCGCCAAGGGCCTCGTGCAGCAGGTAATCGACACGGTGCGGTCCTACGACCAGGCGATCAACAAGCAGAGCGAGTACTCGCAGATCGGCCTCGTCGCGCAGCTCATGGCCGCCGAGGGTGTGCTGCTCACCGATCCCACCGACGAGCCGGGCCTCGTGATCGAGTACGACCGCTCCCTTGCTCGAGGCGAAAAGCCCGAATGGCGCGAAAATATCCCCTTCCCCGACGAGCTCTTTCAGATGGAAGAACGCGCCGAGGCCCGCTTCTCGAAGATCAGCTTCGACGAAGACGTGCCGCCCCAGCTCGAATCCGGCAAGGCGATCAACTCCGCCACCGAACTCAGCCGCTCGGCGTGGCAGCGCTTCATCGACGACTTCAACCGCTTCCGCTCCGAGCTTATGTCCGACTGCCTCGTGATCGCGCAGAACAAGTACGGCTCCGACCGGCTGATGAAATACCAGGGCACGACGGGGTGGGAATCGGTCGGCGACTTCACCGGCTCCGACATTCGCGGGCAGACCGACGTCCGCATTCGCTCGACCGCCACCGAAATGCAGACGCGCTCGCAGATCGAACAGCGGATCATGCAGCTCGTGCAGGTCTTCCCCGGCGTCTTCCCGCCGGAAGTCGTAATCGAGGCGATCAACTCCGCCAACCCCGAGAAACTGATTCAGGGCTACGAAGAGGACGTCGGCCGAGCTCACCGCGTGATCGGCCAGCTCCGCGCCGGGACCTTCTTCGATCAGCCTGACCGCCCGGCGCTGCCCGGCGAGGAACCGCTGACGACCGACCTCCGCGGGAACCCGATGGTCCCCGGCTGGCTGCCCCGGCCCTTCGACTCCCTGCCGATCCTCAAATCCGCGATCGAGCAGTGGATGAAGACCGACGATTGGGAACGCAGCGAGCCGCTCGTCAAGGAAGCGAGCCTCTTCTACTACCAAAAGCTGCTCGACCTCGAAGCTGCTCAGGAACAGCGGCAGGCCGAACAGCAGGACGAAACGGCCGAAGAACAGGGCCGCGCCAACGCCGCCAAGGAATCGCCGCCGAAGGAATCGCCGTCGCTCCCGGCCACCGGCGGCGAAGGCGAAGGCGAATAGTCGCGCCTGCCTCGAGCGCGTGGACGCCGACCACATCTTCGCTGCCTTCGCCGCCCGCGAGCGCCGCTGGCGCCCCCGCGCTCGCTACGTGCACGACCCCGAGTTGCCGCCGCGCACGTGGACGGTCGACGGTCAGGTGCAGGCCGACGAACTCACCGAGGCGTCGCTCGAGGCCCTGCTTCTGCGCGAGGGCATGGGCAAGAAAGAGGTCCGAGTCTCGGCGCCGCTACACGTCGTGCTCGCCGGCATCATCGGCTTCTTTCCGGCCTACGTGAACGCTTCCGCCGCGGCGTAGTCGACACTTCGCGCAAATAGCGGGATCAGCCTCGACGCCCCCGCTGCGAAAGAAAGAGGCGCGTATGCGCGACGGAGCCCCGGCCGAGCCGGATCAGCCCGACAACAACATCGTCACGCCGCTGGACCGAATCCTCGTCGAACACGGGGTGCCGCGGTCCCTCCCACCCGAGCTGCTCAAGTACAGCCGGGAGAGGGGCTTGGTGCTCGAGGACGAGGAGGAAGGCGAAGAGGCAGGCGACGCCGGCGACGGAAGTCCCGAGGGGGACGCAACCGGAGACGGCGGCACGGAGTCCTTCATGCCGGAGGGCTTCGACCCCAGCGCCGCGATTCCTGACGACGCCGGGCCGGAGTGGTTGGCCGAGAGATACGGCCAGATGAACACCCACTTCACCCAGCGAATGCAGGAGCTCGGCGACGGGAGGCGTGCAACCGAAGAGTCGCAAGCCCTCATCGAAGGCTTGCGCGACCCCGAGACGATGCCCCACTACCTCCGTCTCCTCGGTATCGACCTCAACGACCCCGGAATGCTCTCGCAGCTCGGGATCAACGTCGAGGGCGCCGCCGGCGAGTTGGAGGGCTTGCTCGACGAGGACGACGAGCCGACCGACGCCGAGCGCGTCGACCAGCTCGAAGCCCTCATGGCGCAGGAACGCGAAGAAGCCGAATCGGCTGCCGAGTTGCAGGCGCTCGACGACCTCGCGGACCAGGAGTTGCCGCAGATCGAACAGGCGTGGGGACGTGAGCTCACCGACGACGAGGACGCCTTCGTGCGGTACCAGGCGGAGTCGAACCCCGGACCCGATGGGCTCCCCAATTACGAGGCCGCAGCGAAACTCCTGAAAGGCATCCTCGGAAGAGGAGTCGAGCATGAGCTCAAGCGGCGTCGTGAGCCGGGCCGGGGAGCACCGGGTGGCAAGCCCGGCGGTAAAGCGCTCGACCTGTCCAAAGAGGAGGATCGCTTGGCGGCGGGTGCCGCTGCCGCGGAAAGGGCGATGGCCTCCGCTCAGGCGTAAGGAGCGCAAGTGCAAAACGCAACCGCCTTCCTGGCGGCAATGCGAGAGACGTGGCTCAGCGACTCGATCGAGAACTCGGTGTTTGTCGGTTCCGAGCTGCTCGATCAGTTCACCAAACTGAGCCCGACCGGAGAACACGGTGACGAAGTTCGAGTCACCGTGCGAACCGGGCTCTCGGGAGGCTTCTCGGCAGTGCCCCGAGACGGCTCCGATTCACTCAACAAAGGCACGAACGTCGTCACCAAGCGAGCGAATTACCTCTACTCGCACAACTGGTTCGACGTCATCATCGAGTCGGCCGTCATCGACGAATCGGCCACGAGCGCGTTGGCGGTTGCCCGCGCGGTCGAGGTCGAGCGCGAAGGTGCGGTCGACGGCATCAAACGCCAGCTTCAGCGCGGGCTCTTCTCGGACGGCACGGGGAAGATTTGCTCGCTCGAAGACAGCGAAGGTGCCAAAACCGTCCTCGTGGTTTCGGGAGACGGTGCCAACGCCCTCAAGCGCGGGCACCTGTACCCCGGCCTCAAGGTCGATATCGGGACGGCGGCTGCGGAGTCCTCGCTCGCTAGCGAACGGGAAATCCTCAAAGTCGACGTCAAAAACGGGACGATCGAAATTTCGGGCGCCGCAGTTGACACGGAAGCCGACGGCAAATTCTTCGTGTCGATCGCCAACGCTCGGGAAGGCGAAACGTCCTTCGAGATTGACGGCCTGCTCGCCATGCTGTCGGACTCGACCAAATACGGGGATATCGACCCCGCTCTCGTTCCGACGTGGGCGGCCTTCGTCGAAGACACCCCGCAGGACGTTTCGACCTCCCTCATCTACGAGCTGGAAGACGAAGTTTTCCAGTCGTCGGGGGAGACGCCGGACTGGTGCATCTCGTCGGCAAAGCAGATCAGGGTGCTCTCGGAGGAACTCCAGGCCCAGGTCCGCTTCGACGGCGGGGAGTCCTACAACACCGGCAAACGGAACGGCCTGACCACGCCGCAGGGGACGGCGATCGAGCGTCACTTCGACTGCCTCGACCGCTGCCTCTTCATGCTGCGGAAACGGGACCTCGGTTCCGTCCGGCACAAAGCCGGCCCGCAGTGGGCATCGCCGGAGATGATCCGCCACCAGGAGGGGACGACCCGCTTCCGCGGGGACCTCGTGTGGCGCCTCAACACGGCGTTGCTGCGGCGCAACACGCACGCGGTCGCGTCGAAACTCAACTAGACGGTCAGAGGGGCGGTCGCTTCGGCGGTCGCCCCTCACCCGCGTCTCGGGCCCGCGCGACGCTTCCCGTCCGCCGCCCCGGCCAAGCTGCCCCTGTCCAACCCTGCAAAGGAGCAGCCCAATGTTTCGCTTCGCCTTCTCACTCTTCGCCGCCCTCGGCGCCGCGGTAGCCGCTCTCGCGATCGGCGAGCACCCCGTCAAGCCGGCGCCGCCCGGCAACAAGAAGTGCACGGTGACGCCGATCACCTTCCCGACCAAATACCTCCAAGCCGACAAACTGACGCCCGCCGACGTCGGCTTGCAGCGCGTCGACTACGGCTACGCCGTGCTCACCGGGATCGGCACCGGAACGGTCAACATCGCGAACGTCGTCTACGACCCGGTGGCCGAAACGCTCAAGCTCTACGACGAGACGCCGGCCGAGGTCGCGAACGAAGCCGAAGTCAAAAAACCGACCGCGCTGGTAATCGCCTACGGGAGCTAGAGCGATGCGGGGGAGGGTCACGGACTCGGGCCTCGTCGCCGTCGAAGGTCGCAACGCCCGCCGGGAACGGATGCGCTCCTGGCGGGGCAAGGTCGACCCGATGGCGCGCAAGCTCGAACGGGAGTTGAAGCAGCTCGACCCGAGGATCGAAGTCGACTTCATCGACCCCGAGGCTGCGCGGGTGCCCGTCTCTGAGCGGGCGCCCGGACTCTTCCCCGCGCGCTGGCACATCATCCTCCGCACCAGCGCCGAGCTCGACGACCAGTACTTCCCGATCCTCGGCGACAAGGGCGCTTACCGCGATCCCGAACTCGCGATCGTCGAGGAGATGAAGGCCCGCGATATGTGGAAACCGGGCATCTTCGACGACCTGATGAAACGGGAGGAGAAAGCCGCCGCCGCTCGAGCTCGGCAGATGCTCACCGAAGGCGAGGGCCGCAAGGAGCAGACGGCCGCCGCCTATCGGGCCGCCAAGCGCGTCGCCGGCGATGGCGGCGAGCACCGCCGCTTCGACCGGAAGGGCAAGCCCGAGAAGGAAGAGGGAGTGGTCCCCTACGCCGGCGGCGTCAACTTCCCGACCACGACGACGAGCAGCGGAGTCGTCGTACCTGCAGGAGCCAAGACGAAGTGAACCGGAAAGAAATCCGCGAAGAGGTAATCGCCAACGGCGCGGAAAACATCGCCCGCGACGCCGGCGGCGAAGACCGGATCAACCGTTGGATCGCCCAGGTGATCCGCGACATTTGCGACGTCAAGCCCTGGCCGTTCCTGATGGCCGTCGCCGAAGGCAAAGCGCCGCTCGAAGTCGCCGACCTGGCGCACGTCGAGGTCTTCGCCGACGTCACCAACGACAACCTCCTCCAACCGGCCACCCTCGCGCAGCTCAGCCTCGGCGATCCCGACCTCTCGGAAGTCGGCAGCGCGGCCTACTGGTACACCGAAGACGGCTCGACGCTCAAGGTCTACCCCGGCAACACCAGCGCCACGTTCCGCGCCCACTACCGTCGCACCCCGCCGGCGATCGACGACACCGAAGAGCCGATCATCCCCGCCGATTACCACGACCTGATCGTTGACGGCGTGCGGATCAAGGTCTACAAGGCCACCGACAACTTCGCCGCCGCCGCCGAAATCCTCAAGGACTACGAACGGCGGCTTGAAGGGATGGCCCACGCGCTCCTGCACACCAACTACGACCAGGCGCGGCGGATCACCCGAACGGGCGGCCCGGCCGACTACCTGTAGGCGCCGATGCCCGAAGCGCCGAAACCGATCCCCTTCACGGAGTGGGGCGGCCTGATCCTCAACGCGCCGCTCGAGGACGTCGGCAGCGGTAACGCGATCGACCTCCTCGACGTCGATTGGGACGACTCGCTCGGGAGGGTCCGCTCGAGGGAGGGCGCCGCGGCCTATTCCTTCGCCGACGCCGCCTCGAGCTACGACATTTTGTACGGCCACTCGCTCGTGCGGCTGCTCGCCCGTCGCGGGTCGACGCTGTACGCGGTCAACGAGGAAGGCAAAGAGGTCGCCGGCAAAACCGCCGCGGTGAACGAAAAGCACCTGGCATTCGCCAAGCTCGGCACGCCCTCGGCCACCTACACGTACATCGCCGACCAGGAAAACACGATCAAGCGCTACGACGGCTCGGACTTCACGAGCCCGACCGCGAAAGTGGGGGAAGCCGCCGGCGTCGCGATGCCCAAAGGCCGCTTCCTCGCGGTGTGGCCGGACGGCGGCAACCGGCTCGTCGTCGCGGGCACCACCGGCGGCGGCGGTCCCAACGGCGCGATCAGCTCCGGCTCGCACGTCTGGTTCTCCATGCCCGGCAACGGCGAGGAATACGAACCGACCTCCTACGTGCAGCTCAACCCCGGCGACGGCGAGGAAATCACCGGCTGCGTCGCCTTCGGCGGGACGATCATCGTCTTCAAGGAGACGAGGGCTTTCATCTTCTACGGGGTGTCGGCCGACGACGACGGCAAACCCGTCTTCAACTTCCGCTCGGTCGAGCTCGGGACCAGGATGCGCCAGCCGGGACCGAAGCACGCCGAGAACGTGATCGCCGGCACCGACTCCGTTTACCTCGTCGCCGATCACGGCGTCTTCGCCATGACCGCCGACGCGCCTTCGCTGCTCAGCGACGAGCTCGAGCCGCTCAGCCGCTCGCAGGCCCTCGTCGGCCCGATCGCCAAAACCCTCGGGACCCGCCGGTGGGTGAACGCCGCCGGGATCGCCTACATGGGCGAGGCGATCTACGTGGGCCTCGAATCCGGCGGCATCGTCGACCGGGTGCTCAAGTACGACCTTCGCAAGCAGTCGTGGTCGATCCGCTCCGCGGCGCTCAATTGCATCGTCGCGTGGACCGAACAGACGAACAACCGCGCCCGCATCTTCTTCTCGGGGACCGGCGCTGGCAACCGCCGCATCTACCTCTACACGCCGGCCACCGACGACGACGCCTCTGCGGCGACGATGGAACCGAAGTGGCAGTCGGGCTTCTACGACCTCGACGACCCCGACGAAAAGACCCTCGTCAACGCGAAGGTGTGGGGGACCGGCGAAGTCGGCGTGGCTGTGGCCGAGGACTTCGGCGCGCTCGACGCAGCTAAGACGTTCAAACTCGGCGTGGCGCCGGCGGTCGGCCAGCATCAGTCCCAGCTCGGCCAGTCGGCGACGCTCTTCTCTCACCAGCTCTCGGGCGCTGCGCCGTGGTCGGTGCAGCGCATGGATCGCTACCTACGCGAGACGCGCGTGCCCGAGACTCAAAAGGCGACTCAGTAAGGAGACGACGATGGCGACGGTTGCAAAGTGGTACGGGCAGGCGATCCTCGGGCAGTTCGGCGCCACCGCGGCTCGGCGAGTCGATTGGGCGAACGACACGATCAAGGTGATGCTCGTCAAATCGGGTTACACCCCGGACCAGGACGCGCACGACTTCATCGACGACGTGAACGCCCAGGAGATTGCCGGCGGCGGCGGGACCAACTACACGACCGGCGGCAAGGAACTCACCGAAAAGACCGTCTCCTACGACAACGCGACCAACACCGTCCGGCTCAAAGCGAAAACGCTGGAATGGAAAGAAGTCACGGCGGAATACCGCTACGCGGTGATCTACAAGGACACCGGCTCCGCCGCGACCTCCCCGGTGCTGCAATGGCT
>Ga0207694_10000377_pt1 | contig 41494 bp, 31 predicted proteins | sample KBSC34metaG_FD_184353 | JGI IMG/M metagenome (GOLD analysis project Ga0207694, IMG submission 184353) | Corn rhizosphere microbial communities from Kellogg Biological Station, Michigan, USA - KBS C3-4 metaG (SPAdes) (version 2) | ecosystem: Host-associated > Plants > Roots > Rhizosphere > Soil... | reverse complement strand
TGTGCGCAACATGCGCCACATCGATACCGCGAGCAGCCACATCGGTAGCCACGAGGACCCTATGATGCCCTTCAGAGAAACTGCGCAGAGCGGAATTCCGCTGAGACTGGGAGCGGTCTCCGTGGATTTGCGTAGCAGACCAGCCTGACCGAACCAGGCGGCGCGCAACGCGATCCGCACCGTGCTTCGTCCGGACGAAGACGAGGAAGCTTCCTTTTTCGGCATTCAAAAGATGCTCTAGTAGTTCGAGCTTGTTGCTCTGTTCCACTTCGAAAGTCCGAAGCTCGACATTCTCGGCGGGCTTCAGCACCGACCCGATTTCGATGCGGGCCGGGCTCTTGAGGTATTTCGCGGCAACTTCCTTGACCGCGCCCTCGAGGGTCGCGGAGTAGCAAAGGGTCTGACGATTTTCAGGAATCATGGTCGCGATGCGCGCAATTGCGGGCTGAAAGCCCATGTCGAGCATGCGATCCACTTCGTCGAGAACGAGAATCCTGATCTGGTCCATCCGAACGAGTTTCCGCTTGAGGAAGTCCTCAAGACGCCCGGGCGTGGCTACGATCAAGCGCGCCCCGCGACGGATTGCGTCGAGCTGCGGCCGCTCCTGCATGCCGCCGACAACCAGTGCGACCGTCTGCTCTGAGCTGGTACGAATGGCCTTGAAAGCGGTCTCCACCTGCATCGCCAACTCGCGGGTCGGCAGCAGAATCAGGGCTTGAGCAGCGTTCCGGTCTTGTGCCTTCTGAAGCATCTCCACGATGGGAATCAAGAAGCTGAGAGTCTTGCCCGTTCCGGTCTGCGCTGTAGCCAGCACGTCACAGCCTTCTACCGCCGGAGGAATTGCGCCGGCCTGAACCGGGGTGGGGTTTACAAATTTGTTGGTATCCAGCCGCGCCATGAGGGCGGATGAGAGATTGAACTGCGAGAATTGTGTCTTCAAAAAATCTATCTTTTCCTGGCTCCGGAGCCTGTCTTCCCTGCGGCTTGCAATCGGAACCGAATCTGGGCGCACACAGATGCGCCTCTTTCTGTTTATGCGTAAGGGGGAACCGAGAATGTCCCGGAGACGGCTGCAAGCACTCGTATAAGTGCATACAGCCCGGATCTGCCACACGCTGTACGTTTCGCCAGTCTGCTCGATGCTGACCGGCACCACACTCGAGAACCTGAACACACGTCAGGCCAAAACCGAGGTGGTCACGCTGAGGGGGCTTGGGGGAAAAATGTGGATGGCAGAACGCCTGGAAGGCGAATGCCGCTCACGACCAAAATCACTGAGCGCAAGCTAAGTATAACATGTTTCGCTATTTCGCGGTTCCGGGCACATCAGAGCTGCCACTACAGCCGGGAAACGACCTCTTGAAAATTCCGATCTACCTCTGAAGAAGAAGCGATGGATGGTTCATCTACAGGAATGCCCGGGGCCGACATGCGAGCGTCGGGGAATCCCAGATGTCGTTTCAAGTCGAGGATTTCCTGGATTTTCTGGTCGGGGATCGGCACGAGCGGTTTCCCGATCTGGCCGGCGATGACGCAGGTCTTGCAGTAAGATTCGAGGATTTCTACGAGCCACTCGGCGTGGGTGATCGTGTCGGACCAGCAGACGATTCCGTGATTTGCGAGCAGGATGGTGTTGTGGTCCCGGATGAATGGGAGAACGGTCTCGGCGAAAGCTTTCGTTCCAGGTGTTTCGAAGCGTGCGAGAGCGGCGGGACCGATGAATATTTCGTATTCGGAGATGAGGCCCACCGGTGGTGTTGTGCCGGTCAGCGAAAAGGCCGTCGCATAGGGCGGATGACAATGAACTACCGCACGGGCCCTGGGATTTGCGCGGTAAATCTCAAGGTGCAGCAGGAGTTCGCTGGTGCGGAGGCGGTTTCCGGCGACGATCTTGCCGACCATGTCAGACAGGCAAATGTCGGCGGGAGTCATATCGCCCTTGCTGATCATCGTCGGGGTGCACAGCACATATTCCGAACCGATACGGCAGCTGATGTTACCGCCATTGCCATCTACGTATTGCCGATCCCACAGCTTTCGGCCGGTCCGGATGATCTCGTCACGCAGGGCTTCGGCCTCGAAGGAGTTGAACACCCCCGTGGGGGAGCCCTCTTCCGGCTTGGGGACGCGAAGCGCATCGACGACTGCTTCGAAGACTTCCTTCACCTTGTCAGTAACCGGATTGGCGACCTGGGACATGTGGGACCTCGAGGCTGGAGAACAGGCCGAGCCGGCCTCGGCCTCACTTCCCTCTCCTTACATATAGGTCGAATCGCCCTCCGAGGGAGTGATACAGGTCACCGTGCAGGTTTCATCGCGGACCTCCGCCCAGCGTCGGAAACTCAAGAGGCTTAGTGAGCAGGCGCTCGTTTGCTGCAGGTGAGGCTGGTTGATGAAACGAAGACGGATAATCACACGGATCAGTGACCGAGCGCACCGCCGAACCAAGTTGAATCTCCAATACTCCCGCGGTACCGTTCTCGACTGATCAGGCGCAGTGCATTTCCGCTCCGTTCGGCTGACCTTTGCGACTCCGGGGCCCATGCTCAAAACAACCTCATCACAGATCTCTAGGCGATAACTGAAGGAGAGATGGTCATGAAGAAGCTACTCCAGATACTCGTTCTGGTTTCATTTTCCCTGGCAAGCGGAAGTTACTCGTTGGCTCAAGACGACAACCAGAGGAACCGCGACCTGCCTGTCATGACTCGGAATATGGACGCGGGTTCTGACTTTGGTTACATTCTTGCAGCCGCAATGAACCCGGACGCGACACGGCTCGACCTTCTCGGCGCGATCACAAAGACATTCCTGGAAATGCACATGAGCGACTATGCGGCGCGCGCGGACGGCATCGCATCGGAGATCCAGGCTACGCAACCGTATCTTATCGGCCTGCAGGAAGTGACTACGCTGCGTACGGGAGCTTATCCGGGCCCGGCGTCAACTGTGGTAGACGACCAGTTGCAATCCCTTCTCCAGTCGCTTGAAAAACGTGGACTGCACTACAGGGCGCTGAAAATCCAGAAGAATTCGGACATAGAAATGCCCGCATTTGATGAGTCCTACAACCTGATCATGGTGGGGTTCGCCGATTATGACGTTGTGCTGATGCGCACCGATCTTCCGACATCACAACTCAAAATCGAAGAGGTTCAGGGTCGATATTTCGACGCCATATTGAATTTCCCGATTGGCGGCCAGGATATTCCGTTCACGCGCGGCTGGATCTCAGTTGACGCAAAGCTTCGGGGAAAGAATTATCGGTTCGTTACCACTCATCTGGAGACGTTCGTCAACGAGTATCAAGCAGCGCAGGCGCAAGAGCTTCTGTATGGGCCGCTGAATACATACTTGCCAACCATCCTGGCTGGTGACCTGAACTCCGACGCAAATGCCCCTTCCTTTAAGAACGGACCGGCGTTTGGAATCCTGCTCAACGGTGGGTTTGTGGACATCTGGAGCGCCCTGCATTCCAAGGATGCCGGCCTCACATGGCCTTACTTTCTGGAAGACACAAACGACCCGAATGTGACGCCCTTCCAGCGGATCGACCTGATTCTGACCAGAGGGGATGGACTTGTACCTGAGTCCGAGCAACTCATTGGAGCCGCGCCGGTCAATGGCATCTGGGCCTCGGACCATGCGGGAGTCGTTGCAACGCTGAAACTGCTTCCGTAGGTGCAGTCGGCTCAGTCCGCGGCAACCAGTTTGCGTTGCAGGGCCTCAAGCGTCTGGCCTTTCGTCTCGGGATATGTGAAGAGCACAGTCACGAATTGGATCGCGGTCATGATGGAGAAGAAAATGAACGGCGTCGCGGTGCTCATGGAGTGCACGACGATCGGGAAAGTCTCAGCAATGGCCGCGTTCATGAACCAGTGGCTGGCAGAGCCGACCCCCTGGCCCTTGGAGCGGACCGACGTCGGAAAGACTTCGCCGATATAGACCCAGATCACGGCGCCTTGCGACAACGCGAAGAAACCGATGTAGGTGACGAGGATCCACACCAGCATGGATTGATGCGTGTTCGAGGAGAAGATCCACGCGACGACTGCGAGGCATGCCGCCGTACCGGCAGCGCCGATGAGCAGCAGAGTTTTGCGACCGAGCTTGTCGATGACGCTCATGCCAACCATGGTGAAGATCAGATTGGTGGCGCCGATGGCGATGGCCTTCTGGTCGCCCGAAAGCTGGCTGTATCCGGCTGCGCCGAAGATGTCGTTGATGTAATAGAGGATCGCGTTGATGCCTGCCAATTGATTGAAAGCGCCGATGGAAATGGCGAGGAAGAGGGGGTAGCGATACTTCCACTTGAAAACGCGCTCATGCGCCGAAGCGTGTTCCTGTTTCAGAGCTTCGCGGATGTCGGCGAGTTCTGCCTCCGGGTTTGGGTCTCCCATGAGCTTTAGAACTTCGAGTGCCTCATCAATGCGGTTGCGCGATGCGGACCAGCGCGGGCTGCGCGGAATGCCGAAGAGCATGATCAGAAAAAGGACGGCAGGGATTCCCGCAATACCCACTTGCCAACGCCATTCGGTCGCACCCAGGTGCATGGTGCGGATGACGTAGTTGGAGAGATAAGCGAGCATGATGCCGAAGACGACATTGAACTGGAACAGAGCGACAAATCGGCCGCGCAGTTTGGCCGGCGAGAGTTCTGCAATGTAGACAGGGCCCAGGACCGAAGAAGCCCCGATCCCGAGGCCGCCAATGAATCGGAAAACAAGGAAGGAGCTCCAGCCCCATGCGAAGGCGCAGCCTGCAGCCGAGACCACATAAAGTACAGCGGTGAGCCGCAGGGTCTCACGGCTGCCGAGGCGCTGTCCGATCTGCCCCGCCCCCAACGCACCGATCACAGTGCCCACCAGTCCAATAGCGACTGTGAGCCCTTCTTTGTGGGGGTCAAGATTGTAGAGCTTGACGAGCGCGCCGATCGCACCGGCGATCACGACGGTGTCGAAGCCAAAAAGCAGGCCTCCGAGAGCGCCCGTAAGGGTCGCCCTCATCAGGTTCACATTGAGTCGCATGTTCTCGTCTGTTCCTCGGTAACCAGAACATCCTACAGAGACAAACGACCCGCGGCAAACTTCGGAAAGGCAACGGAGATGGAGGGACTACCGCCTCGGCACCGTCAGTTTCGACATTCGGATCAAACTTCGGCCGAATTCCCCGGTGTGACCATCAGCGCCCGGCAACGGTCCGCGCCCGCGGCACTCCACCCAATCGCCATTTCGGAGTCGAGATAAACACAGTCGCCTGCCTCAAGTGTCTCGTGCATGCCACCCGCATCCAGCCGCAGCGTGCCCTCCAGCACATAAATGACAGCACAGACGGGCCGCCCCGCCTCGCTCAACATGCCCGCAACGCCAGCCGGCAGTTCCACCATTCGGGCGACAAGGCTGTTTGCCGATGTCGTCGAGTGAAGAGAAACGTGTTTGATGGCATCCTGGCCGCGCCCGTTCCCGGCCAGATGCGCCTTCCGGGTGATTGCAAGCGTATGCTTCGCGGCTTCGCTGAAGAAATAGCTAAGGCCAACGCCATAGACACGGCAGATGTTCGAGAGCGTAGGCAGGGTGGGAATCATGCGATCGGTTTCGAGTTTGGAGAGAAGTGCGGTAGAGAGCCCGGTCTCAACGGCCAACCGGGAAAGGGTAAGATGTTTTTGCGTTCGCAGCGTACGAAGCTTCATGCCGATGCTGTACGGCTCAAGCGACCAACGTGCATAAGACGGTCCATTCGCCATCGGATTCACCTCGTGACGCAGTCTTTCTCAATTCGAGCTTCAGGACTTGGAAGGATTTCTGAAAGTCGCAGGGTGGCACATTGAGGATCAACGCTTTAGCATGAACACTGTCGTGAAAAGCTAAGCAACACCGCACATTCGAAACCATCGAAGTTCACTCGAAAGGATCATCCCCATGACCCTCGGCTTCTCCGATTCGATTCGCCGTGCATTTTCATCTGCCTTGAATCACAATATTCGCGTCATTCTATTGATTTCTTCTTTGCTCAGCGCGCTCGCAGCCGCTGCACACTCCGGCGCGCAAGCGCCAGCTTCCGACGTCCTGGTTCTGAACAACGGAGACACGATTCACGGCAAGTTCGTCAATTCTCTTGACGGCAAGATCACTTTCCACTCCGACGCGCTCGGAGATCTCTCTGTCAGTTGGGACAAGATCAAGGAACTGCACACCAGCGGCAGCTATGCTGTGCTCGACAAAAGCGTGAAGCTTCGCGGTAAAAAGAGCGCTGGCGCCATTCCCACCGGGCAATTGGAAGTGACGAATAATTCCATCGCGATCCAGTCGGAAAAGGCAGCGGCGCCCGCGCCGATCCCCGTCGGCAACGCGCAATACATCCTGGACACGGCCACCCTGGATAAGCAGCTCTATCACCATCCAGGATTCTTCACGGGCTGGAATGGAGCTGCCACGGCCGGAGCCGCTATCGTGACCGCAACCGAAAACCAGTACACCTTCTCCGGCGCTGTCGGCCTCGTTCGCGTTGTTCCCACGGTGAGTTGGCTCACCACTCGTGACCGCACCGCGGTCGATTTCACCGGTTCCTTCGGAAAAATTACCCAGCCCTCATACACTGATCCCATTACGGGAATCGTTGTGCCTTCCGTGGTGACGAAGTCCGCGATCTATCACGCCGGCGCCGAGCGAGACCAGTACTTTTCTCCCCGCTTTTTCGCTCTTGCGCAGACCGCATTCGATCACAACTACGGACAAGATCTCGATCTGCAACAGATCTACGGCGGCGGTTTCGGCTGGACGTTCCTCAAGAGTCCGAAACAGGAAGCAGATCTGAAAGCGACGATTCAGTACGAGAAGCAGCAGTTCATTTCCGATTCCTCCGCAAACCAGAATCTGATCGGTTCCACCATCTCGCTGGCGTATGTCCTGCATCACAAGCTGGTCACGTATACACAGGGTTTGGCCTTCATTCCGGCCTTCAACAACCCGCACGCCTACTCGGCGAACGAGACCAACACTCTCGCCTTTCCCGCCTATAAAAACTTCAGTTTCTCATTGGGCACATTGGACAGTTATCTGAACAATCCTCCCGACACGCTTCCTCCCACGAAACGCAATTCCTTCCAGTTCACGATGGGGCTTACTTACGCCTTCAAATCGAAGTACTAGTCGCGGAACGGCTCTGCCCCGATTAAAACCGCATGAACGCGCTGTCATTGTTCATGCGGTTTAACGTTGGCTGAGTTGTTTTTCCCGTTGCGAAACAGAGTTAGTAACTTTCCGGGGGAGTTACTAATTCTCTGCGCAAAACCGATTGCTCATCACATATGGTTGTTGCAACTTGGATACATAATGTGTTCGCAATCGTTAACTGCCAGTACTGAGAAGCGCAGTGAACAGAACAAATTCAGGTTTGACTCTTCCCCGTGGTTTCGACAGCCAAACATTCGCCAGTGGAGGTCTGCTGCGAGTGGAGATGAAAGCGCTCCACGAGCAGGTTGTCCGGTTCTTCGAGGAAGATGATGGTCCAGCATCTCTCGGCGGCAGGCTCTTCAGCGGCTCCTGATCGCGAATTTCTCTTCGGCGAATTACGACTCGACGCCCAGGGTGTTCTCACCCGTGGCGACCAAGTCGTCCATCTTCCACCAAAGGAACTCGCAGCCCTTCGAGTTTTGCTGGCCCATGCCGGCCAGATCGTGACGGTGCAACAACTGAAGCAGGCGCTCTGGGGCGACGTTCACGTTACGGATGACAGCGTGCCGAAATGCGTTTCATCGTTGCGCGAGCTTCTGTCACCCCACGACTACATTCAAACCGTTTACAAGCGTGGCTATCGAATTTCAGTTGAGGTGCAGAAGCAAACCGATCGATTGCCAGACACACCGCCTCGGCTTGCGATCATGCCGTTCTCTGTAGACGCGAGCGTTCCTGTCTACCTCGGCCCGGCCATTGCGGAAGAGACGATCTCGCTGCTGACGGCCGATCGACTCGCCCCTGCGCACGTGCTTGCCAGAGATTCTGCCTTCTCGCTGGCGGCCCGCGGCATGACAGCGCACCAGGTGGGTGAGGCACTACAAGCAGATCTGGTGCTGACTGGAACTCTGCGCATGCTACCCGCCCATTTCCGGCTACGCGCTGAGATGATTCGGGTGTCTGACGGCACGCAGATCTGGGTTGAGGACATGCTGGTATCGCAGACCCGTTCGGCAGACCTCGAATCGGAGTTGGCAAATCGGCTCTTCATCAGGCTCAGCTCAGCCGACTGGTTCTTCTCGCGTGAGCGCGACGCGCACCCGCAGACCAAGGATGGACATCCGCGGAGAGAAGCGTGGGAGTTGTTTCTGCGCGGCCATCATGAATGGCAAACGGTTCAGAGACATCGCATGCAGGACGGTATTCAGCACCTCAGTCGCGCAATCGAGTTGGACTCCTCCCTTTATGCCGCACACATTGACCTGGCGAACGCCTCGGTGACGCAGGGATTCGCTGGTTTCGTATCTCCCCTGCAGGCTGCGCAGCAGGTGCGCAAGGCCGCCGAAGCAGTCCCTGCCGCCTTTGAAGGTGCAGAGGCTCTGCTTCCGGCGGTCGGTTGGATCCGGTTTCACGTGGACCACGACATGCCCGGAGCACTGCGTGCGTTTTCGGCAAGCGCCCACCTTCGCCACGAAACCTCGGTCACCCGCATCCGTTCCATGTTCGCGCTCAGCCGGCGTCGCTTTCTGGAAGCAATTGAGTTGACCACGGACGCGTTGCGCACCGATCCCTACTCCCCATGGCTCAACGCCCGGCTGGCCTGGGCATACCATCTTTCAGGAGAGCGCGAGAAGAGCACAGCCCAGGCGGAGCATGCACTCGAGTTGTTCCCGGAACATGAGAGCACCAATGTCTACGGCACGATGATCCTCGCTTTCAACGGCAAGGCTGACCGCGCTGTGGCTGTGGCCGAGAACCTCGTCCGTAAATCGCCATACCTTGATATAGGCTCCGCTTTGTACGCATACGCCCTGGCGCAAGCAGGACGCGAGCAGGAGGCGCGCTCGATGCTCGAGCGGTTGCAGTGGTTGAGCCGCGAGCGGTTTGTACTCACTTCATTCACTGCCGCGGTGTGCCTCGCACTCGGCGAACTCGATTCCGCGGTGGCAGAACTGCAGGCCGCTGCGGATGCACGCTGTCCATGGTTATTCCAGATGCTGGCCGATCCCAGGATCGAACCAATCCGCGAGCGCGCCGAGATTGTCAGGATGGAGAAGGTGCTGGAGCGCATGGAATCCGCAGCGGAGCGAAAGGCCGGACACGAGCTTTAGTCCGGCCCGCTGCTTTGATCAGTAGTAAAGCGTTAAAGCTGGTCAACGAACGCCTCGACCTAGTACATTTCTTCCGGCTACATTTTTGTCTCTGAACTGACGCCGAAACGATCCGCGGCCCTGGCTCGTCGAGCGATTTCTGGTCTCGCCTCCTGAGATTGAATGCAGCCATGGGAGGAACGACCTATGCCGCTTCGCCGCTTCATTCTCGCTGCTCTTCTTGCCTCTGCCAGCCTCGTACCTCTTGCTCCAGCGCAGCAGCAACCCGCATACCTCGACACCAAGCTCTCGCCGCAGGAACGGGCCCACGACCTGGTTGGACGCATGACGCTTGAGGAAAAGGCGTCCCAGCTTGAAGACTGGGCGACCGCTATCCCCCGTCTCGGAGTCCCCGATTATCAAACCTGGAATGAAGCACTGCATGGCGTCGCGCGCGCGGGTTACGCGACGGTCTTTCCTCAGGCCATCGGGATGGCTGCAACCTGGGACACGAATATGTTGCACAGCATGGGTGATGTGGTTTCGACCGAAGCCCGCGCCAAGTACAACCAGGCACAACGCGAAGGAAATCATCGCATCTTTTATGGGCTGACGTTCTGGTCGCCAAACATCAATATCTTCCGCGATCCGCGATGGGGCCGCGGCCAGGAGACATACGGAGAAGATCCGTTTCTGACCGGACGCATGGGCATCGCGTTCATCGGCGGAGTGCAAGGCAACGACCTCGAACATTTGCGCGCCGTGGCGACAAGCAAGCATTACGCGGTGCACAGTGGTCCGGAATCTTTGCGTCACGGATTTAACGTCGATCCCAGCCCTCGCGATCTCGAAGAGACTTACCTGCCGGCCTTCCGCGCGACCGTGACCGAAGGGCACGTGCAGTCGGTCATGTGCGCTTACAACTCCATCGACGAGTTCCCGGCGTGCACCAACAAGATGCTTCTGCAGGAGCACCTGCGCAATGCATGGGGCTTCAAGGGCTTTGTGGTTTCCGACTGCGGAGCGATCGTCGACGTCTTCCAGGGACACAAGAAAACCGCCGACATCGAGCATGCATCGGCAATGTCACTCGAAGCTGGCACGGATCTCTCATGCAGCATCTGGACGCCGGGATTCAACTCTCTCGCCAAAGCGGTCCACGACGGTTTGGTTTCCGAGGACCTGGTTACGAAGGCTGCGGAGCGCCTTTACACGGGGCGTTTCCAGTTGGGCCTATTCGACCCGCAGGGCTCGACACTGGATCGGATTCCGTTTTCTGAGGTTGCCTCCGATGCACACCGGCAGGCCGCGCGAAAGGCGGCGGAGGAAAGCATTGTCCTGCTGAAGAACAACAAGGGAGTTCTGCCCCTGAAAGCACCGGGAAAGATCGCGGTGGTTGGACCAACCGCGGATTCTTTGCCCTCGATTCTCGGCAATTATGAGGGATCGCCACTGCATCCGGTTACGCCCCTTACCGGGATGTTGAACCAATTCAAAGGCTCGCCGATACTCTACGCGCAGGGATCGACACTTGCGGAGGGTGTAGGAGTACCGGTACCGCGCTCAGCATTCGGCAGAGGCTTGAAGACGGAGTTCTTCGCAACCCCGGACTGGACGGGACGGCCGGTTGTAACTGAGACGGAGCCCTTGATCCAGGCAGACTGGAGAAATGCGGAGCCGCGGCCTGAGGTAGCTACTAAAAACTACTCCGTGCGCTGGAGAGGAACAATCGAAGCTCCTGCCCCTGGGCACTATGAGTTCACGTTGGAGGTTGCCGATAGCTTCCCCTACTCGCCTTCGGAGAGCTTCCGTTTCACGCTTGACGGCAAGGTGCTGGGTGAAGGAAATATTCGCACCGGACATGACATGTCGGTGATGGGCAGCTTCAAAGCAGCGCCGGGCGCATCGCCGACCGCACCGCCGGTTGAAACCTTCGCCAAAAATCCGAAGATTGAAGTGGATTTCAGCGACACAAAGCCACACCAGATCGAGGTGGACTACTCGCATTCGGCCGATCAGGCTGGCGGCGGAGTGACGCTGAAGTGGGTGGCTCCAGCACAGGCTCAACTTGACGAGGCTGTCGCGCGCGCCAAAGAAGCATCGGTCGTAGTGGCCTTCGTGGGTCTGTCCCCTCAGCTCGAGGGCGAAGAGATGCCCATCAAGATCCCGGGCTTCAACGGAGGCGATCGTACGAGTCTCGATCTCCCGGCTCCACAGCAGAAGCTACTCGAAGCTGTTGCGGCGACAGGCAAACCGCTTGTGGTGGTTCTGCAGAGTGGAAGCGCTGTAGCTTTGAACTGGGCGAACGAGCATGCAGGTGCGGTGCTGGCGGCGTGGTATCCCGGCGTTGACGGCGGGACGGCGATCGCGCGGACACTGGCTGGGTTGAATAACCCCGCGGGCCGACTTCCGGTCACCTTCTACTCATCGCTGGAGGGCCTGCCGGAATTCACGGACTACAGCTTCAAGAATCGGACCTACCGCTACTTTAGCGGCAAGCCGCTGTGGGGCTTCGGATACGGGCTAAGCTACTCGACGTTTAAGTACGGAGCCGTGAAGCTCTCGGCGTCGAGTTTGAAGGCCGGCGATCCGATCACCGCAACGGTGACCGTCAGCAACAGCGGCAGCCTGGCGGGCGACGAAGTTGTCGAGGCGTACCTTAAGACACCGCAACAGGGCGGTCCAATTCATTCTCTGGTCGGATTTCAGCGCGTCAATGTGCCCGCGGGCGGGAGCAAGGAAGTGACCATCAAGATCGACCCTCGCTCGATTTCGAGTGTCGACGATCAAGGAAACCGGTCTATCCTCGCGGGCAAATACACGCTGACTCTGGGCGGAGCGCAGCCAGAGGAGACACAAGCGAAGGCCGAGGCTGGGTTCACAGTCGACGGAACCAAGGCGCTTCCGAAGTAGATCCTGATCAGTCACAACTGAAACGCGGGCAGATTTGCTATCTGCCCGCCTTTTTTGTCCTTGCGAACGTATAGATAGCGAGCGGCGTCTCCCGCCGGTGACCCATGTCACACGCTGGAAGCCTGAAATGCGGAATCATTTAGTTGCATTGATCTGCATCGCAGACCGTCTCGTCGGGAATCCAGTCGCCGGCACGTAAAGCGGGTGCGGCAATCGGAGTCGCCGTCATATGTACAGGATTATCGATGCCCGGGCCGTCGGACTAAACATCAAGCAGTTCGTCATCGAGGCCCCGCGGATTGCCCGAAAGCAGAGACCGGGTCAATTCATCATCCTGCGCCTTCGCGAGAAGGGCGAACGAATTCCGCTCACGATCAAATCGGCAGACCCGGTTGCAGGAACCGTCACCATTGTCGTGCAAGGCGTTGGCAAGACCACAGGCATGCTCAACTGCCTTGACGCCGGCGAGTACGTTCTTGACATCGTCGGACCGCTGGGCAAACCATCGGAAATCGAAAAGTTCGGGACCGTGATGATCCTTGCGGGCAGCGTAGGTACTGCCATGGCGTTGCCTACCGCCAAGGCTCTCAAACTCGCCGGCAATCACGTGATTTTCGTCGAAGGCGCGCGCAGCCGCGAGATGGTTGTGTTTGAAGACGAGGTCCGCGACGCTTCCAGTGAGACGTACATCATGACCGACGACGGCACCTACGGAGAAAAGGGCCTGGTGACCGCGAAGCTGAACGAGATCGTTGGCGCGGGCCGCAAGGTTGACTTCGTGCTCGCGGTGGGTCCCGTTCCCATGATGCGGGCTGTTTCGCAGATCACTTGCCCGCTGGGAATCAAGACTGTTGTGAGTCTCAACTCAATCATGGTCGACGGCACGGGCATGTGCGGCGGCTGCCGCGTGCTGCTCGGCGATAAAAGCAAGTTCGCATGTGTTGATGGTCCGGAGTTCGATGCTTCGATGGTCGATTTCGAAGTCCTGATTCAGCGCAACGCAATGTACCGCGATAAGGAGTGCGAATCGCTGAAGCAGTTTGAGCAACACAAGCAGGAAGAACTCGCGCAGTTGCGCGCCGAGTTGGCGGCGAAAGAGACAGAACTGCAGCATCTGCGCACGGAAATTGCCGACCTGAGCTCGGCGCCCGAGGTGCACCATGCCTGAGAAGAATACCCTGCCTCTCAAGCAGCGTATGGCTATCACGCGGGTTCACATGCCGGAGATCGACGCCACACTGCGGAGCCGCAACTTCGAAGAAGTGAACTGTGGTTTACCTCCTGGCGATGCGATGGTCGAGGCCACGCGATGCATCGAGTGCGCCAAGCCGGGCTGCGTCGAAGAGTGCCCTGTCGGCGTGAAAGTGAAAGAGGTAGTCGCGCTGATCTACGCAGGCGATTACCTGGGAGCCGCCGCCAAGCTCCGCGAAGACAACGCCCTGCCCGCCGTTACCGGCCGCGTATGCCCACAGGAGAACCAATGCGAAGGCGGCTGCGTCCTAGGCCGCAAAGGTGCGCCTCTGGCCATCGGCCATCTGGAGCGCTTCGTCGCCGACTACGAGCGCGAGAGCGGAAGGCTCGGTCTGCCTCACATTGCGCATGCAACCGGAAAATCCATAGCGATTGTGGGCAGTGGTCCAGCCGGATTGTCGGCGGCCGGAGATCTGATCCAGAAGGGCCACCGTGTCCACGTATTCGAGGCACTTCATGAGTTGGGGGGCGTTCTGGTTTATGGCATTCCGGAATTCCGGCTGCCGAAATCGATCGTTCGCGAGGAGATCGGCAACCTGCGCCGCATGGGCGTCGAGTTCGAGACCAATGTTGTGGTAGGAAAGAGCGTCACCATCGATGAGTTGATGAATGACGAAAAATTCGACGCCGTGTTCGTCGCCACCGGCGCGGGACTGCCACGTTTCCTCGGAATTCCCGGAGAACATCTCAACGGCGTCTACTCCGCAAACGAATTCCTGACCCGCGTAAATCTGATGCGTGCCTATCGCACCGCCGAGTACGACGAGCCCATCTACGACTGCCGGGGACGCGACGCGATGGTCGTGGGTGGAGGCAATACTGCTATGGATGCAGTGCGTACGGCCCGCCGGCTCGGTGCGCGTTCGGCGACGCTCGTCTATCGGCGGTCCGAAGCGGAAATGCCTGCCCGGGCTGAAGAGGTGAAACACGCGCGCGAAGAAGGGATCGAGTTCCGGATGCTGACCGATCCCGTTGCGTTTCTTGGCGACCAGAGAGGGTGGCTCACCGGCGCACGTTGTATGCGGATGGAGCTTGGCGCGACAGATGCTGGTGGGCGCCGCTCTCCAGTTCCAATCAAAGGATCGGAGTTCGTTCTGCCGGCGGATGTGGCCATCATCGGCGTCGGGACCACAGCCAATCCCCTGATTCAAAGCACGACGCCCGATTTAATGACGAATCCGCGCAACTACGTTCTTGCCCACCCGGAAACGATGCGAACTTCGAAACGCGGGGTCTTTGCTGGAGGAGATATCGTCACCGGGGCCGCAACCGTGATTCTGGCCATGGGGGCCGGCCGGAAAGCCGCAGCTTCAATTCACGACTTCTTAATAACCGGGAAATGGTGAGAGAGGGAGTTTCGAGTAGCTCTAATCCCTCATCCGCATCCACTTGTCCGCTCGTTCCCTTGTTCGCAGCTCTCAAATAAATCGGCGGCAGAAGGATCGCCCTCTGCCGCCACCGGTATTAACTAAAACCGCATTTGCTCTCTGCTTACACTCCCCTTGACGGGTTTTCTGGTTCACTGGTTTACAGCAAAAGAAGAATTTTCTTCTGCTGGTCCGTCGAGCATGCCCTGAGGACCGGGCGGTGGAGGAGGAGGCGCTCCCTTGTCATCACCCATGCCGGGTCCGTCACCGTGTCCGCGACCATCCCGGCGCCACTCGCGCCGCATCCCCTCATGGTTCTGGCGGAAGTCCTGCACCTGCTTCCACTGCTCGGGTGTCAACTTGGCACGCAGAGCAAACAAGAACCGCGCATTGGCCTTCTCCAGCTCCGCGCGGGCCTGGGCCACCTTGTCGATCTGGCCCATCACGGCCGACTCGTTGGGCTGATCGGCCTTCACAAGCGGCTCCATCTCGATCTCGGCCTTTTCAACATTTGCACGCAGGTCCACAAGCTTCTCGCGGTGCTTCTGGAAGATGTCGTCCATGGCTTTGCGCTGATCTTCGGTGAGCTTGAGCCGCTCAACGATCTTCGGGTTATTCCACCAGCGCCCGAATTCATTGTGTGAGCGCATCGCCCGCTCCATGGGCGGACGATGCATCCCAAATCCCGCACCCGGACCAGGGCCCCCCGGCCCTTGAGCACCAGCTCCGATCGCGGCAAAAGAAACCGCAAGCGCCATTCCCAACCTTGCCAATCTCACGTTCATCCTCTTTCTCCTGTGCTGAGTTTCCTCGAATCAGCCATTCGCTAGTTTCCTGTTCCCTGGTTCTCATCCATCAACGATGCCAGCGGCTCCAACGCGCTTGGAACCTGTCGCGCAATATCGCTGTCCACCCTGGCCATCAAATCGGCTTCGTCCTTCGCCCGCTGAGCAGCCAATTCGTGTTGCTGTTCAGCGATCCGCGCCGCTTCCACCTTCGCCGCTTCCTGCTGACGATGGTTCTCATACACACCGCCAGATACAGTGCCGATAAAGACCGCACAGCCGAGCGCCCATTTTGTAACCAGGCCCCAGTTCGTGCGCACCGGCTCTTTCGCTTCGCGCGGGCGGCTGAGCATGTTTTCGCTCCACGCGTCCACGCTGGACTTGAAGTTGCCGATCGCTTCGCGCAGCTCGGGCTGCAGTTCAAGCCCGTCGTCTTCTCGAGCAGCCTTCGGGTTTTCGTCGGTGCGATTCATCTCTTTTCTCCCAGCTCTCTCCGGACTCTGGCCAGTGCGCGCGAGAGGTGCGCCTTCACTGTGCCTTCCCCCATCCCGGTTACGTCTGCAATTTCCTTCAGATCCAGTTCCTCAACATAGCGCAGCAGAAACACGGTGCGCTGCCGCTCACTCAAATTCTCCACCGAGCGCCACACGTGAGCCACCTGTTCCTTGGCCAGCATGCGCTGTTCCGCGGTACGCTCGCCGCTTGGCAGCCACTCGCTCGCTTCGTCCAGATCAACCGCGTTCGTTCGCGTCTGCCGCCAGAACTGCAGCCGCCGATTGCGCCAATGATCCTTTTGCAAGTTGATCGCGATCCGCATCAACCATGTCAGCACGCTCGATTCGCCGCGAAAGCTCGACCAGTTGCGGTGGGCTTTCAGGAAACAATCCTGCGTGAGCGTCTCGGCCAGATCCACGTCGCGCGTGGAAGCAAGTAGAAAGCGAAAAATCTGCGCGCGATGGCTGGCTACGACGCCGTCAAACTCCTGCGCGGCAATCACCTCTGCCGTTGCGTTGGCCATTGGCTCCAATGTTGTGCAGGCCGCCATCACTCTGGTAGACGGCTGCACGAAGTCCGGGATTACAGGGCTGCAAGTTTTCCGCGCTCTGAAGGACCTATGCCTAAAGACGCAACTTAGCTGGAGTTTGTCGCGGTTGCGGATTTAAAAGAGGTTACGAGTCCCGGCGCGACAGGAAGCGCAGTTCCCAGGAAGTGGTTGGCTGGCCGGTCTGTTCGGCGATGGCACGCAGGGTGACATGGCCGGGCTGGTCCGGGTACTCCGCCTGGGCATAGCGCATATCTCTTGCGGCGATCGGAACGGAGAAGCCTCCAGGCACGTTGGCGCCCCGAGCAGCCATCGGCGCTCCCAACAGGCGATTCTCAGTCGTGAGTTCATTGAAGTACGCCGGATTGTCCGCTGCCGAGGCGCCGAGAAGCCAGGGGCCGTACCAGAAAATCTCACGATCGGCGATTGGTTCCACACGGGCCTTCATGTCGTACTTCACTTCGATCACTTCGCCGGTCGTCCAAATCTTCTCGGCGCCAATGTAGCCCGAACGCAGAGGTGTCATCGAGCCAGGTTCCTTCAAAGTCAGGTGCACCATCTCGGTCCATGAAGGCTTTCTGATTTCAAGCCGCGCTTTTGCTTTTATCGCCCGCGTGATTCGGATGCAGACGGTGCCTGTGCGCGAGAGATCGGATTCGGCAATTGCCGACAGCGAGGCCGATTCGATTTTCCCGTTGACTGGAACCTCATAGGAAATCCCCGATGTTGCGGCGCGAAATGCGCTCTCCCTGATATCGGGAAAACAGCGCAAGCCATGCAGGGTGCAGCACCACCACGCACGCGCGGCTCCGGCGGCAGGCAGACCTGTTTCGGTGTAGACGCGATGCCCGAAATCGCCGGTGGCGAACTGGTTGAAGGACAGTTCATTGAAGATGGCGCGCTCGGCTGCCGCAATATACCTCGGGTTTTCCGTTGCCCTCCACAACTGCAGGTTCAGCCGCACCCAGTCCGCCTCGCCACATCCTTCCGTGCGGTGATTGTTGGGACTCCAGCCCTCGGGAACTCCGCCGGTAAGCAGCAGGTCACGGGACGAGGTGATGTCCTGCCATGCGGTTTCGCATTGGAGCAGGAGGTTGGAATCGTGGGTCACGGCTTGCAGATCCATAACACCGCGCAGGCTGGTCAGGTAGCCGTGAGCATGATCTCCCGGCCGCCGCTCGATGACTGTGGCGATGGATTCGGCAAGGTGGCGATAGCGCTCATCTTTCGTGATGTTGTAGAGGAGGGCAAGCCCTTCGGTCTGCTGCGTCCAGCAGATGTAGCTCGAGGCGAAGTGTTGCGCTCCGAACGCGTCGCGGATCTGCTTCGAGAGCATCAGCGGGCTTATTCGAACGAGAAAATCGCCGATGCGTTTACTCGCGGCGAGCACCGGCTCCGACTGCTTGTAGCGGTAGTACTCCAACAGCCCCACCAGCAGACGTCCGTTGCCCCAGAGCAAAGCCATGTCGGCGTCCTTTGGATCGTCGAAATGGAAGGCACTGCCGAAGTATCCTTCAGGCTTCTGCAAGGCAAGCACGTTGTTCACCAACGCATCCAGCCTGGGTGTTTCAATTCCGTAGACGAGAGCAGCCGTTGCCAGCGCACCAATGTACCGGCCCGAGAGGTCGCCGCTGTATTCGGTGAACCGCCTCTCCGCGGTTGGCTTCACGTCGGCCAGCAGGAACTCGGGGGTGTATCTCGGCGAATCGCCTTCGAGCACGCGACGCAGCGTCAGGTCGAATCTTTGGTCGGGCTGAATTGGCCCACTGACGCCGGGAGCGCTGGGACTTGAATCTCCCGCGAGAGACATCCGGCTGCTCAAAAGCATGGGAGCCATTGCAGCCGCTTTTAGGAAGTTTCGCCGGTCGACTTTTTTCATCGAGCTGTACCAGTCCTATCGAGTTCGGACCTCATTCTCAGCCTCAAGCCGTCCAGCGTCAAACAGCCCGTTGCAACCTGATAGACTCGCCTCGTAAACGCTTTCCGGGAGATTTGAAATGTTGCTCGAGTCACTCCGCAAACAGGTCCTTGCCGCTAACCAGGAGATAGCCCGGCGCGGCCTCGCACCGCACACTTTTGGGAACGCAAGCGGAGTCGATCGTGCCGGGGACAAACCGCTCGTGGTGATCAAACCCAGCGGCGTGGACTATGCGACTCTGAAGCCCGAGGACCTCGTCATTACGGATCTGGACGGCAAAATTGTCGAGGGCCGACTGCGACCATCGAGCGATCTGGACACCCACACGCTCCTCTACCGCGAATTTCCGCAAATTGGCGGAGTCGTTCATACCCACTCGGAGTTTGCGACCTCATGGGCTCAGGCGTGCCGACCCATTCCCTGCTTCGGAACGACCCATGCGGATTACTTCCATGGCTCCGTACCAGTGACAGAGCCGCTGACGGCCGAAGAAGTCGCAACCGGGTATGTTCGGAACACTGGAGCGGTGATTGTGCGAAGGTTTCGAGCGGAAGGGTTGAACCCGGTGGCGGTTCCCGGAGTGCTAGTGGCGGGGCACGCTCCCTTTGCATGGGGAAAGGATCCGGCCGATGCCGTTGAGCATGCCGACGTTCTCGAGTACATTGCCCGGCTTGCTTTCAGAACTGTCGCCCTGAACGGTTCGGCCTGCGCGATTCCAACTCACGTAAGCGAGCACCACTATCACCGCAAGCACGGTCCGAAGGCTACCTACGGTCAACGTTGAATAGACCTCGACGATTTGACCGAGCCCAGTGGAAATCCTGATCTGTTAACCGCAAGTGTCGTGTGTGGAGTGCGATACTGAATTCAGTAGGGCATACTCTGGCGCGTATCGCTCCTATTGTTTTCTGCATATCGATCAGGAATTCCGCTTCTTGGTGGTTGACTTTCCACAGGTAAGTTCGTCCGTATATTGCGGATTTCCTTCGGTTTGCGGAGATAGTACTCATGATTCAGGTTGGGAAAGCTCATGGCAATGCACGTGCTTTCACCAACGTGAAGCGAGACTCCCGCCGTATGGAAACGAGCCTCTTCAACCGATTGCAGGCGACACTTCTGGCCTTGGCGACGGCCGGGCTGGTGCTGCTTGCTGTGTTGAATTTCCGCCAGGAAAGTCGTTTCCAGCAGCCAGATGACGGAGTGTGGTGGGTCGAGTCTCAGGGCGGCCTGCTCGCAACCAAGGTCCTTCCTGACAGCGCGGGCCTGAAAGCTGGAATCCAGAAGGGCGACCTTCTCACCGCAGTCAATGATGTACCTGTTGCCCGGGTCCCAGACCTTGAGCGCGAGCTGTACCTCCACACCGGCGTCTACGGCAAAGCAAACTATTCGGTCACGCGCTACGGCCAGCCGCTCGATACCCCAGTTGTGGTCATTCCTGACCCGACGGACAGAAGCTCTTACCTCGGTCTTCGCCTGATCGGCATCATCTATCTTGCGATCGGCCTCTATGTGCTGTTCCGCAGATGGACCGCGCCCCGCGCCACACACTTTTACCTCTTTTGCCTGGTCTCTTTCGCACTGAATGCTCTGCACTACACGGGCAAGCTGAACGGCGTCGACAAGACCGTGTTGTGGGCCAACATTCTGGCAAGCGCGCTTCAGCCCGCCCTATTCCTCCACTTCGCGATCAGCTTCCCTGAGGAGAGGTTGAAAGGGGCACGCCGTCGCTGGCTGCTGCCTTTCATCTACGCGCCTGGCTTCGCCCTCGTCGGTCTCTGGATTACGGCAATCACGCGCTGGCAGGCCACTGGCATCCTCAAGCACCGCCTCGAACAGATCAACTTCGGCTATATCGCGGCCTTCTACGTGCTGGCGGCTGCTCTCTTTGTTTTCAGTTACACCCGCGCGAGCACACCGCTTCTCCGTCAGCAGCTTAAGTGGCTCATGCGGGGCACTCTGGTGGCGGTCCTGCCGTTTACGTTTCTCTACGCGATCCCGTTCGTTCTCGACTTTCGCGTCTGGTCGATCTTCTCCAAACTGGCGGCGCTGTCGCTCGTGTTTCTGCCCTTGACGTTCTGCTGGGCCATCATCCGCTACCGGCTGATGGATACGGACCTGATCTTCAAGCGGGGCGTTGCGTACACGCTGGCAACTGGCTTGATTCTGGGAGCCTACTTCGGCGTCATCGCTCTCATTGCGGAAATCGTTCACCAGCGGTCGGGCGAGGCCATCCGGGAATGGGCACTGATCGCCGCGATTCTGGGCACGGCAGCCGTATTTGATCCGCTCAAGCGCCGCATTCAGAGCTGGGTCGACAAGACCTTCGATCGCCAGAAGTACGACTACCGCAAGGCCCTGATCGAATTCGGCCGCAGCCTGAGCTCCGAAACCGATCTCGATGCGCTGCTCAATTCCATTGTCGAGCGCTTGCCCCGGACGCTGCTTGTTTCGCGCGTTGCGCTATTCCTGTCACAACCCAAAGGCGGATTGCGGCTCGCGGCTTCGCATGGGCTTCTGTCTGCAGCGACCGAGCGCAAACTGGCGCTTGGCTTCCTCGACTTCGATCGGGCCGCGCTGGATCACTCGCATATCTTCCTTGAGAACGCGCAACAGGCGCTGCATTTGCCGCCTGATCAACAGCTGACCGCGGCACTGTTGGACCTGAACTACTACCTGCCCTGCCGTGTGCAGGACGGCGCAGTGGCGCGCACAATTGCCGTGATCGGCCTGGGGAGAACGATTGGCGGAGACTTTCTCTCGAGCGAAGATGTCGAGTTGCTAGAGTCTCTGGCAAGCTACATCGGGATCGCGCTGCAGAATGCGAGCCTCTATGCGCGACTGCAGGACAAGATCAGCGAATTCGAGCGGCTGAAGGAGTTCAACGAAAATATCGTCGAATCGATCAACGTGGGCATTCTTGCACTCGATCTCGAAGGTCGCGTCGAGAGCTGGAACGCGCAGATGGAAGCAATGTACGCCGTCAGTCGAGCCGAAGCAATTGGGCAGAAGCTGAGCTCGGTGTTTCCAGACGATTTCGTTTCCGCCATTGAGGGTTTCAGCAACGAGCCGGGCATTCACAATCTCTACAAATTCCCGCTCACCACAAGGGCCGGAGAGCAGCGCACGGTCAACGCGGCGATCGCCCCCTTGATGTCGCGTGATTTCGTAGTTGTCGGACGCATCATCCTGGTGGATGACATCACGGAGCGCGTCTCTCTGGAGACGCAACTTGCGCAGGCCGACAAGCTCAGTTCCATCGGGCTCCTCGCGGCCGGCGTGGCGCACGAGATCAACACGCCGCTGGCCGTAATCTCCTCTTATGCCCAGATGCTGCAAAAGCAGATGCGAACCGATCCGCGGCTCGGACCTGTGCTCGAGAAAATCACGCAGCAGAGTTTCCGCGCTTCCGAAATTGCAAATGGACTGCTGAACTTCTCTCGCACCTCGACGACCGAGTTCCGCGAAACAAACCTGAATCAGGTAATTCGCGACACTCTCTCGCTGCTTGAGCATCAATTCAAGACGGCGCAGGTGATCGTGGATACCGATCTGCCCGACGATCTCCCAGCCATCCACGGAAATCCGGGCAAACTGCAACAGGTCTTTCTTAACCTTCTGTTGAATGCCAAGGAATCCATGCCTGGCGGCGGACGTTTGCGCATCTCGACGCTCGCCAATGGACATGTTGAGGCCACGGTTGCTGATTCAGGATCCGGAATCGCCCCCGAACATCTAAAACGAATCTATGATCCGTTCTTCACGACAAAGACTACGCCCCGTCCCGGCGAACGGCGTGGCACAGGTCTTGGACTTTCCGTTTCTTACGGGATAATTCAGGAGCACGCAGGCAAGATCCATGTCGAAAGCGCCGTTGGCGCCGGCACAACCTTCCACCTTGAATTCCCGCTATTAAGGAAGTCGGTACATGTCTGACGTTGATCAGTCTCTGAACCTGTCTGGCGCAGGTTCTGTCTTCTCCACCAGTTCTGCAAGTGGAAGCATTCTCGTAATCGACGACGAAGCGGGGATTCGAGAATCGCTCGAGGTGCTGCTGTCCCTCGAGGGATATGCGGTAAAAACCGCCGACGATGGCGAGCAGGGTCTGCGCACTCTCGAGATGGAGAACTTCGATCTCGTATTGCTGGATCTCGCTCTGCCCGGACAAAGCGGGCTCGATCTGCTTCCGCAGATCAAGGAGCGCCAACCCGAGACGCCGGTCATCATGATCACTGCTTATGGCACAGTGGAGAACGTCGTGGAAGCAATTCGTGCCGGAGCGGAAAACTTTGTCCAGAAGCCCTGGGACAATGAAAAGCTGCTCGCGGATATTCGCTCCGCCGTCGCCCGCTACAAGGCCGAGGAAGAGAACGTTCAGCTCAAGCGCACCCTGAAGCAGCGCTACAACTTCTCCAACATCGTCGGTAAGAGCGACATCATGCTTCGCGTTTTCGAGCTCGTTGCGCAGGTCGCTCCCAGCCGTTCCACAGTTCTGATACAAGGCGAAAGCGGAACCGGCAAGGAACTCATCGCCAAGGCCATCCACGCCAACTCGCCCCGGCGCGACAAGGCCTTCGTGCCTATCAATACCGGCGCGATGCCAACCGAGCTTCTCGAATCCACCCTGTTCGGACACGTGAAAGGCGCATTCACCTCCGCGATTGCAGCCAAGAAGGGCCTATTCGAAGTTGCCAACGGCGGCACGCTGTTTCTCGACGAAATTGCGACCATGGGCATGGACACCCAGGCCAAAATTCTGCGCGTTCTTCAAGATCGCCGCTTCATGCACCTCGGCGGCATCCAGGAGATCCAGGTGGATGTCCGCATCATCGCCGCTACGAACATCGATCTGCGACAGGCCGTTCGGGAGGGGAAATTCCGCGAAGATCTCTTCTATCGCTTGAATGTCATTACCATCGATCTGCCTCCGCTCCGCTCGCGCCGCGAAGATATTCCTCTGCTCGTCAACCACTTCCTCGAGTTCTATGCGAATGAGAATGCGCTTGCGCCGAGACGCCTCTCCGCCGACGCGCTCCGTGCACTTATCGATTACGAATGGCCCGGCAACGTTCGCGAACTCGAAAACTCCATCGAGCGCGGTGTCGTGCTTTCGTCAGGCCCGATCATTGGCTCGGAACTTCTACCAGGTCACATCACGGGCCGAAGCTTCCAGGACGCGCTGCTCGAGCACAATCCGAACGCTTCACTTTTCGACATTCTTGAGGATATCGAGCGCCGCATCATCATCGAGAAGCTCGAGCGCTGCAACTGGAATCAAACAGACGCCGCTGAGCAGTTCCACATCCCTTTGTCGACGCTGAACCAGAAGATCAAACGCCTCAATATCGAGATCCGCAAGCGAAACCGGGAATAGCTTCGCCCGCGACTTTGGCGCCATCAAGTCAGTCGCACAACCACCGCATCATCCGACGGCCTGCGATCGAGCATGTGCAGCAGCAGACCGTCTGGCGTCCATTGCCACTCCAGTTCCTTCTCGCCACCCAGCAAATCAGCTTTCTTCAGCGATCCCGATGGCAGTGGAGTGTCTCGTTTGATGGATGTAATCAGCACGGTGCTCGCGGGAGCACCCATGACGTGCACATACAGCGCAGTGCCCTGCGTAGTGAACCTGATGTCCTGCGCGGTGAAGTCGACGTTGTGATCCGCCACATACATACCTTCTTTCACACGCGTTGGCCCCTCCCCAAACCGCTCCCACGGGCGAGTGCCGTAGATCGCATCGCCGTTCACTTTCAGCCATGAACCAATCGTGCGCAGCCGGGATACAACTTCATCGGGAATCGTCCCGTCTGGACGCGGACCAACGTCGAGCAGCAGGTTGCCGTTCTTCGAAACCACGTCGATGAGCTGATGAATCACCCGGCCGGCGCTCTTGTAATTTGGTTTGCGCAGATAGGCCCATGAGTCCCAATCGAGCACGTCGTCGGTCTGCCACACGAAGCTCGCTTTATCGGCGAGCTGGCCGGCCTCGTGATCGGGCAATCCAGACCCCTTCGCGAAATCGTCCTCTTTGTAGGTGATGATCGTTTCGCGTGCAGCTGCAGCGCTAGTGTTGTAGTAGTGCGCCAGCATCTCGATTCGATAGCGTTCCGGAATGATGAAGCAACGCGTATCGAAGTAGAGAATGTCCGGATGATACCGATCGACGACCTCGACAATCTTGTCACGCCACATGCGGCAGAACGCCTCGCTGGGAGGCGGATTGGGGTGGGCGTAGTTGAATGGACCGGGTCGATCTACCACGTAGTTCTTCGCCTCTTCCGGCGAACCCAGCGTGTACTTCTGCGGCCAGTAGAGATCGGCGTATTGCGGATTGTAGATGTCCGCGTTCGCGACGGGACTTGAATACCAGCCCCAAAGCCACTGGTGGTGGAAGCTGGTGTAGAACTTGAGTCCCTGTCGCCTCACCGCTCGTTCGAGCTCGCCGACAATATCGCTCTTCGGGCCGAGACGCGCCGCATTCCAGCGGTTCACGTGGCTATTCCACATCGAGAACCCGTCAGCGTGTTCTGCAACAGGGCCGATGTAACGCGCTCCACACTCCTTGAACAGCGTCACCCATGCATCGGCGTCAAAGTGTTCTGCCGTGAACTGGCTGGCGAAATCCTTGTACCCGAAGCGATTGAGCTGGCCGTAGGTCGCAAGGTGGTGTTCGTATTCGGGCCGTCCCGGAAGGTACATCCAGTGCGGATACCATTCATTCCCGAATGCGGGAACGGAGTAAAGACCCCAGTGAAAGTAGATTCCAAACTTCGCGTCCCGATACCACTCAGGACATTGGTGCCGGCTGAGGGAATCCCAGTTCTCCTCGAACGGCTTGTCCGCCGACGTGCCGGTCATCGCTCGGCCGACGCGCGTTGATTGCAGAGCCGCTGCGGCGGCAACACCCTTCAGCGCTCGTCTACGGGATAGCTCCATGGGTTTGCTCCGGAGCGATTCAATTTCAGCTCAATGGTAACGAGTGTAAGACAGAGCGCCCAGCTATCCCTGCGCCGCGTGGTCGGGCATACGATCTCCGGCATGCTCAACAGGAGTAAGGCCCCACTCGGCCTTCCACGCACCCGTTGTTCCCGCGAGCCAATGTTTCAGAAACCACCGCAGTTCTTCCGGCGGCTTCAACCAGATTTCGGCTGAGGTTGGACGCAGCGAGCGGCGCACCAGCACGCTCAAGTGCGGGTTATCCAACTGGTTGATCGCTCGAAATGCGGACTCATCCGTCAAATCGTCGCCGAGAAACACCACCGGCGCTTCAACGCCGAATTGCTCGACGATGGCTTGCACCGCCCCGCCCTTGTCACGGCCAACACGCAATTCGATTCCTGATTCGAATGGCAGCAGCGATAGTCCTTCTACCTCGGCGGCCGGCTCGAACAGGGCTCGGGTCTTTTCTTCAATATGCCTGGCACGTTGAGGCGAGTGGCCGCGCCAGTGCATCACGGCTGCGTTCGGCTTGTCCTCGAAAAGTCCGCCGAATGCGTCTTGCCGCAGCACTAGACGCAGCTCATCCAGCTTCCTCATGGCCTCCGCGGGCGCTTCCTGCAACTCGCGACGTCCATCGGTGTGCAGGCGCTCTGCTCCGTGCAAGCCCCACACTTCTACCGGGGACTTCAATTGCAGCAGTGTATTGATCTCACCCGCGGGGCGTCCGGTGATTACGCGCAGCTGGGTGCGGCCATCATTCTGAATTTCGGTGAGAAGTTCTCTGACTCCGGCCCATGGCCGAGCCGTGAAGCGATCGATGCGGAAGTCGGCAAGAGTGCCGTCGTAGTCCAGTAACAGTAGCGGTGACTCAGCACCTCGCAATGAAGAAAAAAACGCTTCGAGCTGCTCTGCTTCCGTGGGATTCAATACTCCTCGCTTTCTATGCCATTTTTCGGTAGGGGTCGATGGGGATCGGCTCGGGCAGCGCTCCCCCATAGCCTTCCGAGTCGTACAGTTCAAGCCGGACATCGCGCAGATCGCCGAGCACCATCGCAGCCCAGCGGTAGATGTTGTGTTCCATGACCTGCTTGCGCATCTGCTGCATACGGACTTTGCGCTCCTCGCGCGGCATATCGAGTGCGCGATGAATCGCTTCTGCTACTTCGGCAACGTCATAGGGGTTCACGATCAGAGCATCGCGCAACTCAACGGCGGCGCCAGTGAATTTGCTTAGAACCAGCACACCATCCTCGTCGTCGCGTGCCGCCGCAAATTCCTTGGCCACCAGGTTCATTCCATCGTGCAGCGAAGTCACCAGGCAAACGTCGGCGATGCGATACCAGCGGTTTACCTCTTCGTGATTGCACTGTCGCTCGATCAGCACGATCGGCTTCCAGCGCGAGGTCTGGAAGCGGTGGTTGATACGGCGCACCTCTTCGTCCACGCGGTTGTGCAGTTCAACATAGCTGGGTATTCGTGTCCGGCTCGGCGCTGCAATCTGGACCATCGTAAGCCGTTCCTTGTGCCACGGATGCTCGACCAGGAGTTCTTCGATGGCCAGCAGCCGCTCGACGATTCCCTTGGTATAGTCGAGCCGGTCCACACCAACAGCAATCGTCTCAGCATGCACGCCGAATTCCGAAAGCAGGGCGCGTCTTTCCTCGGCGCGATCTTCCTCGCGCTCCGTAACGATCGCCTGCAGTGCGCTGGGAATGCCTCCGCTGAAGGCCACGCTTACTGCGTACGGTTTCACAGCCGTCGTATGTCCCCCACGGCGCACTGTCATGTGCTCGCGGTCCGTGCGCGACTCGAGCGCACGATCGACTGTATCCAGAAAATTGTTGCAGTGCAGCGGGATGTGGAATCCGATGAGGTCCGCGCCGAGCAGCCCATCCAGCAGTTCCGTCTGCCACGGACAGATCCCGAATGCCTCAGGATTCGGCCAGGGAATATGCCAGAAGATCGCAACTCGGGCGTCGGGCCGAGCCGTCTTGATCAACCTCGGTAGCAGCGCAAAATGATAGTCCTGCACAAACACCAGCGGCTCAGTGCTGTCTTTCATCTCGTCCAGGAGTGCCGCAGCGAACTTCTCGTTGACGCGCTGGTAGGCCTCCCAATCGGCGGCGCGAAAAGTCGGACGCGTATGGGCAATGTGGCAAAGAGGCCAGAGCCCCTCGTTTGCAAAGCCGTCGTAGTAGCGCGTCTCCTCCTCTGGTGTGAGCCAAACTCGGCGAAGCGTGTATTTCGGGTCATCGGGCGGAACTCGAAGCCTGTCGAACTCATCCACATTCTCTTTGTCTGCGCTGCCATTTCCGGTAGCGACCCACACGCCGTCACAGGCCTGCAGTACCGGCTCGATCGCGGTCACTAACCCGCTGGGGGGAACGACGCAAATTGTCTTCTTCCCCTCGCGTACGTGAATATAAGGCTCGCGATTCGAGACAGCGAAAATTCGGCCGCTGGCTTTATTCCTCATGTGCACAGCCAGGCGCTCCGGAGTCCAGAAGTGTTCGCCCGCATCACGCAAACGTGCCTCTGCGGCCGCAGCCGCGCGGGCCGCGATCAGGCTTTCTGCCATCGTCTCCACTTCACGCGCGAGAGGACTGAACATGCTCAGTTCGCTGGTCCCGCCGCTGAGACCTTTCTCAAAATGCCCCATACGCAGACGGCGCAGCCGGTCGGCAACCCGCATCAGGGGCCGCATCAGGAACCAGCGAACCATGACAAATGTGACGGCGACAATCAGCAGCACTGTGGCTACAATCCACCAGAAACTCCGCCGCCACAGGTCGTAACTCTGATCGCGAATGTAACCCGCGTCGATCAAAACCACCACGGCGCCAAGGAGTTTGTTCCCATCGTGGAGAGGAAACACTTCTTCCAGCCACTGAATATTTCCCGTATGACCGAAAGCATTTACCTGAGCGCCCTTTTGCAGGGACTGCTCGACTCGAGTCCGTGAAAGGGACTGCACTCCTGTTTTTGCAAGCGTTTCGAAGGGCGCGTGCTCCAGCGCGCGAAAGACCTCAGGGGCTCCGGACTCCGTGATCAGGTGACCTTTCGGGTCGTAAACACCAATCCCCAGAGCGCCTGTCTGGTTCTTCGCATCTGCCACGAGAGACTGCAGACCTGCCAGTGAAAGCAATCCGCCCTGATCGCCCTGAGCCTGGGTGCCTTGAATAAGGGCCTGCCGGATTTGCGGCTTCAGGCTGTTGCCGATCCAGGTGGAGCGCCACTCCAGCTCCTGCCGAAGAATGTGTTTATGCTCAAGGACTTCGAAGTAGGTTGAGGCGACGGACACAATGGTTACGCCTGCAATCAGAGCAAGGATCAGTCGCAAGCGAAACGAATGCATTCAGCCTCCTCGTTGGATTCTTTGTCGGGCACTCTAGCTTTAGATGCGCAACTTCTACTCTGCGTCTTGCGGTGGCCGACGAAGAAAAGTCCTTATTCGATGAGGAACTTACGCGCTGCTCGTGGACTCTTTGGAGCCCGCTTTTGCGCAGGTTACCAGTCAATGTTTTGCACGGTCCCGATTCCCCAGGCCTGGGCCGTGCAGGCGGATGCGCTATCCTGAGCAGGACCGGGAGTAGGAACCCACATCCCGCAACTTACACTGCGGCAACCAGATGGCCTTCCAATCGATCGAAAATACCGCCAAAGACATCGTGGGCACGGTGCAGGACTATTCCCTGTTTGCCTGGCGAGGTGCGACTAACCTCTTCCGGCCGCCCATCTATTGGCCCGACTTCCTGATCCAAGCCGACATTATCGGCGTGGGCTCAGCCTCCATTGTACTGCTTTCGGGTTTCTTCACCGGGGGCGTGCTTGCTCTGCAGTCGGCGGCCACTCTTTCGCAATTCGGAGCCACGTCGGTCACGGGCAGGTTTGTGGCAACCTCAATGATTCGCGAACTGGGGCCGGTGCTCACCGGAATCATGGTCTCGGGCCGCAATGCCTCGTCCATGGCCAGCGAACTAGGTTCAATGGTGGTAACGGAGCAGATCGACGCCATGCGAGCGCTGGGAGTGGACCCAATTCGTAAGCTTGTGACCCCGCGCATCTTTGCCTGTGTAGCCATGTTGTTCTTTCTGAGCATCGTGGCGAATTTTTTTGGAATTTTGGGCGGAGCCGCCGTGACGGTGTTCATGAATCACCAGAACGGCACGCAATACTTTTCCATGGCGTATGAATACCTCCGGCTCGGCGATATCATGCAAGGCCTGATCAAGCCCCTGTTCTCGGGCTTTATCATCGCCAGCATCGGATGCTTCTACGGCCTGAGAACCACGGGAGGTACGGAAGGTGTTGGCCGCTCGACCATCAAGGCCGTCGTAGTCTCATCAGTGCTGATCATCTTTGTTGACTTCCTGCTGACGCAGGTGATGCTTACGATATTCGGCTAATGACCACCTCAGCGATTCCCGTTAACGCCGGCCGGCCGATCGATCCTGGTGTGGATCCAGTTCTGGATTTTCGCAACGTCTCAATCTCGTTCCCCGGCAACTCGGTCCTCGAAGACGTAACTTTCAACGTAGCTCCAAACGAAACGCGAATTCTTCTAGGCCCAGCCGGGGTGGGAAAGAGTGTGCTGTTGAAGCTCGCGAACGGCCTTCTCTGCCCTGACAGCGGGTCCATTCACCTGTTTGGCCGTGAAATCTCCGCGATGCCCGAGAGAGATATGTTCTCGTTGCGAACGCGTACGGGCTTTGTCTTCCAGGAAGGTGCTCTGTTCGACTCCTTGACTGTACGCGACAACGTCGCCTACCAACTGATTCAGGAGGAAGTTGACGACGATGAGATCGACGTGCGCGTCCGCGAAAGCCTGCGCTTTGTCGGCCTGGAGCAGACCTTCAGTCTCTATCCTGGAAGTCTTTCCGGCGGAATGCGACGCCGTGTTGCCATTGCGCGCGCGCTGATCAATACTCCCCAACTACTGCTCTACGATTCGCCTACTGGCGGCCTGGACCCCGTTACCTCTACGACGATTATTGAGTTGATCGTGAAGCAGCGCGACGTCTACAGGACGCCATCTGTTCTCGTGACTCATCGCCTGCAGGATGCGTTCACGATGTGCAGCCATCGGTTTGAACCGGCGGAGGATCGTATGGTCCCGCTGCCCAAAGGCCAGTACGATTCCAACACCACATTCCTCATGCTTTCTGAAGGCCGACTCATTTTCAATGGATCCCTTCATGAGCTGGTGACAAGCGAGAATCCGCTGGTGCGCGAATTCATCGAGTAAGCTCTGCGATCCCCTTGCTCGATACAATGACCCGTACCCCTCCACTGGCGTTGAGGAAGAATGAATCGCGGACGATCAGCCATTCTCGCAGCAGTTGTGCTCATGGCAATACTGCTGTGCCCGCGTGCGTTGGATGCGTACTCTCTGCTCACCCATGAACAGCTGATCGACCTCACATGGCAGGACTCGATCGTTCCGCTGCTGCTCAGCCGGTATCCGAACCTCACCAAGGCCGACCTTGACCGCGCTCGCGCCTATGCCTATGGTGGGTGCGTCATCCAGGACATCGGCTACTACCCATTTGGCGACCGGTCGTTTTCGAATCTCACGCACTATGTGCGATCCGGCGACTTCGTCGTGAACCTGTTTCGCAATGCCCATGACGCCAACGAGCTCGCGTTTGCCGTCGGCGCGCTTTCCCACTACATCGGCGACTCCATCGGCCACGCCGAAGCTACAAATCTAGCAGTGCCCATCGAGTTCCCGAAACTCCGTGCGAAATATGGCAATTCGGTCAGCTATGCCGAGGGAAAACGCGAACATGTGCAGACAGAGTTCGCCTTTGACATCAACGAAATTGCGCATCACCGGGTAGCCCCACTTCGCTATCTTCGCCACATCGGATTTCGGGTCTCCATGAGGCAGCTCGCCCTAGCCTTCTACCAGACTTACGGCCTGACAGAAAACTTCAAAGGCCGGCGACGAATTAACGTTCGCGATTATCGCTTTGCGGCGCGAACATTCATTCCCCGCATCGCCTATGCAGTTACGCTTTTGCACCGCAAGCACGAGCCACCCGACCCAACTACGCCGGAGATCATCGAACTGGAAAAGGAATCTGCCGAAGTCTCGAGAATCAACAACTGGGACGCGTACCGCCGCAAGCCCGGAATCGAAACTCACCTGCTCGCCATTCTGCTTTTCATCCTTCCCAAGATCGGCCCTCTCGCCCTTGTGGACGTGAAAGGGCCGACCATCCAGACCGAAGCCGACTATGGCCATAGCGTTGCCGTTTCCATCACTTCCCTTCGCCGCATCCTCACCCGATTCACGCCGGAGGCTTCGCGTTTCAAGGGGCCCATCCCACCTCTCGCCAGCCTGACGCGTCCCTATACCGCGGAGCCCATTCGCCGCGATCCGAATCATCCCCTACCCAATCGCGACCTCGATACCGGCAGGGTGGTGCGTGCAGGAAGCTACTTGCTCACCGATTCGACCTACGCCGATCTTCTGCACAAGCTGGCGCAGAACCCAACCCAGCCAATTCCCCCTGGGATCAAGGAAGACATTCAGGCCTACTATTCCAATCTCGATCTGCCTATAACTACCAAGCAGCATCCCGACCAATGGAAACAGGTGCTCGCCGACCTGAATACCCTCTCCACCATGCCTACGAGCACACGACCGGCGCCCTTTGCCACCTACGGAGCCGATACAGGCGACGAATAGCCCGCTTGCGCCGGTGTAACTACCGATTGCGCAACTTGCAGCATCCAAGCTTGTCAGGAACGAACAGTGTAAGTTCCTTCAGGCCAGGGCCATGTCAACAGTCTCGGAAATCGTCTTAGATCCAGTCGAGTCCTCCAAATTAGCCGGCTTACGCTATGTCACCGATTCTGCTCCGGGCATCACGCGGCGGAGGAGAGGCAAGAGCTTTCAGTACTTCGATCCAGAAGGAAAACCCATCCGGGATAAGGAGATCCTCGCCCGAATCAAATCTCTGGTGATACCCCCCGCATGGACGAACGTATGGATCTGCCCCCGCGCTAACGGCCATCTTCAGGCCACGGGACGCGACGCCAAAGGACGCAAGCAGAGCAGATACCATCCGAAGTGGCGTGAGGTGCGCGACGAAACCAAATACGAACGCATGAAGCTCTTCGGCGAAACGCTGCCTATTATTCGCGCGCGAGTTGAGCAAGACCTGGCCTTGCCCGGCCTGCCTCGGGAAAAGGTGCTTGCCACGCTTGTGCGCCTGCTCGAAACTACCTTCATTCGCATTGGGAACGAGGAGTACGCGAAAGAAAACCACTCCTACGGACTCACAACTCTTCGCAATAAGCACGTGGACGTCGACGGTGCAACCGTTCGCTTCAAGTTCAAAGGCAAAAGCGGCAAGCAGCATGTCATCGATCTCAACGATCGCCGTCTCGCACGCATTGTGAAGAAGTGCCTCGATCTGCCCGGGTACGAACTCTTCCAATACATAGACGAGGACGGTTCACTGCACACGGTCGACTCGTCTGACGTGAATGAGTATCTGCGGACCATTACTGAGCAGCCGTTTACCGCGAAGGATTTCCGAACATGGGCAGGCACGGTGCTGGCGTGCCTGGCGCTGCGCGAGTGTGACGCATGCGAGACTCAGACACAGGCGAAGAAGAACGTGGTCGAAGCGATCAAGAAAGTCGCAGAGCAACTCGGCAACACGCCGGCCGTTTGCCGCAAGTGCTACGTTCATCCAACCGTACTGGAAACCTACATGACCGGTGAACTCGTGAAGACGCTCGAAGCCGCCGAGAAGAAGATGAGAGTGAATCAGCATTCGCTCCGGGAGGAAGAAATGCAACTTATGTTCCTCCTTGAAGGGCGCCTCAAAGTGGCAGCCTGAATCGCGCCGAATCTTTCGCGTTATTGACATTGGTTCATGATCCAACGACCATGAGCGTCGTGGGCGAAACTGTCAATTGCAGCATTCACGGGGAGACTCAGCGCAGTTTTGTCTGCACACATCTGCTCGGCGAGTCTACAGGGATGGGCTTCAATCGAAGGAGCCCATCTGACGAAGACCCCTTCCCCGATGCGTGGTGCGACAACTGCGAGATCATACGCGCCGAACATGGCGATTGGGACAACGTACCGGAACATCTCCAGAGTATAGCCCTGCTTTGTTCCGGCTGTTATGAACGTGCCCGCATACGAAACACGTGCCCCACAGTGACGCTGAACGACCTTGCTGGTCTGCGCTGGAAGTGTGGTGGATGCGACGAATGGCACGCCGGGCCTTTGCTCGACCTATCATTTGATCAGCCTGTCTACTGGGCGAGTGGATTGACAGGGGAAATCGTTGGAGTGTTCTGCCATCCGGTGAAATCGACCGAAGCTGCAAGAGCTTCCTGGATGAGGATTATTGCGCCATCAGCGACGAGAGCTTTTTTGTAAGAGGCACTATTCACTTGCCGATCATCGGTGCTGGTGAGACATTTCGATGGGAGTCTGGGGTTCGCTGAGTCGCACAAACTTCGAGACGCTTCTTAGAATGGACAGAACTCACGAACACGCGGAACTTCCCGCGATGTTTTCCTGGCTGAGTTCGTCCATCCCTGAATATCCCGATACATTGAATCTGAAAATGTTCGCTCACATTCAGGAACCAGGATTGCGCCCACATTTTTCGCTCGAGAGGTCTTTACATCCATTGGCCATGGAATATCACTGCGGGATCTCTCCAGAGAGAGTCAGGGAGATCATGTTCCGAAACCTGCCTACGCAGCCGGAATAGGTTCATTGGTCGACGGCTCACATCCATCCCAGCCCCTCAGGCTCTATACTTTCACGTCAACCAATGAGGAATCACGCTATGCCTTTTAAATGCGGCTTGCGAGTCGTAGCCGCTCTGATGATCCTGACCGCAGCGTCAGCGACTCTGATCTCACAGGAATCCGCCGTCACGCTGGGCAAGCGCGAAAGCATCCAATCCAAAATCCTCGGCGAAAAGCGCGACATCCTCGTCTCCGTGCCGAAGCAGACGAAGCCAGACATGCCGCTTCTCGTGGTCCTCGATGGAGAATGGACGTTCAGCAACGCTGTGGTCGTCGTCAACCACCTTACGGGAAATGGCAGGCTCCCACCGATGGTCGTGGCCGGCGTGGTGAATACAAACCGGGGCCGTGACCTGATGCCGGCGTTCGAAGGTTCGGAGTTTGCGAACGGTCCTTCAGACAAATTCCTGTCGTTCATCGCGGACGAACTGATTCCGCAACTCACGTCAGAGTATTCGCTCGGCAAGTACCACATCCTTCTAGGACACTCCAACGCGGGCATGTTCTCGCTCTACACGTTCATTCGCCGGCCCGAAGTATTCCAGGCTAACCTGGCCATCAGCCCAAGCTACGGACTCGATGATCGCTTCATCGCTCTCCTTGGCCGCGCAATTGCGAAGCCCGCACCGAAACCGCGCTTCGTGTTCATCGGCGCGGGCGGAGATGAAGAGGCTGATATTTCGGTTGGCGCTCTGCGCTTCGCAAAGACCTTTGAAGGCAGCCCGAATGCCGATATCGATTGGCACTACGAGGTCTTCCCTGGCGAGACCCATGGCACCGTAGGCCTGCGCGCGTTCTATCGAGGACTCGAATTGCTTGCCGATCCAGATCCCCACGTCTCGTACGGCCCGGGCCGCTACCTCACTGAAGCGCAGCGCCGTCGCCACGCCTGGGTGCGGCGCTTTGGTTCGGCATACTCAGACGACAAGCTTCCGCAGTACTCTTCCGCGCGGCCGATCATCGATGCGCTTTCGTCCGGCAACACCGACATCGCCGCATTCTGGACTGGGCTACAGTCGAACTATGGCGAAGACTTCCGGTTCGAACCGGTTGAACGCCAGAACCTGATGGCCTGGCTTGAAGCAGCAGGCCGCAAACAGGAGGCCGCACGCCTGCGCGCCATTCCGCAATTTGCTTCTGACACGGGAGAGCCGAACAACTACGGCTCAACGATCAACCTCGACGCTGGACTCGTCGCGCTTATTCCGCTGCATGGCGCCACGGTTGACCTCTGCCACCCTGACTCAAAGGCGATACTCCATGACGCAGTCACTACATCGGATCGAAATGGCCGCGCGAACATGGCATACAGCTTCAGCGGATCAGGCGCATACATCGAGTTTCCCAAAAACGCCGACTATGACACCGCCGGCTCTATCTCGGTCACGGCATGGATCAAGCCGCACAAACCGGCCGCCTACTCTGCGTGGGTTTCCCAAGTCGGCCCGCGCTGGGGATCGCAGTGGCGTCTCGGCTTCGGTCCCAATCCTACTGCGCAATGGGGTGCGACTATCTTTGGCACCCGCTGGACAGACTACTGGATCAATGGTGAGGGACTGCCGGTCGATGCCTGGGTTCACACCGCCGCGGTCTTCGATCAGACGGTAGGAAAGCTGCGCATGTATGTCAATGGCCGCGAAGTGCAAAGCCAGGATGACCTGGGCCCATGGGGATCGAGCAAAGGTCCCATTCTCATCGGTGCCCAGCGGGACGACGGGCTCTTCTTCAGCGGGGACGTGGGCGAGGTGAGGGTCTATCGGCGCACCCTCAATCATGCTGAAGTTGAAGCGATCAGCAAACTGCAGTCGGAACCGATCGGGTGTAAGTGACTATTGGGAACAGGGTTGAGGACCTATTCTCAAAGATCACGGCCGCTGGCCACACTGGCGGCTGACCACCGATCACTGACTTTCGGTATCATCAAACCATGCAGCCTGTCATGGCCGACAACGCTTCACTCTCCGGCTTCCGCACCTACGATCCACTCCTTGAGCCCATCGCGGCCAAAGTAAGGGCGGGCACGCGCCTTGATGCCGCCGATGGCCTCGCGCTCTATCGTTCCAAGGACGTTCTCGCTGTCGGTTGGCTGGCCAACTTCGTGCGCGAGCGGATGCACGGCGACATCACCTACTTCAACGTGAATCGCCACATCAATCCGACCAACGTATGCGTCGCCGCCTGTAAGCTGTGCGCCTTCGGCCGCAAGAAAGGCGATCCGGCGGGATATACGATGGCGCTTGAAGAAGCGTGGCAGACTGCGGCTTCAGGCTACAGCGAGGCGGTCACGGAGTTCCACATTGTCGGCGGGCTCCACCCTGATCTGCCGCTCGAGTACTTCCTCGACCTTGTGCGGGGGCTTAAGGAGCGCTTCCCCAAGGTGCACATCAAGGCCTTCACCATGGTCGAGGTGGCCTATCTCGCTCGCCGTGCCAAGCTCTCCATCGAAGATACGCTGATCAAAATGCGCGAAGCAGGCGTCGACTCCATGCCCGGTGGCGGTGCGGAGATCTTCGCTGCGCGAGTGCGCTCCATCATCTGCGATCACAAGATCGACGGCGACGAGTGGCTCGACACAGCGCGACTGGCACACAAGCTCGGTTTCAAATCGAACGCAACGATGCTCTACGGCCACATCGAGAACGATGAAGACCGGGTGGATCATCTGCTCAAGCTTCGTGAAGTGCAGGACGAAACCAACGGCTTCCAGACTTTCATTCCGCTCGCGTTTCATCCAGAGAACACCCCGCTCGACCATCTGCCGGTCACTACGGGGCTGACCGACATTCGCCAGATCGCCGTCAGCCGTCTCTTGCTCGACAACTTCCCGCACATCAAGGCCTACTGGCAGATGCTCACGCCCAAAATTGCGCAGATCGCCTTGCGCTTCGGCGCCGACGATCTCGACGGCACCGTTGTTGAAGAGAAGATCTATCACGACGCCGGGGCAACGACGCCGCAAGGCATGACGCGCAAAGAACTCTGCCGCCTGATCACCGAAGCAGGTCGCGTGCCCGTTGAGCGCGACACGCTCTACCACTCTGTGACCAGAGATGAGGACACCTTCACCGTCGCCGTATAGGCGGCAAAAGAAAGCGCAAGTATGGGTCAACTCAGCCTCTATGCGGTCGTCGGCCTCTGCATCGGATTCCTCTGGGGCATTGGCTGCTCGCTCGCGATCCTCTACTCCATTTATCTTGGCGGCTACCGCAAAGCCGTAGAAGACTCGCTCGCTCCTCAGAAATCCCAGCGCTTCTTAACAGCGCTCCGAAGGATAGAGCAGCGCAGGGCCAAACTCGCCGCTACTGCCGCAACACCTTCCCGTCCTTCATGACGAAGCTCACGTGCTCGCACGTTGAGATGTCTTCCAGCGGGTTGCCAGGCACCGCAACGATGTCCGCGAAGTAGCCCGGCTTCAATTCGCCGATCTGCCCAGCCCACCCGAGCAGCTTCGCCCCGTTGATCAAGTCGGCTTGCAGCACGGCGAGCGGCTTCATGCCGTACTCAACCATCAGCGTCATCTCCCGCGACTGGGTTCCATGCGGGAACGGTCCCACATCCGATCCGACCGCAAACGGCACGCCCGCCGCCACCTGCTTCTTGAATTCACGGATCTTGTATTCGAGCATCTCCGCTTGCGTTGCGGCCTGATCCTGCGACTCCCGGTGCTTGGCGAAGTACTCGAAGATTGTGAAGGTAGGCACCGCGAAGATGCCTTTCTCCTTCATAAGCCTGATTGTCTCGTCGCTCAGCTGCGTCGCGTGATCGATGGATGCCACTCCTGCCTGCGCAGCGTAGAGTGTTCCCGGCTCTCCCATCGCATGAACACCAACTGTTGTTCCCATGCGTCGGGCCTCTTCAACAGCGGCGGTCAGCTGCGCCGCGCTGTATTGGAAGGGCGTGCGCAGAACGCCGTCGATCATGCGGTCTTTGCCTGTCTCGTAGATCTTGGCAAAGTCCGATCCTTCCTTGTGCTGCTCGCGCATCACCTCGACAAGCTGATCGGCGGAGTTCGCGTAGTCTGCGTTCGACAGGACATGTTGCGCCGGATTGTACTTGTTGGCATCCTCGTGTCCGCCCAGGATGTCGATGGCATTGCCGCTTAACCTGAGGCGGGGTCCGGGAATGATGCCCTTGTTGATGGCGTCGCGGATGGCAGTGTCCGCGGAACCAGCACCTTCCGTTCCCATATCGCGCTCGGCCGTGTAGCCGGCCATCACATCATCCTTCGCCGCCTGCTCAGCGAGGATCACGCGCCACGGTACCGACTCTTGGACGGTCTGGAGATCCTCCGCTCCCGGGTGCAGGAACAGATGGATATGCGCGTCGATGAGGCCAGGCATCAGCGTGGCACCGCCAAGGTCGATCACCTTTGCACCGGCCGGGTGCTCGACACTCTTCCCGACAGCCTTAATGCGATTCCCTTCGACGAGGACTTCGCCCGGCTGGAGCACCGTTCCTGAATCGACTTGAAGGAGCCGCGCCGCGTGCAGCACGATCGGCTGCCCGGTTGAAGCCGGCTGTTGTGCCCTGCCTGTGTTGGGGAGAATGGCGATAACACTGACCAGCACGAGAAGGCGCGGAGCACAGCCGCAAAGAAGTCTGGAGTTGAGCATAGCTAACACTATGCCCAACCCCGCCAAGTCTTGTCGATCATCTCGTTCTCAGAGTGGAGACTAGTATGCTCCGACACCCGTGATGTGCTGGCCGAGGATGAGCGAGTGAATGTCGTGAGTCCCCTCGTATGTCTTTACTGACTCGAGGTTCATCATGTGGCGCATGATCGGATAGTCCTCGGTGATTCCGTTCGCACCGAGAATGTCGCGCGAGATGCGGGCGCACTCCAGTGCCATCCAGACGTTGTTGCGCTTGGCCATGGAGATGTGCTGATGGCCGACAGAGCCTTTATCTTTCAGGCGGCCGACCTGGAGCGAAAGCAACTGGGCCTTCGAGATCTCAGTGACCATCCACACCAGTTTGTCTTGAACGAGCTGATGGCTGGCGATGGGCTGGTTGTGAAACTGCTTGCGGGATTTTGCATACTGGAGAGCTGTGTCGTAGCACGACATCGCGGCGCCGATTGCGCCCCAGCTGATGCCGTAGCGCGCCTGGTTCAGGCACATCAGGGGACTCTTCAGCCCACCAGTTCCGGGCAGCAGATTCGAAGCGGGGATGTGCACGTCCTGCAGTGATAATCCGCTGGTGACGGACGCACGCAACGACCACTTGCCGTGAACTTCAAATGCACGGAAGCCCGGCCGGTCCGTCTCCACCAGGAATCCGCGTACCTTGTGGTCTTCGTCTTCCACCTTGGCCCAGATCACTGCGACGTCGGCGATGTTGCCGGAAGTGATCCACATCTTCTCGCCATTCAGGATGTATTCATCGCCAGACTTGCGAGCAACGGTGGTCATTCCGCCGGGGTTCGATCCGAATCCTGGTTCTGTGAGGCCGAAGCAGCCGAGTTTCTGGCCTGTTGCCATTGCCGGGAGCCAGGTGTTTTTCTGCTCATCCGAGCCGAAGGTGTAGATGGGATACATGCAGAGCGCCGACTGCACGCTGACGAAGCTACGCAAGCCGGAGTCGCCGCGCTCCATCTCCTGCATTACGAGGCCGTACTCAACGTTCGACATACCGGCGCATCCGTAGCCATCGATGGTGGCGCCGAAGAAGCCCAGCTCGCCCATGACGGAAACGAGTTCACGCGGAAAGCGCTCGGTCCGGTAGCACTCTTCGATAATCGGAATCACATTGTCTTCAACGAAGTCGCGCGCGGTTCGCCTGACCAGCAGTTCGTCTTCGCTGAAGCTTGCGTCGAGATGAAGGAAGTCAACACCCTGAAATTTAAAACCCATGATTGCACCTTGCCATTTCTGTCTTGCTCAAACCTGCAAGGCTAGCAGAGTGGGCTTGCACTGTTCCAGCGGCGGGAATGCGGGGCGAGGGGAATGGACAGGGATCGAGGGTGCTTCGTGGCGAGGAGGAGTTTCTGGTCAACGGATTGTTGTGTTTTGGTTCTGCGGGGTCAGAGTATTTGACCCGTCTGTGGCCGCTTTTTTGAGTTCCTTTTTTACGTTAAATTTTGTGCGTAATACATGGCATTGGAGTTAGCTGCTCTTTTTAAGCTATAGCTCTTCGCTTTACCTCTTCGCGTTTTGGTTTTGCGCTTCGGCCAGTTGGTGAGATTGGGCCAGGATCTCCTTGACCATGCGGGCGGTGTCTGGGTCGAGGTCGGACTGGAATGCGGAGGATGGACGTCCGGAGCTGAATGGGTTTGGCTTTCGCTGTTCGGCGGCCGCGGCGAGAGCCAGAGCAAGGTTGTCGTCGGTGCGCGCTGGCTGAGAGCGGTCGGAGCTGCGCATGGAACGGAACCTATGCATGTCGGCCGGGGAGAGGGTTTCGTGTGCTTCGGCCATCTCGGTGAGGACGCGCGACGCGAGCTTGATGCCGGAAAGGAAGGTGCCGGCAACGGAGCGCTTGATGCGGCGTTCGCCCATGGCCTGGAGGACGATGTTGATGGCGGTGAGAGCCGAGGACCTGTCGATGATGAGCGGCAGGTGAAGCGGTTCCATCTCTGCGGATGCTTCTTTGGCTGGTTTGGCTGGGTCGTGGTGACGGCAGTATTTGGAAGTGTCGGTTGCAAATGCGTTGCAGCGCTGGCCGTTTTCGAGGGTTTGAAGGCATCGACGTAACATGAGTTTTCAGTCTCCAGTTGTCAGTTGGTGGTTCTTGGTTGATGAAAGCGGAGCTAGCGGAGTTAGCGGAGTTAGCCTGCGCAAGTGGCGCAGATTAGCGTCGCTCCGCGACGTTCGTAGGTTGGCGAGTTGGCGTGGATTGCCCGGGCTCACCGATTGCTCCAGTGAGTGGGCGTGTTCATGGCGATTTCAAGTGATTCAGAGCGAGATTTGCTCTATGAGATAAGTGTGCGCCAAAGAGGGTAGCCAACCTGCAAAACGGAGAGAGGGAATTTTCGGAGTGGAATCAGGAAGTTAGGCGAGAGAGGGAAGGTGGAAGTATTGACAAATCGAAATTGCGCGCCGGAACAGGCACGGCAGGGTGAGTTTGGGATGGATCGATTCTGCGGACTGGGTAATTTCTTGCTTTCAAGTTCCGGTTATGCCGGTGACTCAACCGCATAGAAGCAAAGAGACACTTTCAATATCCAGCTTTGCAGGACTTGCGTGGACAGTTTTTCGAAGCGGTAAGGTTCTCAAAACAATGTCGTTCCAAGGG
>Ga0207694_10000372_pt1 | contig 41850 bp, 33 predicted proteins | sample KBSC34metaG_FD_184353 | JGI IMG/M metagenome (GOLD analysis project Ga0207694, IMG submission 184353) | Corn rhizosphere microbial communities from Kellogg Biological Station, Michigan, USA - KBS C3-4 metaG (SPAdes) (version 2) | ecosystem: Host-associated > Plants > Roots > Rhizosphere > Soil... | reverse complement strand
AGACCTCGTCGATTCCCGGCACGGTCGGCGGCGCGAGCTATCTTCTCAACCCAAGCTTGTATTCGCCACGCCAGAACAATCCTGTCGGCGCGAACGCGACGGCGAATTCGATAACGGATCTGGTCAACAACGGCACGTATCTGAAGACCACACCGGCCGCAATCGCCGCTGGCTTCGATATTTCTCCGTATCAAACCTTGCTATTGCGTCAAAACAACGTGGCGTTTGTAGCGAATCTTTCAAAGACGCTAATCGAAGACAAACTCGAGGCATTCGGCGACGTGGAAGCATCGCATGGACGCAGCTTCACGCGCTGGGCGCCGGTCGCGGCAACCGGAATCGCGGTACCCGCAGGGGCACCCTACAATCCGTTGAAGACGGTATTCAGCGGCGTCGCCTTCAGTTATCTTCCCGATACGCACAACTTCTACAACGACGTGACCGCCTACCGCGCGACCGCCGGACTGCGCGGCCACTTCAACGAGGACTGGTCGTGGGAGGCCGCGGCGGTCTACAGTCGCAGCGATCTCGATCAGACGCAGGCGAATCTGATCTACAAGCCGAACCTCGCCAAGGCTATCGCCGGCGGCTACGACGCGAACGGCAATCCAGTCGCCGGGGGCGCGTACAGCAAGGTTTATGGCGGCTATTCGTTGAATGGCCCGCTCGTGCTGCAGCCCGCACTAGATCCATTCGCGCTGGCTGCAGGTGTCGACCCTGCCTCACTCGCCAATCTCTACGGAAACGAATTGATCAGCGCAAGCAGTGAGCTGGCTTCGTTCGACGCCAGCGTCAACGGCAAGCTGTTTCATCTGCCGGCCGATGAGGTGGAGGTCGCGATGGGCGTCAGCGGGCGGCGTGAAAGCCTATCCGGTCATGCTGATGCGAACGGTCGCGTGACCGACCCAGCCACCGGAAGCACGACAGGAAACGACCAGCAATGGCTCGGAGGCACCTACGCCGATCCTTTCTCGAAGAGCCGCGACATCTACGGCGCATTTGTCGAATTGCGCGTGCCGATCACAGGCAAGGAATGGAATTTCCCCGGGGCGCAGGCGCTCGATCTGACGCTCGCTGGCCGCGAGGAAAAATATAGCGATGCGGGCTCCTCGTTTGTGCCGAAGATCGGTATTCGTTGGGAACCGTTCGACAAACAGTTCATTGCGCGCGCCAATTACTCGAAATCGTTCAGCGCACCGTCGCTATACGCCGAATACGGCCCCACAGACACGCGCCAAGTCGGGGCCGGCGTAATCCAGGGCGTGTTCGGCAGCAACTATACCGCGATGCCCTTCAACGGCGAGGACGGCAACAATCCGAACCTCAAGCCGGCGAAATCGACCTCGAAGCTAGTTGGCTTCACCCTGCGGCCCAACGCGGTGCCTGGACTGTCGCTTGCGATCGACTATTCCAACATAACATTGAAGGGATTCGCAGGTGGCATCGGCTTCAACACCATCCTGACGAGCATTAACTCGCTGGGCTCGGCCTCGCCATATTTCGCCAATCTCGCCGTCGACGCATTCCCCGGGCAATCAGGCGCCGCGCAACCATTCACTCACCCCGGCGATCTACTCGCGTTTCTCACCAGCTCGGCGACCGGCAAAGGCGACCCGAATCAAGCGAATCGGTTGTATGTGATCGATCAGTTCCGCAATCTCGCTTCGTTGACCGAGCACTCGTTCACGATCTCGGGAGACTACCTGATACCGACCGAACGCTTCGGTACATTTCGTTTGTCCACTGCGGGCGCCATATTCAACAAATTCAATTTCCAGCCGTTGCCCGGTGGTGCGTACATCGAGTATGCGGGCCACACCAACAACGCCGGAGCGAGCGGCGGATTCGGCGGTACTTTGCCGAAGTATCGCTTCTACTCGACCCTTAACTGGACCGACGGAAATTGGGACCTGACGCTCGGCAACACCTACGCCTCTGCGGCAAGTGATACCGGTGTGAACGGCACTTCGACGCCTGAAATTCACGTAAGCGGCTATATGGCTTGGGACCTTCGCGTCGGCTATGACATCCATCCCGCCAACGACAAACAAATCAAGGACGTCAAAGTCGCGGTCGGCGTCAACAACATCGCAAACCGCATGCCGCCGCTCGCCCCGCGTGCCTTCGTCGACAACAATGCCGATGTGTCGACGTATTCACCACTCGGACGGTTGACCTACGCCTCGGTCGAACTGCAATTTTGAGTTCGACAACGCAACCCCGCGAGCGAATCTCGGGAAGCGGTCCGAGATCGTGACGATAAGAGGCCAAAGTTCATGGGCTGGCCGATATTCGGTGGCATGATAGCGTTGTTACGTGGGCATTGGACCGGGTGACGCCATGAAGCTGCTCTTGACCGAAGACGACGAAATGATCGGATCAGGTTTGCGCAAGGGTCTGCGCCAAGAATCGATGGCCGTCGACTGGGTGCGCGACGGTCGTTTGTCGCTGCGAGCGCTCGTCGATGGCGACTACGATCTTTGGTTGCTCGATTTGGGCCTGCCCGATTGCGATGGCATAGACCTCCTCAGGCAATCACGCGAACGCAACGTCGCAACGCCGGCTTTGATACTCACGGCACGGGACTCCGTTACGGACCGAATCAAAGGACTGAATAGTGGTGCAGACGACTATCTGCCCAAACCATTCGACTTGAACGAATTGGTGGCGCGTTTGCGCGCCCTGCACCGCCGCTCGATGGGCATTTCGGACGCATCCTTGCGCTATGGCGAACTGGTTCTGATTCCTGCAACGCATGAGGCAACCTGGGCGGGCCGGCCGCTGCTTCTTTCCCATCGGGAATTTGCCGTGCTCGAGGCGTTGCTTGAACGCCCGGGCGTCGTGCTTTCAAGACAACGGTTAGAAGAAAAGCTCTACGGCTGGGGCGAGGAAGTTCAGAGCAACACGATTGAAGTGCATATTCATTCCTTGCGTCGAAAGCTCGGCGTCGGCTTCATCCGCAACGTACGTGGCGTCGGCTACGTGCTGCAGGCCCAGACATGACCTCCATTCGAGGAGCGCTGCTCTGCTGGCTCAACGGAGGTCTGTTGTTATGTTGTCTTGCCGCGGCCGCAGCGGTGTACTCACTCGTCGAAAACGAGGTGGGCGAACTCAATGACTACCAGTTGCGACTGGTGGCAGAGTCGATTTCGAGCAATCCGCTCGAAGCAGTCAGGAATGACGCCTCGAAACGCACTGATTTCGATATCGACGACGATGACCAGTTCATCATCCAGACTTGGGATCCCGATGGGACTCAAACCTACTCCTCGGTTCCCGCACTCGGTCTGCAACTGGATCGGCAAAATGGCTATAAAACCGTAGCCACAGCATCAGGGCCTTGGCGTATCTATTGCGCGCTCATGCGTGGACGATATATACAAGTTGGACTGCAGCTCAGAGCCCGTAACCAACTTGCAGTGCGTATCGCGCTGCGCGCGATCGTTCCGCTTTTACTTCTGTTTCCGTTGGTCAGCGCGCTGGTCTGGATCGTAGTCAACAGAGGACTACGCCCACTGACGCGGGTGATGAGATCTCTCAAAGAGCGGTCGGCGACAGCGCTTCAACCGCTGCCAACGGAGGGCTTGAAGGCAGAGATCTTGCCCCTTGTTTTGGCCCTCAACGATTTGCTTGAACGGCTTTCCCGCGCGATTACCGTGCAGCGTAATTTCGTTGCCGACGCTGCGCATCAGTTGCGCACCCCTCTTGCCGCCGTGCGCTTGCAAATGCAGTTGGCTCAGCGGGCGCAATCTTCCGACGAACGGATTTCTGCTTTCGATGATCTTGCCAATGGTGTCAACCGCGCCGCGCACCTTGTGGAGCAGCTTCTGACCTTGGCAAAACATGAACCCGACGGCATTCAATATCGGATGCTCCCTCTCGATCTGGCTGGCGTTGTGACTCTCGTTGTCAATGAATGCTCTCTTCTCGGACGCGAAAAAACGATCGATCTGCAGGTGCGCGCCGAAGAGCCCGTCGGGATCGTGGGTGATCTCGAAGCGCTGCGCGTCATGTTGCAGAACCTCATCGAGAATGCCATTCGCTACACTCCGTCTTTCGGGCGTGTAGAAGTGCGCGTCGATGGCGGCGATCGGCAAGCTCGCATCGAAATCTCGGATACGGGCCCCGGCATTCCGGAGGTCGAGCGCGAGCGCGTTTTCGACAGGTTCTTCCGCCGTCAAGGGACACAGCAAACCGGAAGCGGCCTGGGTCTCGCGATCGTTCGAAACATCGCTTCGCGGCATCGTGCTGTCGTCCGTCTGCTGACGGCATCGAACGGCAACGGCTTGCTCGTCAGAGTCGAGTTTCCGAAGCAAGCGGCATGAGCCGGTATTCTTCGTTCACGAATTATTCGCCGCGATCAACGAAAGTGCGGCCCTAGCCCGATAAAGGGCCAGCGCGCGCAGGCTTCCTGCAGATGTCCTCCGCCGTCGCTCACCAAGCCTAGCGCCCTAAATATGCCTCTCCAAAATCGCGTCACGCCGTTCGGCGATATCGTTGCTATCGACCAACGCGGTTTGTTCACCGGAAACCGCGGCATCATCCATGATGTCGCGAGCAAGACGTTGTTGAACCGTCGTTGGTCAAACAAGGCATGGATCACTTGCGCCCTGAGTTACAAGGGACATTGGCGCGATGTCATGGCGCAGCGCAGTTGGACGGAGTTGTTCTTTCTTGACGAGGCCGTGGCGCTCTCCGCAGGCCATCGTCCCTGTTTCGCATGTCGCCGCGCATCGGCCGAGGCGTTTCGTGCCGCATGGGCCAAAGCACACGGGTTGAATGTGCCGCCATCCGCACCGGCAATGGATGCGATTTTGCACAGCGAGCGCCTCTGTGACCGCCTCAAGCGCATCCATCCACTCACCGTGCCGTTTGCCGATCTCCCTGACGGCGCGGCCGTTGTGCACGACGACGCAGCCTTCGTAATCGTCAAAGGGCGCGCCTATCGCTGGAGCGAAGGTGGCTATGATTTCGCGCCGCACCTCTCGCATGCCGACGGTCTGCTTACACCACCGTCGACTTTGCGTGCAATGTGTGCCGGCTATCGGCCTCTCCTGCATCCGACAGTAGAGCGATATCGACTTGACTGAGCTATTAGCCGCTGGGGGGCAGGAAGACTGCACAGCGGTTTAGGAGACTTACGACGCATCCGTGCAGCCCACGGTGCAGCTAGTCCGTGAGCTGTTTACAACGATGCATTGATCAAACGCTCCAGATCGCCTCTTCAACACGATTGCGTCCATGGCTCTTCGCGCTGTACAAGGCGGTGTCTGCGGCTTCAAACAATGTCCTTTCGTCATTGTTGATAGGCACGACGGCTGCAACCCCAATGCTGACCGAAACAACTCCGTGAGGATTGTTCTCATGTGGAAGCGACATTGTGCGGACCCCTAGGCAAATTTTCTCGGCGACAACGAAAGCATCGGATACATCAGCACCGGGAATCAGGACGGCAAACTCTTCGCCGCCTAGGCGAACACATAAATTGCCACGTTGCTGAACAGTTGCACGAATGACCCCGGCGATAGCGATGAGGCACTGGTCGCCGGCCGCATGTCCATAGGTATCGTTGTATGCTTTGAACAGATCAACGTCGATCAGCAGAAGCGAGATCGATTGACGCTCGTGCGCTGCGCGCCGCCACTCGGTCTTCCGGAACACTTCGAACTGACGTCGGTTTGGCAGTCCTGTGAGCGAATCGAGCAACGCTTCGTTTCGATGGTGCTGGGCGACGTCGAGAAGCACCGCAAGAAATATGGCCAATGAAAAAGCGATGCTCACGACGTTGCCGACATCTCGCGCCATCATCACGATGTCCGTCGAGATCGGACCGCCTCCTGACAATCGTGCCGCGTGAATCAGGGGTATCGCTACCGCGATTATCGAGAGCGTCATCGCCACAACAACGCCGAACAACAGTTTGTCGACCTTTTGCTTCAGGTGTCGCCGCATTGTGGCCAGGGCGATTCCGGTAAGCGCAAGGCGCATCATGAGCCTGATCAGGAGTTCGACCCATTTGAAGTAAGGAAAAAGGACAAGCCAGGCGGTAACCGAGATGACACTGATATAAAGCGCGAGGCGCGTGCGAAGCGCGAACTTGGCTTCGCCGATGCGATCCTGCAATCCGTGCATCTGCAGGAAAATCGACGTGAGGAAAAGCGCTTGCGGCAATATTTCCGGCCTCCATGAGGCGGAACGAAAGTCAGGGAGCAGCAACAAATCGCACGCTGCCCAGCACAAGTATCCCAATCCCCAAAAAAGCGCCGGTCGGACGTTCCACCATCGCCAGATAATCAGGAATGCGACGCCCAACAAGGTGAGCGTCAGAGTCACCATGACTACCAACGAGCACCTCCAATCAGATTCAATCTGCCGCCCGTGCCGGCGGGCGAAGCGAGGCGCTTGCTCTCGCTAAGATCAATCCGAATAGGGCATCGCACAGACCCCCCGTCCGTCTACGTAGTTAATGGCGATGAGCGGATCATGCGATCGTTGCCTCGAACCGCGATATTTTCAATCTGCGTGATTATACGTGAACTGCATCACACTCCAAGCTTTCTGCGCAGTCTCAGACCGTGAGCTGGCCGGTCGTACTCTTGGCGCATGATCACGCTGGACGACGCGCGCAACGCCGCAAACCGGAACGACCACTTGGGTTGGGTCGTGCAGGCGAACCGGAGTCGGCTTGAACTATTTCGTTAGACGACGCTGCTCGATAGCCACTCGCCAATGGCGTCTTCGGGTCGATGCCAGCCCTTCCCTACCCGCGATAAGCCTGGCTAATCGTGCAAGACTTTACCTGCGGCTGCCCAAAGGCTCTGCTTCTGGGTGAAGTCGAAATACGAGACAGTTGCTGAAATGTCCGCCGATTGCAGATCGAGATTCGAGCCTTTCTCCAGTATTGAAGGGAGATTGCGTCCACATCCGGGACGACGATAGGATCGATTGCCGACGTGTTTGTTGCTTCTGCCTCTCCTTCAAGCGAAGAGCCCGTCAAGCGATCGAGTGCCGCATTTTCTCCAGAAGATGGGGCCGCGCACCTTACTCCGGGTAGATTCGCTTTTACGAAAAGTGCAGCCTGCGCGTATCGCGCACCGATGGCAACGGACAGATCAAGTATTCCGCTCATGGCCAATTTCTGCCGCTACCTCCTGCTTCTTCTACTTATTGCAGCATTCACGACATTGCGGGGGCAGGAAAGCTACTTTCGCACCTACGATGAAAATGCCGGGTTCAGCTCCGGCGAAATCAAAGCCCTTGCACAGGATGAGGCCGGTTTCATCTGGATCGGCACGCAACGCGGCCTGATTCGCTTTGACGGACGCAACTTTGTTCCCTGGGGCGCGGATCAGATCAAGGATCCGATCGCCCCGCTCGGTCTCGTTCGCGGCGCAGACGACGAACTGCTGATCCGGACGCGGAGCGGCCGCTCTTCGCGTTTGTGGCGGCGTACACGCGATGCGGTGGAACCTGTGTTGGGCCCTGAGGGCAAGCCGATCGAGAATTCGATCGCGCTGGCATTCGACGCCCGCGGCGATCTCTGGACTGTGCTCGGCAAGGAACTGTGGCGGCGCGATCGCGCAATGCAGTGGCAGCGCGCGGGGCAAGGCATACCAGCAACGGAAAATTTCCGGGGCTTGCGCGCAGCAGGGCAGTCCATGATCGCTGTGACCGATGAGGCGATCTGGCGCCTGCGAGACACCGCCGCTGCGGAACTCGTACTTCGTGGCGGTGTGTTCGACAGAGTCGCCGGTGACGACGACGTGCTGTGGTTGAGCAAGCGCACCGGCACCGACGTGGATATATGGCGAGTCGATGCGCAAGGGGCGCGCAAGATCGTCGACCTCGGCAGATATCAATACGTACGCGACATGGCGCAGCGCGGTTCGACGTTGTGGATCGTGACCAGCGGGCTGATCGCGCTCGAGGCAAATGGACATATCCGCCGTTTGACCGTCAACGCAACGATATTCCCGACTGGCGGGCCGATCCTGGTCGATGGCGAGGGCAGCCTCTGGCTGGGGACCTCGTTGGGCCTGATTCAATTCCCCGAACCGGATACTTGGAACTGGCTTCCGAACGACAATCTGAAAAAGTTCTGGCAGGCCGGCGACACGACCTGGGTCCAGGGCGACCCGAGAAGCATACTTCGCATCGAAACCGCGACGGGCGTCGTCACAAAAGAGCAGCTCGATGCCGATCTCTGCATACGCCCGCCCAATTACATATGGGCCGTTTCGGAATCCAAGGTATATGCCTGGCGCGGCAGTACGTTCAAGGATGGTGCCCTCGAGCCAGTTGCCGACATGCCCGCCGGAACGGAATTCGTGAACTCCTGCCGCGTCGACGCCAGCGGCGCGCTGTGGGTGTATACCACGCAGGACCTGCTTCGTCTCGCCCCGGGTGCATCCCGCCCTACCGCGATCCATACCGTCGATGCACAGTATGCGGCCGTTGACTGGTTCGACGATCGCGACGATCGTCCGTTGGCATCGGTCGACGGACACGTATGTCGATTGCGAGTTTTTGCCGACAATCATGCAACGGCGGAAGATTGCGTAGACGATGATGGGTTGCGCAAGGTGCGGTCCGTGCTGCGCATCGATTCGCAACACCTATGGCTGACTGGAAATGGCGGTCTCTATGCGCTGGACGCACAAAATAGGTTGCGTTTACTACCGGGCAATCGTTCTATCGGAGGCGGCGAGATCATCAGCACGGCACCCGCTGCAAGCAACGAGGTATGGATCAGCCAAGGCCTGCCCGTCCGCGTGCGCCCGTGTGACGACTGCGAGGACGGCTGGAAAATCACCGAACATCTCACCTCGTGGCACGGGTTGCCTGGCAACAGCTCGAACTACGCACTCGAAACCGCGGACGGGGATCTGTGGACATCCGGTTTCCGCGGCATCTGGCGCGTGCCCAAAGCGGTGCGCAACCAGCCTCTGGTCACGCCCAGGACCGTGCTCGTGCGCAGCCAGGTCGACGCCGATCTGCGCGACCCGAATGCACCGCTGCTACTCAAGCCGAGCGATCGCCGTCTGGAACTCGAATTTGCCAGTTTGAGCTATCGCGACCGCAATCTCCTGCGCTACCGCTCGCGCATCGCCGGCGAAGGCGATTGGTCGCTGCCGATGCGCGATCCGCGGCTGCAGTTCGCTGCGCTGGAACCGGGCACCTATCGCGTCGAGATGAGCGCCAGCCTCGACGGCGAACACTGGTCCGATCCTCCCGCAACCGTCGAATTCAGCGTGCTACCGCCGTGGTATCGGACCTGGTGGGCGCAAATCCTGTTCGGCCTCGCCGCGCTCTCGCTGCTTGTGCTGATCTACCGACTGCGCGTTGCCGCGCTGCTGCGCGTGGAGTCGGAGCGCACGCGCATCGCGCTCGACCTGCACGACGAGATCGGCGCGGGCCTCGGCAGCATCGGCATGCTTGCCGGTGCTGCGGCGCGAACCGCCGCCGGTGCCGACGAACAGACGCGCATCGTGCGCGAGATCGGCAACGTTGCGGGCCTGCTCAGCAATGGCCTGCGCTCCCTGGTGTGGTCGTTGCGCAGCGACAAGGGCGGGCTGGCCGAACTGGGCGAGCAGATTGCCGACCATGCTCGCCGGTTGTTTCCCGACGAAGAGCCGCGTCTGTCCCTGCAACTGTCCGGGCCGGGGCAGCAACTTTCGTTGCCCGTGGAGGTGCGCCGGCATGTTTTGTTGTTCGCGCTCGAGGCGCTGCACAACGCGTCACGCCATGCTGGGGCACGATCGGTCGAGGTCAGCCTGCGGGTGAACGCCGGCAAAGGGTTTAGCCTGGGCGTTCGCGACGACGGCATCGGATTCGATCCCCGCCAGGACACGCCGGGCAACGGCGTCGAAAGCATGCAGCGCCGCGCCAAGGCGATCGGCGCACGGCTCGATATCGTGAGTGCTCCCGGCGCGGGCACAGACATCCAGCTGACTTGGCCTGACGCGTCGCGGCACGCATGAACATGTCATTGCCAGCATCCGCAAAGCCGTGCAGCGTGTGCGAATGAACGACATTGTCGCGCTGCGCCTCGCTACGGTCGAAGACGATCCCCGTTTCCGTCGCAGCCTTGCTCTGCTGCTGAGCAATCTCCCTGGTTTTACGGTAGTGGCTAGCTACGCGAGCGCAGCTCCGTTGCTTGCCGCGGCGCGAAAGATCCGAGAACTGGGCATGCCGATGCCCTGGGATCTGGTCATCACCGATCTGGGTCTGCCCGAGATCAGCGGCACCGAACTCACGCGCCAGCTGAAAGCCCTCTTCCCGCAACTGCGCGTGGTCGTACTGTCGGTATTCGAGGATCCGGCCAACGTGCTCGCCGCCATCTGTGCGGGTGCCGACGGCTATTTGCTCAAAGGCGTCACCAGCGACGAAATGATCGCCAAGCTGGAACAGATACGCCAAGGGCGATCGCCGTTGAGCACGGCTCTCGCCGGCACTCTCATGCGCCTCGTGCGCGAAAGCCACAAGGGCGCGTTCGGCAACGCAGGTTTGCCTCGCGATCTCGGCTTGAGCGCACGGCAACTCGACGTGCTGCGCGGTCTGGTCGACGGCCTGTCGTACCGCGAAATCGGCGAACGCCACGGCATCGCCACCGACACGGTGCGCAATCATATCCGCCAGATCTATTCCACCCTGCAGGTGCACAACGTCGCCGAAGCGGTGAGCTACGCACTGCGGCACGGGTTGGTGTAGCGCTGCCATCAGCGCGGCTCGCGGAAAGAGAAACCTCTGTGCACGCATGCCGCACCGGCATGATCATGTCATGGTGACTCCGGCGTTTCTTCGTTAGTTTTCATCCACGCTCGCGTTCTAGCAGTCAATAGATGGCTTGGGCGCGGAAGAAACGTTTTCTCCAGGTAGTCCGCATGCCAATCACGAACTTTGTCCGCGCTAGATCGACAAGCGCGCCGAGAGCATTGGGCTTGCTGAGCTGCGCGTCGCTGATCTTGACGATACGCAACGCCGCCGCGGCGATCATCGTCGGCGCGGGCTCTTCGGTGAATTTCGCCGACAACAGCATCGACCTGGGCTGCTCGGATTTGACTGTCGCCGGCTCGGTCGGTGCAAGCGCGGCCAACGTTGCGTCGATCGCGAATCTCGACCTGTTCGGCGGCAGTTTCGCTGCGGGTGCGAGCCGGATTTCCCTCGGTGGTAATTTCACTAACACAGGCAGCTTCGTTGCCGGCAGCAGCCGAGTCGCGATCGTCGATGCCTGCGGCAACGGCACGAGCCAGATGTCCGGCGCGACCGGTTTCTACGATTTCGTCGTTGCCACCGCTTCCGGAAAGCAAATCCTCTTTCCAGTGGCAACGGCGCAAAGCGTCGCCCATTCAATGATTTTGCAAGGCACCGCAGGGCATCTGCTCGATGTCCGCAGCACCGTTGCCGGCCAACGCGGCGTGCTTGCTCTCGCTGAGGGCGCGGCGCAAACCATCGCCTACGTGAATGCACGCGACAATCACGCCAGCATCGCGCACATCGCCCCCGGATTTCCCACGCAGTTCAACTCGGTCGATAGCGGCAATCTCGTCAACTGGTTTCTCAACGTGTCCGGCGACACCAAGCTCGTGCCTGCGCCAGCGCTTGGAACTGGCCGCTGGATGCTGGTGGCCATCGTGCTGCTCGCCGCGGCGCGCAATCTATTTCGACGCAACAGGAAATTTTCGTGACCATTCGCCGTACTCGCATGTTCCAGGCAACCGCATCGGCGTTTGTCTCGCTCACTCTCGGCGCCGCGTCCGCGACCGCCGCCGATGTCGTCGTTCAACCGAACAGCGGCAGCGGCCTCGTCGTGACCGACGCCAGCGGTTCTCAGATTCGCCTGCGCGTCAACGAAGACGGCGAAGTCATCATTCCGGTGCTCGTGAACGGTGCACCGCGCAACCTGCCGGCCTGCGTGAGCGCGACTGGGCAACTCGGCCCGTGCGCACCCGGTGTGGTCGGCAGCGTCGGTCCGCAAGGCCCGGCCGGAGCGACCGGCGCCACGGGGCCTGCCGGTGCAACCGGTCCGCAGGGTCCGATCGGCAACGGCAGCTTCGCTTTGCCGTATGCGGGCGCCACGGTGACATCGCATGCGGCGTTTTCGGTGAGCAACACCGAGGCATCCACTGGCGTGGGCATCTACGGCCTCGGCGGCGCGGGCTCCGGCATGAACGCGGACTCCGGAGCGGGCGTATGGGGCGACTCGTCCGTATCCGACGGTGTGTTTGGTTCGAGCAAGGACGGCGTGGGCGTGCTCGGCAATGGAGCGAACGTCGTCGGTGTACGCGGCATGAGTACGAACGGCAGAGGCGTAGAGGGCTATAGCACCAACGGCTACGGCGTTTATGCTTCCAGCGCGAACAACTATGCCGTATACGCCAACGGCGGCAACGCGGCTGCCGTGCATGCCGAGAGCACGAATGCGGATGCCGTCCAGGGCGTCAGCGCGAACTTCGCCGGCGTCTACGGCAAGAGCACCGGCCCGAAAGGCGGCGCAGGCGTACTCGGTGAAAGCGCCGCGTTTGACGGCGTGCACGGCTATACGAGCAGCACATCGGCGGTCGGCGTCGCCGGCTTCGCCGACCAGGGCAACTCATCGGGCGTGCTCGGCGTCGGCAAAGCCGGCTCGGGCGTGGCCGGCGTCAGCACGTCCGGCACAGGTGCAAGCGGAATCAGCACGAGCGGATTCGGCGTCTTCGGTCACAGCGATTCGAACTATGCCTTCGTCACCGATGGGCCGGTGCAACAGAATCCGAATCAGGGTGGCTGGGTCAAGGCGATGGCATACGTCGTACCCGGAGGCGGAGGGGTCTTGCGCTGTTTCAATTCGCAGCTTGCCGCCAGCGCAGCGTCCGTTCCGCCCTGCGGGTTCGCGTATTCGCGACAGGCCGCCGGAAACACGCAGATCGATTTCGGTTTTCCCGTGAACGGCCGGTTCTTGTCCGCGACGATCAATGGGACTTATCGGAGTGCCGTCAGCGTTTTCAACGCATCGACTACATCGGTAGGTGTAGTGACGTACTACATCAACGATGACAAGGAGGAAGACGAGTCGTACTACCTGATCGTGTTCTGATTGCAACGAACAATATGGCGTAGTTTTGTCATGATGCCGGAGACTTCGATGATCCCCTTTTTCAAATATGCTACTCGAAACTTGCGCGTGCTCCGCGCCGGCTTCGTTTTCGCGCTCATGGCCGGCTTTTCAGCGCCCGCCTCGGCCGACGTTCTCGCGTTCTGGAATCCTTCGGGAACAATCGACAGCAGCGTGCCGCTGCCACCGACGAGCGTGTCACCCAATCTCGTTTCTGCAGGAAACTTGACCGGCGGACCCGGCCTGACGAATCCGGGGCTGTTCGCCAACGCCTACGAATTCGACAACTGGCCCAGCGGCGCATTCGATGCTACCGACTACCTCGCCTTCTCCACGACCGGCAACAACGTCTCTTATTCGTCGATCGCCTTCTCCCTGTACAACAATTACGACGGAAGCGGAAACTGGGAAATACGCTCGAGCGTGGATAGCTATGCGGCCACTTTGAGCTCGGGCACATTTTCGGGAATATTTTTTGGCGGCCAGCTGATCACCGCGGACGTCAGTGCGCTCGGCGTGCAAAGCGGTACGGTTCAATTTCGCATCTATACGTTCAATAACTCGGGCAGCACAAACCCGCTGCAAAGAGGCATTCGCGGCACAGGCGGCTCAGGGCAAGGGCTGTCCGTGATCAGCACCGCCTCCGCGGCGCAACTGATCGGCACCACAACGACGTTGAACGCATCACCCAATCCCGCTGTGGTTGGACAATCGGTCAATTTCTCCGCCACGGTCAGTGTCGGTCAGGCACCCGAGGGCACAGGATTCGCGGCCACAGCCGAGTCCAAAGCTCAAATGACGCCAGCTGCGCCCACCGGCGTGGTGAGTTTCAGTGAAGGCGCGACCACGCTTGCCGGCAACGTGGCGCTGAACGGCAATGTCGCCACATTTGTTACATCCAACCTCGCTGCGGGCACACACGCCATCACCGCGACGTATTCGGGCGATGCCGTATATCGCAGCAGCACGACCAGCATCGATGTGGTGATCAATACCGCTCCACCAGCCACCTCAACGACCGCGGCGCCGGCTCTAAGTCTGCAGGCGCTATTGCTTCTCAGCCTGGGTGTGATGGCCGCAGTTTGGCGCTTCCGTCGTTATACGCATAAGAACTTGTGAATAAACTCCCGTCAGCAGTTCCGAGCATGAATGAGAGCAGAGGCTTCCTGATTTTCCACAGCGCCATATTGGCTATCGTGCTGATCGGCTTCGGGCGCTCTTACTACCTTCGAGATTGGTTTCTCGTTAGACCACTGGATATCCCGCTGCGAATTCACGGGTTGTTTCTGACTTGCTGGTTCGTGGCTACCGTCGTGCAATCGTATCTCGCTTATTCGGGGAGGGGTTCCTTGCATCGAAAAGTTGCATGGCTCGCCGGAATTGCGGCATTAGGTGTGGTGATATCGGCTACCTGGATCAACACTCGCCTGGCATTGGAAATACGTTCTCCACAGGAACCGGAAAACGCATTTATTTGGAGCAACTACATGAGCTTGGCGGTTTTCGTCGCGTTGTTTGCAACCGCGCTCTTCAAGCGACGCGAAGCGCAAAAGCATCGCCGGCTGATGTTGCTTGCTTCCATCGCCATAGTGGGTCCCGCATTTGCCCGCTTCGCCTTCTGGCCGATATTCGGCTACGGATTGGCAGGAGGACCGCCGTTCGCACTGGGAGGGCTGCTCTTGCTGATGTTGGCGCTCGTCGGCTATGACTTAGCGACTCTCAAAAAAGTGCATTCGACAACTCTGCGCGGGATCACCGCCATTATTCTGTTCATCGCTCTTGGGGTTGGCTTAGGGCTTTCCGGAGTAGGCTTTCAGGTGTTTAGTCGCGTGCTGAATGCGGCGACAGCGTAGCGCGTGGTTTAGTGCAAAGAGAATTTCGGCGCCACTCCACACAATTTTGCGGCACATCGCCCGAAGCAAAGGCAGCTTTGTTGCACGGCGACGATCGATCTGGAGAATTCACGATCGGAACGGATATGCAAACTCATTCATCGGGTGCAGCAATGATCAGCATTGGCAATGCCTACTTCCGAGCAGCTTGTATCGCTGCGATTTCATCGTTGCTCTGCCCTTTGCCATCGATCGCATCCGCAAACATTTCGTCCAACGTGCAGGCCACCGCGACAGTCGGCGACGGTGTCCAACGTGCAAGCACGACAATCCTCGGTCTCGCTGTGGATCAATATACTTGGACGGATTCGCAGGGCCAGCCGCGCACCGTCTCCCTCAAACAACAGGGCAACGGCAATCCGGGCAACGGTGGCTACGCGGTACAGATGACCTATCGAGTGCTAGAGAGCGGGAACTGGCGCACCGTGACAGCCAATATGGCCAACGGCGGCGACGGCGGATTCGGTTATTTCGTTGCGCATGAACTTTACCGCAGCTTCGATGACGGCTCCTCGGGCACTATCGCGGAGCTGCACGGCGAAGACGATTCGCCGCTTGGGTTGTCTTTTCCGGTCTCGGCGATTGCGTCGACCATCACTTCCTCATCGACCGCGGCTTCGCACACCTTCAAGTTGACCTATCCGAAGTGGGGAACGCTCACACCGGTGGTCGATCCGACCGCAGATCGCAGCACACCCAAAGCGTTTGCACAGCACGTGCGATATCTGCTCCCGGTGACAATCGCGTGGACGTTCCAGAAAGGCACGGATTATCCGCGCATCGACGTCAGCGTCGATATTTCCGCGGCGAAGCAAGGACAGCTCGCGTTCGACATGCGCGGCCCGTACGGTGTGATCGAATTCGCCGACAGCGATGCCAACGCAACCATCAACAATGTGCAGTGGGGCGACTCCGCTTTCCGCTTCGCCTCAAAAGTTACGACATCGGGCTATCTGACGCAGGCGTCGGCATGGACCTGGAGTACCCCCATCGGCGCAACCCGACCGTTTCAGGGCATGCTCGCCAAGCACTCGACCACGGGCGTGCTGTACGAGATCGGCTTGCTCGAAATGAAGCTTGGCAGTGACGCAGGCCTCGTATACAGCGACTATTCCTCGCACCGCGGCAGCAACGGCAGCGGCTTTTATCTGGCCGCGAGTGGTATCGAGCAATGGGAATGGCCTTTCCAATCCGCGCAATATAGCGGCGGTGCCTCCGATGGAGGCTGGCTTGCAGGCGCACCCATCTACGGCAAGAAATTCGCCTGGGGTTCTGCGCCTTTCTACGGCTCCAGTCTGGACACGGTATTTCTCAACGACACGACGTCCGTGTCGATCGATCCCTATCCTGCGGGAGGTGTCATCACGTACCGCACTTGCTGGGTCATGGGCAAGTCGACGTACGTCGGCGTTGGCACAGCAGGACTCACACAAACTGCCGCCGCGAGTGCCGCTCCGAGTTGCGCCACAGCTTCACCGACCTTTGCTTCGTTGGTCCCTGCACGCGTGCTCGACACGCGGCCGGGACAGGCAACGATAGATGGGCAGTACAACGGAATAGGCGCGCTGTCGGAAGGCGCGAAGCTCGACCTCCCCGTCAGCGGACGCGGCGGCGTACCTGCAGATGGGGCAGCTGCCGTCGTGCTCAACGTGACCGCCACCAATTCAACCCAGGCGGGCTATCTCACGGTATGGCCCGCGGGGAGTGCGCAACCTCTGGCTTCAAATCTCAACTTTGTCCCCGGCCAGACAGTGCCGAATCTGGTCATCGCCAAGGTAGGCGTCGGAGGCAAGGTTGCTCTGTTCAATTCGGCCGGCCGTACGGACTTCGTCGCCGATATCGGCGGCTGGTTTCCGCTCACATCCGGGCTTACACCACTCGTTCCTGCACGCGTGCTCGATACGCGCGCGGGTCAGGGAACAATCGACGGCTTGTTCGCCGGCATCGGAGCTCTGCAAGCGAACGATGAACTCGATCTTACGGTGGCGGGCCGTGGCGGCGTTCCAGCCGTCGGCGCAGATGCCGTCGTGCTGAATTTGACCACCACCGATTCGACTGGCTTCGGTTATGTGACCGCGTGGCCGGCGGGTGCCGCCCGCCCGCTCACTTCCAATCTCAATCTTGCCGCAGAATCGACTGTCGCCAACCTCGCGATCACGAAACTCGGCAGCGGCGGGAAAGTTGCCTTGTACAACGCGAGGAACTCGACCGATCTGGTCGCGGACGTCGTCGGCTGGTTCACCGTCGGATCGGAACTGACCACCGTGACGCCGGCACGACTCCTTGATACACGCCCTGGAAATCCAACGATCGATGGTCTGTATGCGGGTGGCGGAGCGCTGGCGGAAGGCGGTGAATTGGATTTGCCCGTCGTCGATCGCGCTGGCGTCCCCGCCAGCGGAGTTGATTCCGTGGTTCTGCACGTTACGGCAACCAATACGACACGACAGGGGTTTATCACCGCGTGGCCTTCTGGAAGCAACCGACCTTTGGCTTCCAATCTGAATTTTGTTCCAGGTCAGGACGTAGCGAATCTCGTCATCGTCAAGGTCGGTGATAACGGCAAGGTGGCGATCTACAATTCTGCGGGTTCGTCCGACCTCATTGCCGATGTGGTCGGTTGGTTTTCGCCTTCTCCTTCGGCTGTACCAAATGAGTGAGATCGTCCGAACTCCAGCATCACGGTTTGTGCCCCTCACCCGCGATTAGGTTTATTAATCACCTGCCCGACTTAGCCAACGGCCGCAACCGGCCAGAAGCAGACCTGCAGAAAACTTCCTGCCCTTAAGCAGTCAATCGCGAATCCTGTGCTGTGTAACGCAACGCAGCCCGCGCAAACACAGTGATGCGCTAACCGCTCAAGAAACCTTCTTCGCTTCAGCGTTCAACACGTTTCTCAGATCTTCCTTGTCTTTCGGAAACCAAGACCCGGCTTTCTCCAGTGCTTCCGCGACGACTCGCTCCGCCTCAGGCCGACGCTGCAGTGCAATCAGCGCCTGTGCCCGAGCATTGGCGACGCGTAAAACGTAGCGCCCGCTTGCCATGCCAGCCGCTCTTTCCAGATACGGCAACGCTTCAGCTGCTTTGCCGTCGGTCAATAGGGCTTTGCCGTAAATCAATGAGTAGTTGCAATCGTCGCTATAAGCGGTCGCGAGTTCTTTGAGCAGCGCCAACTTCTGCTCTTTGTGATCGGAGAAGCGATACAGCGCATAGAGATCGTCGCTCGCACTGCGATCTTTCTTCAGATCGAGGCCGCCTTTGCCGTCATCCATCTGGCTGCGATACGCGGCGATACCGCGATCGAAAATCGTTTTGGAGCCAGCTTCGTCGCCGATCGCCTTGCTCGTTACGCCCAAGATCAATACCGAATCGCGCGACCCCGGAGGCAATGGGCGAATCGAAAGCTTCTGCGCATCGAGCTGAGCGACCGCCGCAGCGATCGGCGCCGCTAGCAGCGCTTTGCGCTGCGCCTGTGGAAAATCCTCACTGCAGTCACTCAGCGTGTCGATGATATCGATGCGGTCGTCGTAGTCGGGTTTGGACGCAAGCGCTCGCTGGCCGTGCTCGACACAACTCCGGGCAAACGCAGCCTTGGCTGCCGTTGTTTTGGCCGAGGACAGGTCGTGCTTGTCCTGCTTCATGTGCATCGCTTCCAGATCGAGTGCAACCTTCGCGTTCTGGGTCGCCTGCTGGCGTGACCCTGCGGGCAGGCTGGCATACCAGGCAAACGCATCGTTGTAGTCCTCGCGTGCCGCATAGACATCGAGCGCTTGCGCAACATCGGCAGGCGAACCCTTCGCCGCTTGGCTCTTGAGCCTTTCCAACGTGTCGGCACCACCCATCAGGCGGTCGATTTTTGGATAGAACTCGTCGCGCTTCGCCTCGCCGACAATGCGACCGATTTCCTTACCGTCGGCATCGAGCATCACATAAGTCGGCAAACCGGTGACCTTGAGCTTCTTCATCCAGGCCTCGCCGTCGGCCGAATCGGCATCGCTCTCGACGTAGACCAGATGTTTACCGAGAGCATCCCATTGCGCCCCATTCATCACGTTGGTCTTCATCCACCAGCAACTGTGGCACCAGATCGCGGAGAAATCGACGAGTACAGGTTCGTGCGCGGCCTTGGCGGCTTTCAACGCGGAGTCGATAGTGTCGTACTGCGTGTCTTTAACGTCTTGCGCGAAAGCACCGTGTGGTGCGACCGCCACTGCACAGGTGATGACCGCAGCGGCAAACCAGGACGAAACGGCAAACGGGCTAAGGAGCGTCGTGGGCATGAAACTTTCCTGATGAAGTTTGTCGTACAGTCAGTGTACGGCATGTCCATCGGCGTCGAGTACCTGCACCTCGCCGAGGTTGAGCGCATGTACACGCCTGGAACGGGCCGCCTCTTTCGAGGCGAGACCGTCGATTGCGGTGACGTGATTACGTCGCGACGGCGATGCCGGAAGCGAACTCGCGATACGAGTGCAACGGGCGGCCAAGCAGCGCGATCAGGCGCTCCACATCGCCCGACTCCGGGATCATTCCATCGGTGAGGAAACGCTCACCCATCAGTCGCATGTCATACGCCATCCACTTCGGCATGACGTTGCGCAGGTTCTGCTCGAATGCCGCCGTGTCGCCGCCGCCATACGCGATTGGACGGCCCAGCACTTCAGACCAGATCGCGGCGATGTCGTTGCCGGTCAGTGTGTCAGGCCCGACGACGTTGATGCGCTCGAGCGGAAGGTGGTCCTTGGCTTGGTCGCGGCGCAGCAGTTCGATCGCGGCAATCTCGCCGATGTCGCGCGGGTCGACCATGGCGAGGCCCTTGCTGCCGATCGGCATTGGATAGACGCCGTAGCCGGTCACCACGTCTTTGATGGTGAGGTCGTTGCTGATGAAGTACGCGGGGCGCAGGATCGTGGCGTTGAAGCCCATCTGCTCGATCATGCGTTCGACGCCGAACTTGCCGGCGAAGTGCGGGACGTTCACGTAGATATCGCTATGCAGCACCGACAGGTAAACGACGCGATCGACGCCAGCGTCACGGGCGAGGTTGAGTGCGATTAGCGCTTGCGTGAATTCGTCTGGCACCACGGCGTTGAGCAGGAACAAGGTGGAAACGCCGGCGAGTGCATTGCGCAGCGAATCCACATCGAGCAAGTCGCCTTGCACGACGTTCACGCTCGCCGGGAAGCTGGCCTTGCTTGGATCGCGGACGAGCGCGCGCACGTCGGCGTCACGCTTCACGAGTTGTTCGATGACGATGCGGCCGACGGTGCCGGTGGCGCCAGTAACGAGGATGGTCATGACAGTTCTCCACTTCGGTTGAGGTGGACGAATAATGGGTGGTTCACACACGGTCCGATAGACCGTATATTTGGACAGGACGTCTCAATGGTGGAACACCTATGGACCTGTTGGCGCTGGCCGATTTCAACCTGGTTGCTCGGCATGGGGGTTTCGGGCGGGCCGCGCGCGCGGCTGAGCGGCCGAAGGCCACGCTCTCGCGTCGCGTGGCGGAACTCGAAAGCAGCCTTAAATTACGTCTCTTTGAACGGGGTCCGCGTGCGTTGAAGCTCACGCAGGAGGGGCTGGCGCTGCATGAGCGGACCGCCGCATTGCTCGCCGAACTGGATCAGACTGCAGCGGCTATCGCTTCGGGGGGCGAGACGCCACGAGGCAGTCTCCGGATCAGCGCACCGCTGTTCTTCGCGCAGACTGCGATGGGCAAGCTGGCCGCGGAATTCGCGCTGCGTTATCCCGAGGTGCGGCTCGAGGTCACCACGGAAGACCGTCCCGTGGACATGGTGGAGGAAGGCTACGATTTGGTGATTCGGGTCAATCCGGATCCGGACGAAACCTTGGTCGGACGCATATTCCTGCGCGATCGGCTAGTCGTTGTGGCAAGCCCCGGACTCGCTCGCCCGAAGAAGGGAAAACTTACGCCGGTCGTTGCGCGTGGGACGCGGGACCAGGCCACTGCTTGGGACGTGAAGACTGCCAAAGGAATGACGCGCATTGCGGTCGATCCGGTACTTCGCTTGTCCTCGCTGATCATGGTGCGTGACGCAATTCGTTGCGGAATCGGTGCCGCGCGGCTTCCCATTTCCCTCGTCAGCCGCGACCTCGCGGCTGGAAGTTTGGTGAAGTGGGGCGACGTCGAAGGGCGCGACATCGAGCTGTGGACGTTGTATCCATCGCGGCGGCTCTTGAGCACGCGCGTGGCCGCGTTGCTCGAGTTTTTCAAGAAGGCCTTCCCGTTAGGAAAGCCTCAGGAACTGGCGGCTTACCTCGAAAGCTAAACGTAGATGCGCGCGATGACGCGTGCCGAACCTGCACCCGCGACATCCGTGTCGACTGCAATTCGCTAACAAGAATTTCGTCGATTTCGAATCTCGCCAAGTTGCAACAAGGAGTTAAGCTCAACCCGATAGCCGCTATGGGTCGTCGCAGCGGGCGTCAGCGCGTCCGCTGCGCTTTCGGAAGAGTTGCGCGCTTATCCGAGGTCGTAAAAAAATTGCTCGCGGAAGATCTTACCGTCACGCACGCCGTAGACGCAGATTTCGCGCATGTTCACGCGGCCGCGGCCCTTCATCGTCGCGTCAAGCGTTGCCGCCACGCTGAACCAGTTGCCCGCGATCACCGGCTCGCTCACGGTGCCGCCGTGCACGGCTTCGAGCATGGCGTCGAACTGGCGACCTTTCTCGAAAATCGCCGCCAAGCCCGTGGCGTTGCCCAGGCCCTGAGAGCCTTCCATTTCGATGCTCACGGCGTCATCGGCGTAGAGCTCCTTCTGCGCCTGTTCGTACTCACCCTTGCGGCACAACTCGACCAGGCGTTTGGCAATTTGTTCGGTACTCATGGTGATCTCCTCTTGCAGGGGAGACCATCCTAAGAAGGCCATGCTGACAGCGGCATGTCAGTAGTCTTCGTCGGCGTTCTCTTGCTCGTGGATGCGTTGCGGTGGCACGGTGCATCCTGCGCGGTTTGTCTAAGCAGTACTGATCACTTTCCGGGAACGATTCATAACTGTGCGCACCGGTGAGATTGATCAGCTAGACCGATCTGCGGCGACCGTCCGACAACGCTGATCATCACCAAGCCGGGAATGGCCTCTTCCGGCCCTGACCCGCGGTTCATCCAATGCCGAGCTGATTCAACGTGTTGCCTTCTTGACACCGCTGCTCGACCGATTTGGCAGGATGGCGCTAGTGACAATGTGAACGAGATGATCCGCCCGTGGGGCGAATGACGGTAGGTCGACGAGCCAGCCGAGCGCCGCCATCAGGCCGAACAAGTCGTCCCCATTCATATCGGTGCGCGCCGTTCCTTCGGCCTGAGCACGGAGCAATAGTCGCGCGCTCGCTGAGTGCACCGCTGCGCATGAAGCATAAAGAGCGGAGTCCGGGTTCGTGTGGGCGGCCGCCATCAGGGCGACGACGCCCCTATAGCTTTGGGTGAAGGTCATCCATTCGTGGAACCAAGACACGAGCGCTTCGTCAGGTGAATTCGACTTTTCGAGTTCGTCTGCCTTCTGCGTCAGTTCGTCCAGATTCGTACACAACAACGCTTCAAACAAGGCTTCTCGCGTCGGGAAATGACGCAGCAGTGTAGCCAACCCGACGTCAGCCCGGCGGGCGATATCTCGCATGGACGCGTCGACACCGTGCTTGGCGACCACGTCGTGCGCGACTGCAAGTAGATGGCTGTAATTTTTTTTGGCGTCGGCTCGCATGGGACCCCTTGACAAACGGATCACTGATCCGTATATGTGGATCACTGATCCGAATGCTGCGAATCAGCATCTGGATCAATGATCCAAATGATACAGCGCCTTTGTACCAATGGGATAACGGCGCTGCCCTACACCACAAATGAAAGGTGAAAGATTGTGAAAAATTTAGAAGGTAAGGTTGCAGTTGTCACGGGTGGAAGCAGCGGGATTGGCTTGGCCACAGCCAAGCGCTTCGTGGAAGAAGGTGCGCACGTCGTGATCACTGGGCGACGAGAGAAAGAGCTGAAGGAGGCCGCCGCCTCCATCAATAGAAACGTTACGACGGTCGTGGGCGACGTGTCGCGTTTGGAAGATCTGGACCGGCTCTATGCCGTCGTGAAAGAGAAACATGGTCACATCGACGTTCTCTTCGCGAACGCGGGCGCAGGAACAATCGCACCGCTCGCGGTAGCTACTGAGGCCCATTTTGACCAGACCTTCGACGTGAACGTGAAGGGAATGTTCTTTACGGTACAGAAGGCCCTTCCCCTCTTTAAAGACGGCGGTTCGATTATCCTGAACTCCTCGGTCTCAAACGTCCTCGGGCTTCCAGGATTTACTGCTTACGCCGCGAGTAAGGCGGCTGTGCGTAACTTCGCGCGCGGCTGGGCTTTGGAATTGAAAGACCGCAAGATCCGCGTAAACAGTATGAGTCCCGGAGCAATCGACACCCCGGCCTTGGCGACGACGACGGGCCTTACCGCTGAACAGGCCGAGCAAGCAGTCGCGCAGTTCACCACGCAGATCCCAATGGGCCGCAGAGGCATGCCCGAGGAAATCGCGGCAGCAGTCGCGTTCCTCGCCTCTGATGAAAGTTCTTACATCACTGGTGTGGATCTCGCCGTCGATGGAGGCATGGCACAGGTCTGACCCCGGCGCGCTCCCGTGGCTGGTATATAAGCCCCGCCAGTCAAGTTCGACTGATGGATCGCGATCGCAGATGTCGCCGCAATTACCTATACCCAACCGTAACGGAGATTCCCGATGTACGAACAATCCAAACTATCCGAGTTGATCCGGTTCGCACAAGTCGATGCGGGCTCCACCGTCATCGATGTTTACCCAGGCGACGGAGACTGGACCCGTCTCTTCTCCAACATCGTGGGACCCGAAGGACGGGTTTACAGCTTCGTGCCGGCCGAAGTCGCCAACTTCAAGAACGATCCAGTAGGCCGCATGCGGACGCTCGCGAAGGAGCCGGGCCGAGAGAACGTCGAAGTCGTCTCGGCGGACCTCGTGGCTATGCCGAAGGCCACCCAACCAGCGGATGTGCTGTGGTTGCATCTGTTCTACCACGATCTCCACACCAAGCTGATGCAGGCCAGGGGCGCGACGGCGGCCCACTTCAATCGAGCCGTCTACGAGCGGCTGAAGCCCGGTGGGTCCTACGTCATCGTAGACCACGCGGCCGCCTTCGGGGCGGGCACGAGAGATGCCCAGTTGCTGCATCGGATTGAGTCTGCAACCGTTCGCGAGGAGGTGGAGGCGGCTGGCTTCGTACTGGACGCGGAAAGCACCATGCTCGCGAACAAGGACGATCCGCATTCGATCAAGGCGTTCGATCCGTCAATCAAGGGCGATACTGATCGCTTCGCCTATCGGTTCGTGAAGCCCTGACAGATCCCGGCGCCGACCCCAAGGGTGGTCCGGTTGCGGATTTCGCTTCCCGAAAGCGGACACCCGTGACCGTCTCCCTTGGGTCGCTTTCTGACGTCAGCCTTCGGCCAGTTCCGGTCAGTCGTCCGTTCTAGCACGCGGCCAAAAACAGCTGTTCGTCATTCTCGGCTTTGCGTCGGATTCAAACAGGAATTACTGCGCTTCGGCGACGTAAGCGTGATGCACGATCTTGCCTTCCAACTTCTGCGCGTCCTTGACCAGATTGTAGAGCGGGCAGGTCTCTTCCACTGCCTTGGCCAAACCGCCGATATCGGCAGCGCTGTTCGGCGATTCGACTTTCACTTTGTAGGTGATGTAGCCGTAGCGCGCGGGCGAAGTGACATTCCTTCCGAAACGCGGGCTGAGGTCGGCGTCGGCGGTAAGTTCGAGCTTGTCCAGCAGCACGCCGCGCGCCGCCGCCTGGATTTCGAAGATGTGGGTCGGGCAGGTCGTGACGACGCCGAGCAGATTTTCTTCCACGGTCGGGGCAAGGCCGCGGCCTAGCAGATTCGTTGCGCTGTCGTGCAACGCCTGGAAATAGTTATCGCGGCCCAGCCACGTCTGGCGCAGGCCGGTATTCGGTTCGACGCGCGTATGCGCAATCAAGGTGCGCGGTTCCGTCGATACCGATTTCGTCTGGCTTGGTTTCAGTGTGCCCTTCGTCACCGGCACCTGATCTTCGGTGATGAAATCACGCAAGCCCGGTTGTGAGTTGGGGACGCGCTGCGCCGGCGTTTGGACGTATTCGATGGTGAGCGGGCTGACTTGATGCGGCTGCGTCACCAAGTCGATGACCGAAGAATTGGCGTGCACGGCGACTTTCAATTCTTCCAATTTCGCATCCGACACCGGCGATTGGATATAGGCCTCGTAGGAAAGATTGTTCGGATAGGTCAGCGTGGCGCTCTTGCGTTGCGGGATGCTGGTGAACACGACATCCAGCGAATCAAGCGGGATGTCTTTCAATGCTGCCTGCACCACGTATTCGTCCGCCACCGCACTGGACAACATCGCGACCAGCGACTCCCATGAACCGGGAGCGAGGTTGAAGCCGGCGCCATTGCGCGGGCTGTCGCTGAGCCACTGGAATTGTTCCTTGTCGCCGATGCGCAAACGACGCACGCCTGAACGGCCCTCGGCAATGACATGGGCGTGCAAGTGAGTTGACGCAGCGTCCAGCGCTTGCTGGGCGACGATGGCTTGCTTCTTCGCTTTCAAATGATCACGCAGCGGTGAAGCATCCGCGGCACGCGCTTCGGCCGCATGGGCGATGTCGACGCTGCCGAGCGAGGCGATGGAAAGCGATACGGTCAATGCGAACACAGCGGTGACTTTGAGCGGATGTTTGCGAATGGTGACGTGCATGACCGAGCGGTTCCGTTATGGCGCTAAAGGAGGAGTGCCATTCTGCAGTACGCATGCCACAGCCCTACATGCCGCATCGTCATGTGCAAATATCGTTTGCATGCAACCGATGTGTAACTGATGCGCGCGGAATAAGCACCTAGGCAAAAGGAATTTCCGCGCGGAAGCTTTCATCAATACCTTGCGAGGCCCCTTTCGCCATGCACGGATTTCCGCATCAATGCCACAGCAAACTTCTGCGCATGCTCGGCGCTTCATTCCCACTCGCGCACCCTTGACTTTGGCGCTTTATACCATGCTGGCAAACGGTGCCTTGCACGCACAGCAAGCACCCAATGGTTCCAACGGCGCACCCGCCGCTGCGGCCGAAGCGGCGGACAGCAACGAGGCGGATACAAACCGCGATGCCAAGACGTTGGGCACGGTTTCCGTGGTCGGCTCGCAAATCGCTGGCGGCGGTGCGCAGGCTGCATTGCCTGTGATCAGCGTGAGCAAAGAGCAAATCGATTCCACCGGTGCTGCCAACGGCGACCAGCTCTTTCGCGACTTGCCACAATTCGGCGATGTCGCCTTCACGCAGAAGGTGGTCAATCAAGGGCGGAATCAAAACTACGCGCGTGGCGACGTTGCTTCGATCAATCTGCGCAACATCGGTTCCCAATACACCTTATTGTTGGTCGATGGCCGTCGCACAGTCGAATATCCGTTGAGCGGCAACACGCCGTCGTACAACGCGAATGCCCTTCCCGCGTTCGGTCTCGATCGCATGGATGTGCTGCTCGATGGCGCGGCGGCGGTGTACGGTTCTGATGCGATTGCCGGTGTGGTCAACCTGGTTTTGCCAAGCAAACTCAATGGCGGCGGCGTCGAAATAGGATACGGGCATGCCGAAGGCACGCATCGCTCCAACGCCTCCATTAGCGGCTATTGGGGCAGCGACTTTGCCGGTGGCCGTGGCAACATCAGCGTGCTGTACGGCTTTGCGCATCAAAGCGCGCAGTTGAACAGCGATCAGTGGTACACGGCGACGGACCGCCGCAGCATCGCTGCCAACGGCGATGCGATTCCTGATCCAAACGGCACAGCAGCCGGTTTGAGTTCCTATACGCCCTGGGGGCAATTCCAGTTAGTGAAGAAGAATGCCAACGGCACGGTCTCGACGCTGGGGTCGCCGTACTACGTGGATACCACGGGTGCGATCAAGCAAGGAGCGCTGCCGACCTCGTTGAAATACGACATCGCGCGTACACCGGGTGTCACCCAGGAACCCGAGGTCAACCGAGGAAATTTTTTCGCCAATGCCCACTACGACCTGACCGACTCGTCGCAGCTGTTCGGCGAATTGAGCTATTACCGCGCCAAGTCCGAGACGTGGTTCGGCAGCGATCCCGACTCCGTCCTCAGCTCCACCGTTCCCAACTATGTTTACATCAGCCCCAATGCCTATTGGGTACCTGCGGCATTGAAAGCAGCAGCAGCCAGCGCGGGCGCCACTGCCATTCGTTTGTACAACTACAACCTTGCCGATGAACCGTTGCGCAAATTGACGGACGACAATTCGGAAGTGCGCGTGCTCGCGGGCTTGCGCGGCTGGGCGGGCAACGGCTGGAATTGGGAAACGGCTTTGTTGTATGCGCGTTCGCGCACGGTCGACAGTCAACAGAGCGGACTGTTCAACGAATTTGTCGCCGCGTCGAACGGCACCACGGCCAGTGCCTACAACCCTTTCAACGGCGGCGATCCGGCGCATCCGAGCTATGGCGATGCCACGCCCTCCGACATCTCCGGCGTCGTCGGCTGGACCACGCGTGTGGGCACCAACACGCTAGGATTGTGGGATTTCAAGATCAATCGCCCAGACGCGCTGCATTGGTACGCTGGCGACATCGGCGTCGCCGCGGGTGTCGAGTTGCGCCACCAAAGCGTGTCCGACGATCGCGACCCGAACATCGACGGCACGATCCAGTACACCGACTGGTACACGGGCAATGTGAACTCCAGCAACGTCTTCTTGACCAGCTACTCGTCGGACATCCACGCGAGCCGCAACGTGAAATCGGTGTTCGCCGAAGTGGCGATGCCGCTGGTGTCGCCCGATTTGGGCGTCCCGCTGGTGAAGTCCCTGGACTTGCAGATTGCCGGCCGCTATGAGGACTACAGCGATGCCGGCAGCGTGGCCAAGCCGAAATTTGCGGTGGCGTGGAATGTCGTCGACAGCTTGCTGCTGCGCGGTTCGGTCAGCGGCGGCTTCCACGCACCGGCTTTGGAACTGGCTAATTCCGGCACGATCTGGCGCGGTGGCAGCACTCTCGATTTGATCCGATGCGACGCGTCGGTAAAAAACGGTGCTTATGCCCAATACAGTTCCTGCGTCACCGCGAATAGCGGCAATCCCACGTTCTACCCGACCATCGACACGGGCACCACTTACGACAAAAATCACGTCAAGCCGGAAACGAGCAAGCAATATTCGTACGGCTTCGTGTTTGAACCGAAATTCCTGCCCGATGCCGCAGGCAAGTTCAGCGTCGGTGCCGACGCCTGGCAGATCAAGATCGAAAATCCGATCACCTCGCTCGGCACTACCAATGAGCTGCTGTACGACGCTTACCTGCGCGCCAGCGGCCAAGGCTCCAATCCGAACGTGGTTCGCCTTGCGCCGACTGCCGCAGACGCCACCCTGTTTGCCGGTTCCGGCATCAATCCGGTCGGCGCGCTGCAGTACGTAGTCACAGATTACGTCAACGGCCAGCCGCTCACCGCCAAGGGCATCGACTACCACTTGAGCTGGCGCAAGCGCGACACCGCATGGGGCAACTGGTCGTTCCTCGTCGACGTCAGCCAACTGCGAAGCTATTCGCAGACTCCGTTGCCACAAGTGCAAGCAGTGGCCAAGGCGATCAGCAGTGGTCAGCTGGTCGGCATCGTCAACCCCGCCACCTTGGCTGCCTACAACCAGGTCGGTCTCAATGGCGCCAAGCCGGAATGGCGTGGCAGTGCCGCGTTAATCTGGAACCACGACGATTGGACGATGCGCGTGCGCGACAACTACATCGGCAGCGTGACCAGCGCGGCCTACAGCTATGTTGCCGCCACGGCGCCGCAAAAAGTCACCTCGACCCAGTTGTGGACCTTGTCCCTGAGGAAGGACTTCAGCCACGACTTCTTCAAGGGCGGTTATATCGAAATCGGTGCGCGCAATTTGTTCGACAAGCAGCCTCCGCTTGACGCTGGCGGCAACTACCTGCCCGCGCTGTACGAAGACTATGGTCGTTACCTCTACTTGAACATCGGCAGCAAGTGGTAATCCACGGGATTTTCCGTACCGCGACCGCCTTCTTTGTATCCGGCTTGTTCCCACTCATCTGGAATCTCACATGAAAACGCCACTCAATCATCGTAAACATTTTTCCCTCCCCGTCTCCGTCGCGTTGACATTGTCTACGGGTGTTGGTACTGCCGATGTCTCGTGGCCATTCGCAGCGGTGCTGCTGGCGTGGAGCGGTACGCCGACGCTTGTCGACGCTGCCGAAGGCCCAAGACCGCAAGCCGTCTCCGATTTCCAAAGCCAGCACGCGCAATGGGTGAAGAAGCGCGAAGCGGAATTGACCCAACCCGATGGCTGGACGAGTCTGATCGGCCTGCACTGGGTGGAGGGCAAGCAGGAGAGCGTGGGCGGCGGCGAAGGCAATGACATCCGCCTGCTCATCGCTCCGGACAAACTGGGCAAAGTGGAACAACACGATGGCGCGTTGTTCTTCAGCCCGGTCGATGGCGCCAAGGTCACGGTGGATGGCAAATCGCTGCAAGGCGCGGTGCGATTGAAGCCAGAAGGAAAAGATGGCGGCAGCAAGTTGGGTTATGACGACGGCAAGGGCCAGATCACCGTCATAGATCGCCAGGGTCGCCTGGCTTTGCGCGTGCGTCACGCCGATTCGCCTGACCGGCTGCACTTCAAAGGACTGGACGTTTTTCCACCAAATGAGCAATGGCAGGTGAAAGCGCATTTCGTGGCGCATCCGCCGGGCACGACCATCCAGATATCCAACATCATCGGCAACGTCAACGAAACCCCCAATCCCGGTTATGTCGAGTTCGACAAGAACGGGAAAACATGGCGGCTGGAAGCCACCGGCGATCCGGCCAAGGGCTTGAACTTCATTTTCAAGGATGCCACCAGCGGCAAGGAAACCTACGGCGTGGGCCGTTTCCTCCACACTGGTCCGGTGGCGGCGGACGACACCGTAGTGGTGGACTTCAATCGCGCCTACAACCCGCCGTGCGCGTTCACCCCATACGCGACTTGCCCGGTGCCGCCGCCGGAAAACCGGTTCACGCAGAAGGACAGCAAGGGCGAGGTCGTGCGGCTTACGGTGGAAGCCGGCGAAAAGAAGTACCGCGGGCACGAGGAAAAACCCGTCACAGGCGGCTGAGAGCCGACGACTGCAAGCAGAGATGCACCGGACGGTAGCTGCCGAGCACCTTGAGTTAGTCGGTTGCCGCTCAATCGGACACCACCACCTACCGCACAGCTGCCGTTCGTGAACGGCCGCTTTGGGTCGCGTCCGGACGACCGAGTTCGGCCAATACCTGAGATTGCCGAACTACAAAGCCAATCCCAAATCCGCCAGAAGAATTGCTCGAGGCCGCAACTGGGCGGATGTGCGTGCCACCGGGCTAGGCACTCCACATCGCAACCATTCTCACCCTGGATCATCTCGTGGCCGCGGTGCGTTCACTCTCCGCCTGCAAGCAACTCATCCAACTGCGCGAACTGTTCGGGCAGTCCTTCTGCCGAACCGGCAATGGCTTCGTCGCGGGCCGCTTTTGTGGGGTAGAGTTCGTGCAGGGTGACCAGCGTCTTGCCGGCACGTTCTTCGAACGTCACCGTGGTTACGGCACCCTGATCGCTTTCTTCGTTTGTCCATACGAGGCGCTTGTGCGGCGTTACTTCTCGGTACGTGCCGAAGAACGTCATCGGTTGATCGAAGGCCGGATGGCGGAACACGAGGCGATAGGCGCCTCCGGTGCGAATATCCATGTCACACGAGACCAGCGACATGCCTGCCGACTTCGGAATCCACCAACGCTTGAACAATTCGGGTTTGCTCCACGCTTCGAAAACGATGCGCGCCGGGGCATCGAACGTTCGCGTCACGACGAGTTCGCGATCGGACTTGCGTTCCACGGCGGTGCGGTTCATGGCAGCGGGACTACCTTCTTTTTCTTTGGGCATCTGCTTTTTCCTTGCGTTTCAATTGCTCGACAATCTTGTCCAACGCGTCGAAGCGTGCGTTCCAGAGTTGGCGGTGCCGTTCGATCCAGGCCGCCTCTTCTTCCAGCCGACGTAGTCCGAGCTTGCAGGTTCGGACGCGTCCGACCTTCTCCGTCGTCACGAGCCCAGCCTGCTCCAAGACACTGACGTGTTTCTTCATGCCCGTGAGGGTCATGTGAAACCTTTGGGCAAGATCGGTGATTGAGGCGTCTGAACTCCCGAGTTGCTCCAGCACGCCGCGCCGGGTGACATCGGATAGCGCGGCGAATGTTGTGTTGAGGCGAGCTTGATAGTGAACCATATGGTTCACTGTAAAGCACGCATGAGTGATTTGCAAGCGGATGACCCACGAGCGCAATTCGCACGTAGCTCCTCTGCCGCTCCGAACCCAAACGGCGCCCACCAAGCGTGGGGCAAAGTTCCGACCGGCGGCTTAGTGGCAGTCGGATCAAGACATTGCATGACTCTTCAGAGTCGCATCCAGATGACCGAGTTCAGCCAATAGGGACAACCGTCAGATTTGGTTCGCCGCCGCTATGTCGTTCTCAGACGACTGGTAGATTGCTTCGCAATCTCCCAGAACAGCAATGCGTTGCCAGCAGCTCGCGCAGCCAACATGGCGCCGTGTATTGACGCCATGAGCAAAGCGGCCTCAGCCGACGGCACATCCGCCAGTTGCATTCTGCCCTTTGATTTCCCCTCCTCCATGGTTGCAGTAATCCATGAGTGGAGGTCTTTGAAGTGACCTTTGACCTCAGCCGCGACTTCGGCAGGAATAGCCGGTAATTCCGCCGCTAGCAAAGCGCAAATGCAGATTGGAGGATTGGATCCTTCAATGCATTCCGCCCAAAAACGACAATACGCAACAAGACGCTCCAAGGGATCATCTGTCAAATCATCAAGTGATTGCAGACCACGCCGCACTGCATCTCGATGGAGGGCAACCGTTGCCTTCACCAAATCGGCCTTGGTTGGGAAGTGATGGTGAATGCTGGCCTTTCTTACGCCCACCAACTCGGCAAGGTCTGCGTAACTGAAGCTGTTGTAGCCCCCCGATGCCAGCAGCTCATTCGTCCGCTGAATGATCTCCTGAGCTTTCGGCGAATACTGCAACTGCGAATCTGATCTGGCTGAAGTCATCAAGTGACTGCCTTGCTTTGAACGACTCTCCGCTTGTAAAGCGCACGTATCTGTAAAGGAATGCCAATTATCAGAATCAAAAATAGCGCACCCTGCGCGCCGAGCAAAAGCGGGTCTTTCATATCGGTCACGAGTGGATTGCCGACGGGCAGTCTGCGCAGACTTTCACTTACCGTGGGAACCATGAGGAGGAACACGCTGATGCTGAGTGAAATCGTTTCAATGTACTTCCCGAATCGGTTCGCGGTGGGCCATCTGGAGATGCCATAGCCCAGAAGAAGCACCACAAGCGTGATGGTCGCGATGATTGAGCTTATAGGCTGATGCGCAATCGGATAAACCGTGAGCACGCCCAACAACATGAACCAGAAGTAGGCGCGCCCTGCACTCGTTTCAGGAACGATTCGTCCGTACTTGATAAGCATGTAAGCGGCAAGAGGAATGGCAGGAAGGCTTCCCAGCGTGTGAAGCCAGCCAAGTGGAGAAATGCCCATGGAATTGTTCCAGTAGAAGGGAAACGCATACTACCTACCAGTAGGTAGACAGTCAACCCTAGTGTCCCTCTTGCGTTTTGCGAAGAAGTGTATATGATGTGCATCATATGAAACGAGTGACTACCCGTTCCAAAGAAGCCACACACGAGCGCATCGTCGAAACCGCCGCGCGCGCCATCCGTCGTAGTGGTTACGACGGCACCAGTGTCGTGGACATCATGAAGGAGGCTGGCCTGACCCATGGTGGCTTCTACGCTCACTTCGCTTCGCGCGAGGCCATGCTGGCGGAAGCAGCGAGGCGGGCCTGTGCGGAGTCGGCAGCCATAGCGGCGGACGTGGTTGCCAGTGTGCCCCCAGAACAGGCTTTGACCTATATGCTCCAGGCCTACCTCTCGCGAGAAAACCTAGAGCAGGTGGAGCGGGGATGCCCGCTGGCCGCGCTGGGCTCGGAGACCGTGCGCCAAGCGCCCGAAGTCCGGCGCGTAACCACCCGGCACATCAAGGAAATGGTCGATCTTGTTGCCCGCCAGTCGCCAGATTGGGGGCAGCCCGGTGCTCACGAACGCGCCCTGGTGACCGTCGCCACCATGGTCGGCACCTTGCTGTTGGCCCGCGTCGTCGACGAGCCCACGCTATCCGACAGCCTGCGCACGGCTGCGTTGAAGCACCTGCCCATCGCTTGACGCCACTGAAACCTATTGATTTTTCGATCGCTCACAAATATGACGATCATCATTCAAACATCAAACACTGAAGGAAAAACAGCATGAATACAAAGAATAAAGTGGCCCTCGTAACGGGGGCCTCATCGGGCATAGGCGAAGCCACTGCATTGCAGCTCTCAAAGGCGGGTTACAAGGTATACGGAACCAGCCGGCGCGGCGGCAATCCGAAGAGACCTTCAACTCGATGTGCCGCAGGCAAGGAGGACATCATGAAAGCCTTCATCGTGGATCGGTACGGCAAAAAGGAACTAATGCGGCTTGGCGATACGCCGAGACCTCAGCTTCTGGACGACGATGTATTGATCGAAGTCCATGCAGCAGGCGTGAACCTGCTGGATTCCAAGATCAAGAGTGGCGAGTTCAAGCTGATCCTGCCTTATCGCATGCCGCTTGTATTGGGTCATGACGTGGCCGGTGTCGTGATGCAAGTTGGATCGCGAGTTCGACAATTCAAAGCCGGTGACCAGGTCTATGCGCGGGCGCCCGATCACCGCATCGGTACGTTTGCAGAATTCATCGCCGTGAATGAAAACGATGTCGCGCCCAAACCCATGAATATCACCATGGAAGAAGCGGCCTCGATCCCGCTGGTCGGCTTGACGGCTTGGCAGGCCCTGATTGAAAAATCCCACCTAACGAATGGGCAGAAGGTGTTCATCCAGGCGGGGTCAGGCGGTGTAGGCACCTTCGCCATTCAACTGGCCAAGCATGCCGGGGCGACGGTAGCCACCACCACGAGCGGCGCCAATACCGAGCTGGTAAAGAGTCTCGGCGCGGACGTCATCATCGACTACCGCAAGGACGACTTCGAGAAAGTTCTGCAAAACTACGATGTGGTCCTGCACAGTCAGAATGCGGCGGCGCTCGATAAGTCCCTACGCGTACTGAAATCCGGCGGAACTCTCATCTCGATTTCCGGCCCTCCTGATCCCGCATTCGCAAAGGGCATCGGAGCGCCGTGGTTCGTTAGGCTCATTGCCCGCCTGTTGAGTGCGGGCGTCAGGAAAAAGGCAGCCCGCCGCGATCTTAGGTATTCGTTCCTGTTCATGCGTTCGAACGGACAGCAGTTGCGGGAGATAACTCGGCTTATCGAGGCTGGCGTCATTCGCCCCGTAATGGACAGGGTCTTCCCGTTCGAGTCGACTAATGAGGCCCTGGCCTACGTCGAAACAGGTCGCGCGAAGGGCAAAGTCGTCGTCAAGATCAAGTGAGATTGTTTATTGCCCTTCCCACGGGTCGGCATCTCCTGAACGTCCGCAATGGGTTTAAAAGAAGCGTCTCCTGAGAGCGGAGTGCCCGATTGCATTCCAATTTACTGCGCAATTGGAGCGGTGGCGCCCTGACCGCTGTTGGCGTTCGTTGGTCGTCGCGATGCAAAAACCGAGACGCCTTCACGCAACTGAGCCGGAAACGAGCTACAACCCTTCCCCATCACCAAACAAAAGCAAAAAAGCCCGCGACACGGCGGGCTTTTCTGGCTTTGCAGCGCCAAACTACTCCGCTTGCCTAACTAAATGGTGGTGCAAGCAGTCCGCATAGAATCTGTCTCCGCCGCAAATTCCCGTCAACAGGGAAATTTTCAGGGAATATTTCCTATTTTTCCGCGCCTCTTGCCCGTAGAAGCCAGTTAGCCCGCGCTAGACCAAGCTTTTGTGACTTCCGACCCGTGAAGCAAGCAGCGAATCGATCAGGGAGCGGCACAAGGAAGCAACAGGGAAAGACCAAGCGAATGGAGGATAACCGCGGTCATAGCTTCCGCGCAAAATCATTTGTCGGCGCATAAGTCGGCCCCTCGAGCGGATGTCAGACAGAGTGCGGCATCCTCTCATGAACTGCAGCAGCGGTCCCGGGAACACTGTCCCCAAGAACGACATTCAGCCGAGACCGAAGCCCAGCACACGGCTTATGAGCCACACACCGGCGACCGTCGCGATTGCGCACGATCCGCTGACGAGTATCAGCGGCCGGTAGAAGCGTCTTTCGCGCAACAGAAAGATTGCGGGCACTACCAGGAGCACGACGCTGAGCTGGCCGATTTCGACACCGATGTTGAACCCTGCGAGCGACAGAGCGAGGGCAGCTTGCGGCAGGCCGAGATCGGCAAGCACGCTGGCGAACCCAAATCCGTGAACCAAGCCGAAACCGAAGGCGAGTAACCACGCGCGTCGCGTTATGCAGGGCCAGATGTTGTTCAGCGCCGCGAGCAATACCGACAAGGCAATGCCCGATTCGACGAGGCGCGACGGCAGACCAATAATGCCGAGCGCAGACAACGTCAGCGTAATCGAATGCGACAGGGTAAAAGCCGTCACGATCGCGAGGACACTCCACAATGCGCCGCGCAGGGTACCGACCGGAATCCAATGCCCATCGCGCCGCAGCAGTACCGAAGGCAGCAGCAACGAAATCAAGAACAGCATGTGGTCATAGCCGATCCAGATATGATGAACACCGTCCTCGATGAACTGCAGAAAGGTGGCAAGCCGAGAGGTTTCCGCGAGAGCGAAAGTCTGCACGGCACGATCGGGTGAGAGCACGGCGCTGCGCGAGCTGCCATTGGCGTCCAAACGCAGCAGTCCGCGATGAGACGGATCGATATCGAAAAGCAGCGAATAGCCGACCTCGATCGACCGAGGCGCGACGGGGCACTGGGCCTCAAAGCGCAGAACGGCGTAAGCGCCATCGCTATGGTCATCGATGAGCAAGTCTCCCGGCGCAAGGCGGCATGCACCTCCGTCGGCCATTATTCGCAGATGAGCCAAGGCGTAGACGAACAATTCGGCTTTGCGCGTGCGCACTTCTCCCCAAGTTATCGTGCCATCGCGGTTCGTATCGAGCCGCAGTGCCATCTCCAGATCGCGCAAGGCGATATCCCACTGCCCGGAGATGACGCTGCCTGATGGATTCGACTGCAGTATCAGGTAGCTGTCGCTGGGTTTGTGCGCGCAGGCGAACTGGGCGAAACCCATGGCAATCAGTCCCACAAACAGTCGGCTGAAAAACCTCATGCTGCGCGGCCAGTGCTGAACCTCAGCGCGAGTTGCTGCAGTCGAGGTGCACGTATGCCCGTACGCGCCAACCATCCAAGCGCCGGCTGCGCCGCTGCGGCGTCGCCGACGGCCGCGGCCGCTTCAAGAAGGATTCGCGCATCCGCCGGCTCGCGCTGGATGTTGAAGTTGCGCGTTGCCAGCTCCAGCGCCCGGGCCGGGTTGTGCTCGACTTCCAACGCGAAGCGCGCCTGTTCGCGCAGATGGGTTTCATCACCGCGTGCATGCGCCTCAGCGAAGCGTTGCGCAAGGTCGGCGCGGAGAACTGCAGCATCCGGAGTCTGCAAGCGTTGCGCGCAGATCGCCGCGCGCAAGAGCAAGGCATCGGCTTGCGAGACGTCGCCGAGAACTTGTTGCGCCGCGTATGCCTGTCCGGCATCGAGCAACAGGTCGGAGAAGGCCGCACGCGCGTAGACGTCATCCGGCGAGATTTTCAGGGCCTCGCGAAACGCTGCAGATGCTTCTTCATTTTGGTTGAGGCGCGCATGTATTTCGGCAAGTGTCGTCCATGCCCAGAGTCTCTCTCCTGTCGAAGCCCCACTCGCCTGACGCAATGCGCCGAGCAGCAACGAAGCCGCATTGTCGTCATGTCCGCTCACCGCCGCCGTTGATGCGGCGCAAGTCGCACCTACAAGTGGATCGGAAATCGGAATCAACTTGAGACAGGCACTGCGCGCGGCCCGCAAGTCGCCCTGCACTTGCGCAATACTCGCGAAAAGCAGCCACGCATCGGGATCGAATTGGTCAACGCGCAATGCGGCTTCGAGCTGTTGCAATGCTGGAGCAAATTCGTGGCGGAACTGCAAAATTCTCGCGCGCATGACGAGCACCTCTGTCGGTGCGGGGTCGGCGTCCCACCACTTGCCGAGCGCCGATTGCGCATAACCGTACGCGCGTGGGTCGGAGTAGGTCTGGCCGACTTCGATGTAGCGACGAGCGCTCGCGAGCGCATCCGGCAATTTTGCCTCCTCGCTTTCGCGCGAAAGCGCCACCCGCCGCAAGGCTAGGAACGCAGGCGGCAGTCGTTCCACCACCACGCCGTCATCTGCAGGAGTACGAGGTGCAGCCTCGGCTTCGCCGTTCCAACAAGTCATTGCGGCGGCGAGGACCGCCGCAATGGCGCAGAGCTTACGGCGACGCAAGGATCTCATCGAACCCATCGGGATCGTCATCATGGTAATAAGCAATGGGCAGGTCGTTCACTTCGGCCGCCTCGGCTGTATCGTTGGTTAGAATTTTGAACAAGCCGCCAACGAACAAATTGAAGTCGATAGGGAAGAGATAGCCCGCAAATCCGAAATATTCGGCCGGTTGTCGATCCGATGACGTAGTCCGCGCTGCATTCGGTGCTGCGAACCCCTGAATTGAAATCGCGATGCACACGGCAGCTAGCATTACCGGAGGAAACTTGCGCTGGTTCCGCTTCATGGCGAGCCTCCTGTGGTCGCCACACCGCTGTTTGGCGAACCCGGCAGCGGTGGATTGACATAAGGGAATGTGCTGCCGAAATCGGTCGCCGCGATCGGTGTCCCATCCGTGTAGGGCAGCTGCCCCGCGGGAGCTTGCTCAACAGGGAGCAGCACTCCCATCGCTGCGCGCAAGGAAATGTCGACGACATCGTCGCCTGGACGGCGGCCGTTCGGAAAACCTGCGGTGTCGCTGCCAAGCACGCCGAGCGTGTTCTGCGACGGGGCAGCGACCGGAGCGATCGAGGTGTTCAGCCTCAGCATCTCCGAGGGCGTGAACGACTTGGCTCGATTCAGACCTGGGACTCCGGTCAGAAAGACAGTGACCAGGTCGCTACGAGGCGTGCTCGGCGCCTGCACGTTGAACAGCGCTTGTAGCAGCGCAGGCAACGAGGGGTTGGTCACGTAGTCCAGGAATTGACCGTCGTCCTTGGGTTGGCTTGCGTTGAAACGATCCTTGTCCGGCAGGCCGATAACCACTTCGTTGACGAGCGGCATACCGAGCCGCGAAACCTGAGTCCACGCACCGCCGGTCAGCTCCGCAGGTTTGCCTTTTCCGCCGCTACCGACCGTTCCCGCCGGGGCCGGGTTCAACACGGTACCCTGGCGCAGACTCGCCGTGGTCCATGCCCCGATCACCGGGTCGGTGCCGTTTGTAAGACAAGAGATGGGCACTTCGAGTGCGATGGAGGTGACGTTCTTGTCGCCGATTGCGTTCGGCGCCGAATTCGGCGACCCCACCGGATTGAGGTTCACGAGATCGAATATTTCGCCGAGATTCACGGCAAACGGGTCCTTGCGCTGGCCGACGAAAACGCGTCCCGGCGTCTTGCAATTGGGAATCCCGATCGAAAAAATGTGATTGTTGGCATACGTCGAATAGTTCGGGATCGACTTGCTGCCAATGTTGTCCAACGGTTTGCGAAAGGTCGTACCGCCGCTGGTCAGGTTGGACGCCAGAGTCCCCGTTCCCTTGCGACGATCGCCGTTGATGACTGTGACGGTATAGGTCTCGATGAGATTCTTGTTCGCGTCGCCGTCGGTCACTCCAGGTCCAAACGGTCCTACGTTGACGAGTGGCACCGGTATGTTCTTGCCACCGATACTGAGCGCCACGTTTTGGTAGGCATTGGTAAAGCGGAACTGGTAGGTTATGTGCTCGTGTGCGTCGCCCTGATTGTCCACTTCGATCTCGTAAAGGGCGTTCGGATCCATCGAGAAGTAGTTCGGGCCACCGTAAGCATCCTGCAGCGGAATGTAGTCCGCGATGAACGTTACGAAGGCGTCACGTCCTGTCTCGTAGCTTCGGAACATGTAGAAATCGGTTCCGTCAACTTTGGGGTGAGCAGCGGTGAAGGGTGCTTCGCGGTGGCTCGACGCGCTGGCGAAGCTTGCCAGCACCAGCCCCAACGATGCACCTAGTGCCAGTCTCTGAGGTAATTGCATGTCCGTCTCCCATTTCATGCACGGCATGATTGCCGCTGACTGGGCTTACGCCTGGCGGAGAGCTGCGGATGCATCCCGATCAAAATATTTCTTCGGGTCGCGCATGAAGAGCGCTAGTTGATGAACCGATTGCGCCGGCGGGGCATGAGCGAAGACCCGTTCGCCCGATCGCAGGGCGGCCGCACCAGCGTCGATCTTGTCTTCTCCTGCCAGGCGGCGCTCATAAAGTATTCGCGATTGCGCGGAACTCGATAGAACTTGCATCCAAACTGCGCGAACGTCCGTATAGCGGATAGCCTCAACGCTCGGAACTATGTTGTCTCGCCCAATACCGTCGCATATCGCGTTTTCGATGTCGGCTTGCCTTGTCATAGGCGCGGCCCTGAGCGCCACGGCCGCCCCGGTCGAGCGCTACGAAGGAATTGCCTATCCGCGCGACGGCAGTGTCGTGCTGTATCGCGAAACGCACTGGTTGTATCGCGACGGGGGTATCGACAGGCACCTCGTCTTATATCGATGTCCGGACGGGGTGCCCTTCGCACGTAAACTGCTGTCCGAATCCTCGTCAGCACCGGCAGCGCCAGATTTCGATTTCTACGACGCTCGCCTTGCCTACCGGGAGGGTGTGAGCGGCGACGGTGCGCGGCGCATCGCTTACGCCCAGGGAAGAGATGATGCCGTGGTGAAGCAACGCGAGCTTGAACTTGGCGTCGACGTCGTCGTCGATGCCGGTTTCGACGACTATCTGCGCTCGCATTGGGATATGGTCTCGCCGCAATCGTCCTTGCGCGCGGCGATCGTGGTTCCCAGCAAACTTGCGACGCTACCCGTGTTGATCACTGAGCCTAACAACGGCGACGCGAAAGTGCGTAATCTTCGTGTGGAGTTGGATGCCTGGTATCGCCTGCTCGCTCCATCTATGACACTGCGCTACCGGCGTGCCGACCATAGCTTGTTGGAATTCCAGGGGATAGGCACCATCCGCGGCTTGGATGGTCGCAATCTCGACGTACGCATCGCATTTCCACCGGAGCTACGCGATATCTCGGTCGATCCAAAGGATCCCGGCGCCGCGGCACAGCTTACCCTGAGCGGGCATTGCCGTACGTGAATATCTTCCGCGCTGCGAGCGATTCAGCCTTCCACGCCGTTGATGAATTGATCTTGGCTGGCGGCTTGTGGCATAAGTTGCCACGCAAACGGCGCCAACATGTACGCCGGGCACGCGGCGAGAACGACTCCACCTTCACAGCGAATGGACGGATATTGCCGGTGAGCACACAGAACGATTCCCTAGCCAACGTGGCATCACTGCTCACCCGCGTCGCCTCAGGCGAGCGCGTTGCCTTCGAGACGCTGTATCGGGCGACATCCGGCATGTTGTTCGCCATCTGCCTGCGCGTGCTTCCGGATCGCGGCGAAGCCGAAGAAGCTTTGCAGGACACTTTCATCGCGATTTGGAACAAGGCTGTGCAGTTCGACCCGGCGCGCGCGGGCCCCAATACTTGGCTTGGCGCGATCGCGCGCAATCGCGCAATCGATCGTTTGCGCTCGAATCCGGCATGGGGCAGCTCGGCGCCGATCGACTTTGCGGAATCGATTCCAGACCAAAGCCCATCACCACTCGACTTGGCACAGGCCGGGACCGATAGCGCGCGTCTCGATGACTGTATACGTCAACTCGACGCGCGCCGACGCACGCTGATCCACACCGCGTTCTTCGACGCGGCCACCTATGAGGAGCTCGCACGTCGGGCGCAAGCACCCTTGGGTTCAGTAAAGAGCTGGATTCGCCGGGGGTTGATGCAACTGCGTGCGTGCCTGGAATCATGAGTACAAACCCTGACCGATTCGACGACGATTCTGCACCGCCGCCGAGCGACGCGATCCGCGCAGGCGAATACGTACTCGGCGTTCTCGATGCGTTCGAACGGCGTCACGCACAGGCGCGGATCGTCAGCGAGCCGATGTTCGGCCGCCTTGTCGACGAGTGGGAAACTCATTTTTCGGCGTGGACAACCAATGTCACTGCTGAGGAGCCGCCGGCGCATTTGTGGCCACGCATCCGCAATCGCCTGGGCTGGCCGGCCGCCGAAGCCCTGCGCCCCGGATTGTGGAATAACGTCGGCTTCTGGCGCGGTTTGGCGGGGCTGGCAGCGGCTGCGGCACTAGCCACTTTGTTCATCGGTCGTCCGACTGCGCCACCCGAACCGCCGAGCATAGGTAAAGAAGAAGCCGCGCGCCCGGTGACCGTACTGCTTCGCGATGATGGCTCAACGGGCTGGATCGCTTCGATCGATCTTGCGCGCGGCAAGCTTCTGATGGTGCCAGTACCCCGCTCGCTTGCCGACGACGGCCGCGTCGATGAGCTCTGGATCATTCCAGCCGGCAAGTCTCCTCTTTCTCTCGGCTTCGTGTCCAACGAGAAGGCACACACGATCGCGGTGCCGATCGGGCTGCAGAAAGAACTTGTCGCCGGCGCGACG
>Ga0207694_10000371_pt1 | contig 41869 bp, 66 predicted proteins | sample KBSC34metaG_FD_184353 | JGI IMG/M metagenome (GOLD analysis project Ga0207694, IMG submission 184353) | Corn rhizosphere microbial communities from Kellogg Biological Station, Michigan, USA - KBS C3-4 metaG (SPAdes) (version 2) | ecosystem: Host-associated > Plants > Roots > Rhizosphere > Soil... | reverse complement strand
GCTTGCGCAGGAGCATCCGCAAATGCTTGGCTGTGTGGTAGATCATCATATTATTCTTCTCTTTCGGACCTTCCCTCACCACCTTGGCATCCATAACAAGTTTCCCGGATCCCCGCATCTTTTTCAGCCGGTACAAGACGCTGGGCACAATCTTGAATTGCGCGATAGTCGCTTTATCCCCATGCCGATCGGCATACGCCAGCATGGTGAGCTGTTGTTCCAGCGTAAAAGTGCGACGAGACCGCTGTACCTTAGCGACCACTATGCTTTTTGACGTACTTGACTGCATTTTTGAACCCCTGTGTTGGCTTACGGACTGCCATATAGATCATGCGGCTTTGCCATTTGCTGAGCTTTTGCTGGCGCTGGACAATCCACCCCGGTCCCAGTTTTTCTGCTCTGGTGTGCCCGGCCACGCAGCTGGCACAGAAAGGGCTTAATTTTCTACGATCATTTGGGCACCATTCGGTTTCGCATGTACCCTGTGTAAATTCTGCCATTATATCCTCCTATGGCGGCGGCCCGATTGCCGCCGCCCCCTTATCGGTTATCGGCTAGGCTTCTTCGTCTTCATCCTCTTCAGCCAAGGCGGCTTCCAGCGCTTTCAATTCGGAATCCATTCCCTCTTCACCAAGTCGGCCTCGAGACAGTGCCGTCAAGCCACCACACGTATTCTGCCCGCACCCGTTTCCCCCGCCCTTTGGGTCCTTCGCAGTTTGGGTGCCCTTGGGCAGACCTGCCACAGTCCCTTCGTCATCAATATCGCCATCCGTGCTGGTGCTGGGGCCAGTGTACTCCCCCGTGTCGCTGATGCGGCCAGCTTTCTGGCCCGCCTGGAATACTGCCAGCGCTCTCGGGTCAGCTTTGTCAACTCCTACGGCAATGACGTAGGCGGCGGCCATTTCCTCCGTGGCGAAGACCAGATCATCCTTCTCGTATGTGGTCTTCTTGGCAAAGTTTTCGTCGATGTCCAGTCCGCTGGCAGCGGTGGCCTTCCGTTCAGCATCCGTTGTAACCCCGCCCATGAACAGACGGGCGGCCATTGCTGCAATCTTAATGCTCATACTTCTTAGCTCCTTTACGTTGTGGTTAGAAAATGGGGGTGACTATTCGCGAATCTCCACCACCCCCATATGGAGGAACCGCACCGGAGGGTAACCGGCGCTCGCTTATTGTTCTGGTTCTACAAGAATTAAGGTATGGTCTTGAGCACCACAAATTTCCACCCGTGTCACTTCATAACGCTCAAACCCATAGGGGGTACGAACTACGACAACGGGGGGTTGGTCGCCATATTTTTGGGCGACTTCAATCAATTTATCCACCAGTTTGTGGACAGTTTTGATGGGCGGGTGTTTCTGGGACCGGTGAGGGGCCTTGCGTTCAGTTAGAGGGGGCATTTACGGTTCCTTAGCCTGCTGTAACAACCTGCATATTATAATGTGTGAAGGTTGCAGATGCTACAACGAGTGTGGTACACTCGGATTCCATGGATATCATTCCGACAGACCCTGCTCTGAAACAATTTGTGTCCGACGAGAAATTCGGGCAGATGGGTGAGGTTTTCCAGGAACTCGCAGATTCGGGCAAGTCCCTCACCCGTCTGCCCCGGCGCGAATTTTCCCGACGACGAGTTTTAGAAGCTATAGATGAAGCCTTTGAGTTGATTGGAGGCGTGCCTCGCCTCGCTATGTGGGGTCATGTGAACCCCACTGAATTCTACAAAATTTGGGCTAAGACAATACCCGCTGCTTCTCAAATGGAAATCATGGGGAAGGTTCAGCACATTATCCGCCCCGCCCTCCCTCGTTCGCCACTAGACGGAGAAGAGGAAGATGCCCAGACCATCCAAGGGTGAATCTCAAGGGCACTACGTGAGTCGCTTTGCTGGTTCCGGTGAAGCTAGCTGTGGCCTAATAGTATGGGCAACGGAACACTGCCAAACATTTGAGGAAATAAATATGTCACGCCGACCTACCCGATACGAAGCCCATCCGGGCAGTAGCGTCCCAGTCCCTGTGGAATGGGAAGAATACGAGGAGAAAGAAAATGCAGATGGGCAGAGCGAAGCCGCCGGATCCGGGGGAGTCGACCCCGAGCCCGACGAGTCCGAGATTCATGACGAATCGGATGGCGGCGGGGAAGGCGCCGAGGAAGAATACGAGGATGGCGATGACCCAGACCCTGATGAAGCAGCTTAGTCTAGCACATGCACTCAGGGGGCCAAGATGATGAGGTAAGAGTTGAGTACGTACCCCGTACTCAATTTATACCTTTTCATTCTCGGTCTCAGCGATTTGCCTGTATGGTGGCCCACCGCCGTGCAGGCAAGACAGTTGCTAGCGTTAATGAGATCGTAGCGCGCGCCATTTATTCGCGTAGAAAGAGACCTCGGTACGCCTACGTCGGTCCCCTTTTGAAGCAGGCAAAGAAGATTGCCTGGGAATATCTTAAAGAGTACACTCGTGGACTCGAACGTAAAAAGCCCAGCGAATCCGAACTCTCCGTTGTGTTGCGACACAATGATGCAGAAATTGGAATCTATGGAGCCGATAATCCTGACTCCTTCCGAGGACAATATTTTGATGGTGTTGTTCTGGACGAATACGGAGATATGTCCCCTTCGGTCTGGGGAAAGGTTCTGTTGCCCACTCTTGCGGATAGGACCGGATGGGCGGTATTTATCGGTACTTTTAAGGGGAAAAATCACTTCTACAAAGTTTTCCGAAGGTCACAAGGTCTTGACCTAAGGGAAGGAGAGAATCGTGAGTATTTCCGCACAAATTGGTTTAATCTTCTGCTTCGAGCTGATGAGTCTGGCATCTTATCTGCTGATGAACTCGAGCTCCAACGCATGGAGCAGGATGAGGAAGAGTTTCAGCAGGAATACCTCTGCAATCCAAACGCAGCGGTAAAAGGGACTTACTATGCTAAGATTATTTCCCAGTTGGAGGAAAAAGGGAACATTTACGCAGACATACAGCATGAGCCCGATCAGCCCGTTGAGGTCGTCTTTGACTTGGGCTACACGGACAGCACGGCAGCGTGGTTCTTCCAACGTAGACCGGGCGGTATCGCTCTTATTGACTATGCCGAGGCCCATAGCCAAGCACTTAGATTCTACTTTGATCTCTTGGAGCGCAAAGGATACCGATATAAGACAGTTTGGCTTCCACATGATGCTCGGGCCAGGAGCCTTCAGACTGGCAGGAGCACTATTGAACAGTTTCTTCAGGAAGGGTTACCTGTTCGCATTGCTCCTAAGCTTGATATTCAGGATGGCATCAATGCGGTAAGGAAAATTCTGCCCTCATGCTATTTTGCGAGGGCAACAGAAGAGGGAGTAGAGGCTCTTAGAGCCTATAAAAGGATGTTTGATGATGAGAAAAAGGTCTTTTCAGATCATCCAAATCACGATTGGTCTTCGCACGGATCGGATGCTTTCCGCTATCTCTCTCTTGTAGCCCATGAAATTCGGGTAGAAGACGAAGAAAACAAGAAAATCATCCTTCCAAACGCCGGTTTGCAACTACAGGTTATGTTTGAGGAACGAGAACGCCGAATGCGTGCTCGCGGGTGGAGAATATGAGCGAAAATGAACAAGAAACTGAGAAAAATCCAAATAAAGAGTGGATTAAATGGAATGAAGAGCTCACAGCAGCGAAGAAAGCCTTCCAACGATGGCATAAGGAGGCTGAAAAGTGTGTGAAGCGCTTTTTGGACAACAGAACGCAGGAACAAGACGAATGGGGCGAACTTACGACCCGACTTAATCTGTATCATGCGAATGTAACCACTTTGACGTGTATGCTCTATGGGAAAATACCGAAGGTTGAAGTCGCTCGGAAATTCGCTGACGCTGACGACAATGTGGCTCGGGTGGCCGGCGTTATGCTCACTAGGATTCTTAATACAGATATTGAGGAGGCCGGAGAAGACCTCGCTAGCGTTTTCCGTAACGGACTTCAAGACCGCCTTATCCCAGGTCTCGGAACTGCACGCGTCCAATACCAATACTCCAGCCATAAAGAATCGATCCCCGCTATTATTCAGCCTGAAGATGGGACCGAAATCGCGCCGGCAGTAGAGAATGAAATTCTCGATACTGAATGGACTGATATTGTCTACACACATTGGAAGGATGTTCTATGGTCTCCTGCGCGTACACATCCTGAAATTCGCTGGAAGGCGTATCGTTCTTGGTTAGATAGAGAGGAATTTAAGAATCGATTTCCCGAAATTCCTCTGGATGAAATTGACTTTAAGTCTAAGGGGCCGATCATGCAGGCCCGTGGCGAAAAGCAGGACACTGTAAAACCTCAAGTTGAAGTGTGGGAGATTTGGGATAAGAAAGAGCGCTGTGTCCATTGGTGGACTGAGGGTTATGAGAAGATTCTAGATTATCAGCCTGATATTTTAGGCTTAAAGGGATTCTGGCCGGAGCCGCCGCCTCTGACCGCAAACGTCACTACATCCAAGTATATGCCGAAGAGCGACTATTCGATCGCTCAAGACTTATATCGGGATATTGACAAGTTGCAAACCAGAATCTCCCTGTTGACCGACGCCTGTAAAGTCATAGGTCTATATGATAAACAGAACGACGGTGTTAAGAGAATCTTCACAGAAGGAGTAGAGAATGACCTCATACCCGTTGATAACTGGGCGATGTTCGCAGAAAAGGGTGGTCTCAAGGGGACGATTGACTGGGTACCGATTGAAGCGATTGTCCAAGCTATTGATATTCTGACTGCGAAGCAAAGCGAAAAGATTTCTCAGCTTTATCAAGTTACGGGCATGAATGACGTAATGAGGGGCGCAGCTCAGGCAGGTACGGACCGAACTAGTGCTACTCGAGATCAACTAGAGGCAAGCTATGGTTCTATTCGTATTGAAGCTCTTCAGAACGAATTTGCGCGTTGGGTGGGGGATCTTCAGGCTCTAAAAGTTGAAATCATCAGTAAGCACTATGAATCTGAAACCATTATCAAGCAGAGTAACATTCAATCTACTGATGATGGACAAAATCCTGAATTAGTTGAGCAGGCCGTTGCGCTGATAAAAGACTGTGATAATAATCGGTGGAGGATCACAGTACGACCTGAAACCCTCGCTATTGCGGATTACGCTCAGCTCAAGCAAGATCGCACGGAATATATCAATGCTCTGGCGCTTTTTATGCAGTCTGCTGCCCCTCTTCTGGAAATGGATCCCGGAAGTCTTCCGTCGCTCCTCAAGCTCCTTAAGTGGGGTCTTAGCGGCTTTAGAGGTAGCGCTGAAATTGAGGGTGTTATTGATCAAGACATTGCAAGACTACAAAAGAAACCACCCCAACCCAAGCAGGACCCAGCCGCTGCTGCAGCAGCTGCAAAAGCTCAGCAGGACATGGCTCTTAGCAAGCAAGAGCACGATCAAAAGATGCAGCAAGAAGCTGCGAAACATCAAATGGAGATGGAACAGTCGCAAGCCGAATTCCAACTGAAGTTGCAAGAAATGCAGCAACAGTTTAGGATTGAAATGACTCAGATGGTCACTGACATGGTCACCACCATCCGGAAAGAAGCAGAACAATCTCGATTTAACACATTGAGTAAGGCACATGAGACGGCGTTACAGGTACAATCCGGACACGAAGAGCATGGAAGAAATATGGAACTCGAACGACTCGAGCAACGAGGAGAAGCCGCAAAGCGGAAGACTACTGATTAGTGGAGACATGCAACCATTCCAAGCGCCTGACGGTACTATCATCTCTGGTAGAGCTGGGTGGCGCGACTATTGTAAGCGTCACGGAGTCACTCACGTTTCAGACTATAACAGTCCGGGTGGCTATTGGGACCGGAAAAGAGCGGAAAGAGAAAGAGCTCATACTCCGGGAGCTGGATATGATAGAGAACGTAGAATTGAGCATATTAAAGCTGCTTGGGATAGACTAAGTAGTCGGAGAAAATAATGGGAACGAAAAGCCGCCGTGAAATTCTAGCCGAGGCCTTTGATGAATCAGAAAACGAAGGTACAGAAAATCTTGAGCCAAAAGCAGCGGGAGAAGAAGAAACTCCTGCAGCAACAGACGAGACCACTCCAGATACCGGTACTGAAGCAACCGGCCAGCAGCCCCCCAAAGAGGGAAAGGAAAAGCCTCCCGTAAAGGAGCCGACCGCTGATGAAAAAGAAGCTGCTGCTGCCCGAGAACAGGGCAAGCCCCCTGTGCGAGAATCCGTACGGACTGACAGTACCCTTACGCGAGCACCTAATTCATGGAAGCCAACAGAACGTGAAGACTGGGCAAAGGCTCCTGCAAGCATTCGGGCTGCAGTACTCCGCAGAGAAAAGGAAATTGAACAAGCATTAGGTGAGACGAATAATATTCGTAAATTCAGTAATGAATTAGCGAATATTATTCAGCCACATGTTGCGATTCTACAAGAGCAGCGGACAACGCCGCTGGCAGCGATCAACAGCTTAATGACGACTGCTGCCGGACTATATCGTGGTAATCAGGAACAAAAAGCGAATCTTGTTGCGCAGATTATCGCGAACTACGGAGTTGATATCAAAACTCTGGATGCGGTGTTGTCTAAGCAGCCTATTCCTCCGCAGCAACAGAATCAGCCTAATCCCAACGCGATTCCCCCATGGGCTCAGCCAGTGTTTCAGTTTATGACTGAAGCACAGAGGGCAAAGCAGCAGCGCGAACAGTACATGCAGGCCGAGGCTAATGCTGAAATTGAGCAGGCTCAAGCTGAAATGCCCTTCTTCGACGATCTTCGGAACGATATGGCAGACCTCATGGAGATGGCAGCCAATCGTGGAAGAACTTTGGATATGAAAGGAGCTTACGCTCTTGCCGTCGCAGCTAACCCTGAAATCAAGAAAATTGTTGATCAACGTACCGCCGCTGCACGACAAAGCGCGGGAATATCTCAGACGAAAAGGGCTGCTGCCTCTTCAGTACGAGGTAGTCCGGTGGGAGAAGGGGGAGCTAGTAAGGGAGCTAAGGGAAATTCCCGAAGAGCAGCTTTAGAAGCAGCTTGGGACGCTGCTGCGGAATAGCTTGCAAAGCTGGGCGGGAGTGTGTTAGGCTCTCCCGCGCGAGCTGAGGCCAGAGCGATCCCATCCGAAAGGAAGATCCTCCCAGGAACGAAGCTAGAAACGATTCTAGTAAAACTTCTGGAGGATCTACATGGCATTTCCAAATGTCTCGGATCTGGTAGCAACCACGATCGAGTCCCGCAGCGGGGAAATCGCTGATAACGTAACGAAAAACAACGCCTTGCTTCGTCGTCTTGAGAAGCGCGGCAACACCCGGACGTTCTCGGGTGGAACGGTCATTTTCGAAGAGTTGAGTTTCGCTGAGAACGGCAACGCTGGATACTACAGCGGTTACGATCTTCTCCCAGTCTCCGCGCAGGACGTTCTGTCCGCAGCGCAGTATGCAATCAAGCAGGCGGCGGTCCCCGTCGTTATGTCCGGTCTGGAAATGCTCCAGAACGCAGGCAAAGAGCGCATCATCGACCTGATGGACGGTCGCATGGATGTGGCTGAAGCCTCGCTTGCTAACCTGCTCGCCGGGGGTGTGTATAGCGATGGCACCGGTTCCGGTGGTAAACAGGTTGTCGGACTCGCGGCTGCTGTTCCCCTGAACCCTACGACAGGAACCTACGGAGCAATCGATCGCTCTGTTTGGTCCTTCTGGCGTAATCAGTTCACAGACACTACTGGTATCACTGCCGCAACCATTCAGCAGAGCTGGAATAACCTCTGGGCACGACTTGTCCGCGGTATTGACCGACCTGACCTGATCATCGTAGATTCGCTCACATGGGCGATCTACATGCAGTCGCTGCAGGCCATCCAGCGTATCACTGACACTTCCACAGGCGACCTGGGCTTCCCCTCGGTGAAGTTCATGGATTGCGATGTGGTACTGGACGGTGGTATCGGTGGCTTCTGCCCCGGCAATACGGCCTACTTCCTCAACACGAAGTATATCTTCTGGCGTCCGCACGCTCAGCGCAACATGGTTCCGCTTTCGCCAAATAAGCGATATGCGGTTAACCAGGACGCTGAAGTTCAGATTATCGGCTGGGCCGGTAACCTGACTACCTCCGGTGCTCAGTTCCAGGGCATCTGGGACAACAACTAAGAGGAGCACTGACGTGACCTATAAAGCTGACGATCAATATCTGGGGTATCCACCGATTGAGAACGTAGTACCGGTCCCTTCGACGGTACTTCCTCCGGTTGGTGTAAATCCTGGAATTATGCTTCCTGCTGAGGATCCTGTGTGGGGTCCTGGTGAGTTCGTGTTTGCTCGTGCTAACGGGTCCATCCGTCAGTACGGGGCCTGCCTATTGCTCCCTGTCTGGGACGCCACGAACAAGATTTACACGGAGAACATGACGGAGGTTACGAATACTACCCTCCTCGGTCGCCCCGCGTATATCTGTCAAACAGCAGGTGGTCTGACAACTGGTCAGTATGGCTGGTTCATGACTTCCGGCATCACTCCGGTGAATTGCACTGCGTCTGTGGCGGCGGGTTCTCCCGTCGGCGTTGTGGCAGCAGGGCAGCTCGGAGCGCTGGCGGCGGGCAAGTCTGTTAATGGAGCGACTAGTGTAACTCCTGCGACACAGACTGTGACCCAGACTGGCTTCGGTGTGTCGGGCGATACCGTGATTCGGATGGCCAACACTTCGGGATTCTTCCCAGGTGTGTTCATCAGCGGTACTGGTGTCGCAGCGAGTGCGACAGTTGCGGCTGTAGATCCTCTGGGGCGGTTTATCGTCTCTAGTGGTGCAAACACCGCGAACGTGGGTGGAACTATTACTGCGACCTACAACAACGCGACTATTTTCTACAACGTCATCGCGATGAATCGGGCGCAGTACCAGGGTCCAATCACCTAATGTCAAGCTCGGAGCCAAGGATGGCTCCCATGGAGGTACTATGGCGAATGCAAAGTTCAGTCTTTTGGCCACTCAGTTTGCGGCGAACGCGGCTGCTGTGGCCACAGCTACTGCTGGGGGCGTCGCGACAAGCGATATTACCGCTCTGGCCGACTTGATGAAGACGCTAAGTCTGAGAAATGATCTGGCGATCCCTGCCTTGCTGCTGGGAAGTGCTTCAGTGGCCGCGACTCAGCTTACGCCGGGGTAATGTGATTGTTCCAGGTTTAACGTTCACAGCTGCAGGAAGAACCAAAGCAACGATTGGAGCTGGTACTGTCCCCAATTATATCAGCCAAGGCTTTGGGTTCAACACGGGGGACCTTCTTTCGATAGACACGAATGCGCCTGCCGGGACTACATACGAAAAAGGATTCCGGATAAGCGCAGCAGGGGCTTTGTATGGGACCACAGTACAGTCGGCCTCTGATTCCTGGGTAGAAGGAGTTCGTGTCACAGCGTTGGGGCAGGTAGTTTACGAATCAGCTAACCCAACGAATTTCTCAAGTGGAAATCCTATAACCGCCGCCGGAAATTTTTCCGTCAACTAGGAATCATAATGCAACTTCAAGAAGCTTCATTTGAAATGACTGCCGACGCCTTGGCCCGTAATGGGTCTAAGGACGATGAGCGTCTCCGTGTTCAGTTCAGCACGTACCCACACATCAACCAGGAAAAATCTGCTAACGAAGGGCGACCGATATATGACGAAAAAGTTTACGTCACCATTATCGTTCCTGGCCAACAGGACATTGTTCATCGGCTCGCCTGGCGTGCCGATTTTGAACGGTTTCCGAAACAGTACGCTGCTTTCAAGAACAACCAAAATCAAGAGTATGCCTCGGGTACACCGCTCAAGGTTGTACCTTGGCTGGCTCTAGGGCAGGTAAAGGAGCTGGAGCATTTCAACTGCTTTACTCTGGAGCAGCTTGCGAATATGCCCGATTCGGTCGCTGGTCGATTCATGGCGATTAACAAGCTGAAGCAGCTTGCGAAGGACCATCTCACGGCGGCCAAAGAGGCTGCCCCACTCACAGCCATGCGAGCTGAGTTGGACAGTCGTGAGGAACGAATTCAGGTGATGGAAAGACAGATGGCCGAAATGTCAGCGACCATCAAACAATTGAGTGATAAAAAGGCAAGCTAGTGGCGAGATTTGATACAGCTGCTAACATCATTAACGCGGCGGCAGCCGAGTGTGGTCTTACGCCTGTAACAGACCCTTTTGTAGCTGCTGATACGATGTTCTCGCAACTTATACAGATACTGACCTCCGCAGGTCGGGAGCTGTATGGGATGCATGAATGGCAGATGCTCAATAAGACATACACGATCACGACTCATTCTGTAGATTCTGGACTGTATAATCTTCCGAATGATTTCGGCTACATTATTGATCAGACAGGGTGGAACCCAACCAATCGTCTACCTCTTGGAGGTCCCCTAACGCCCCAGAATTGGGAGTATCTGGTATCTACTGGCCTAGCTAAGAATACGATTTATATATCGTTCAAGGTTAATCAAGGCCAATTTCAGATCTTACCTCAACCTCCTCCAGAAGGACAGGTAATCACGTTTGAGTACGTCAGTCGCAATTGGGTGGCTGTTGCGGCGGCTCCAACTACTCCAGCGCAGGACTCTGTACTGCTTGCGACTGACGTCGTTTTATTCGAGCCCATCCTAATCATTAAAATGCTCAAGATGAGATTTCTTGAAGCAAAGGGGTTTGACACGACGGCAGCTGCCGGTCAATTTCTCAACGTCTTCAATGGGTTTACAGGCAAGGACGTAGCCGCCCAGACGTTGAATATGTCGCGCATGAGGGTATTCCCGTACCTCGGCTGGCGCAATATCCCTGAAACGAATTATGGACTCCCCTAATGTTCGGTCCCAGCGGGTTGCCGCAGCGCATGCCGACGGTGGGGCCGACCCCGCAGGTCGTTAAGACAGTCAAGGTCCCTGCTCCGAACGGAGGGATCAATGCGCTTGATATGTTGGCTGTGATGCAGCCAACTGATTCCGTCTTCCAGTATAATTTGATTCCCAGTCAGTACGGCTGTAAGGTTCGTACTGGTTATACTCTGTGGGGTCAGAATATTGGTACGGGTCAAGTCAATACCATACTCCCATACAATGGATCAACCAGTGCGCAAGATAAGCTCTTTGCGGCAGGCCACAACGGAATCTTTGACATTACGTCCTCAGGAGCAAATAATCCTGCAGCTCTGGTTACATTCGGAACCATTGACTCGAAATCTGGTTTCGGAGGATGGATGGCCCGTGCGACACTCGGTGGACATTTCCTACAATACACAGATGAATCTAACGGGTACTACATCTATACTGAGGGAGGCAGCTGGGCTCAGGTAACTCTAGGTGGTGGCGCGACGCAGGTAAGCAACGTAGATCCTGCCACGTTCGTCTGGGTAATGACCTTCAAGGAACGCAGTTGGTTCATCCAGAGAGATACAGCGACGGCATGGTATCTACCCACAGGAGCAGTATTCGGTGCCGCTACACAATTCAACTTCGGAGATAAGTTCAAACACGGCGGGAGCCTCGTGGCTCTCTACACTTGGACTCTTGATGGTGGCAACGGCATTGATGATTATCTCGTGGCTATTAGTTCTTCTGGCGACGTCCTGGTGTATCAGGGAACTGATCCATCTGTTGCAACATCATTCGGTATCGTAGGTTCTTGGTACATCGGACCTCCTCCAGCGGGACGTCGTATTGCAGGTTCCTTTGGTGGGGATCTTTATCTTCTGTCTTCTTATGGAGTCATACCACTCAGTAAACTCATTGCAGGTGTACTGATACAGGATCAGGCTGAAACATTGTCTCGTAAGATTTCACCCCTCGTGAATAATGAGATGACGATCAGCCGTGTGCAGATGGGGTGGGAAATTAAGCTCATACCGAGTGAAAATCTTCTCCTTATCTCTACACCTAAGAGGGCATCGTTCAGTTATGAACAGTTTGTTCAGAGTTTGAACACGCAGGGATGGGCTATTTATCGAGATATCCCGTACAACACGGGTGATGCGTGGAATGGCCAATTCTACATCGGCACTGCTGACGGTCGTGTTCTGTTACATACTGGAAACTCGGATATTGGTCTGGCTATTAGCTTCTCCGCCGTCACTTCGTTTCAGGAATATGATGAGGTTGGTCGTTATCATCGTGTCCAATTTATTCGTCCTGTATTTCTTTCGGCGGCTATACCGAGCTTCGAGGTAGAGGCTAGATATGATTATAACTTGTCCGAGGTTCTTGGTGTTCCCACTTCGGGCAGCGTTACAGGTAGTCTATGGGATTCAGCTCTTTGGGATACTGGTCTATGGTCTGGTGATGTTGTTAGTAGTTCTCCCGTCCATGGCGGCGCTGGTATGGGTCGTGCGATGGCTGTCGGCATCAACGGAAGTGTGACGCAAGAAACGATCCTACTTCTCTTTGACGTGATGTTTGATACAGGGAATTATCTGTGATTCGTGCAGCTGACATATACGAATGTACTGCTATAGCGCAGAAGATGGGCTATGATCCGAGCAGTCAATGTAAAGGTATCATTTTTGATGATCTCCGTGCCGCGTGTCTCTACGATCATTGGACACCCAACAGCGTTAATGTCCATATTTACTCTAATTCTCCTAGAGATCTTATGTCGCCTGATTTCATACAGGCTATTTTCAGCTACCCCTTTGAACAGGCAGGGCTTGGACTTCTTATTGCCATCACCCCTGCGGACAATACTCCCAGCCTTACCTTCAGTCGCGCGTTGGGATTTAAGGACGTGTGCCGACTGCGTGATGGTTGGAAGATAGGGGTAGACCTAGTTGTGCGCGAAATGAAGAAAGAGCACTGTCGGTGGCTTATGAGGAAAGTAGCATGATTATCAACCCTCAAGTATCTTCTGGCGTGACTCTACCACAAGGGTTCAACCCCACGGGGTACATGCGACCGCAGCAGCCAATGAATGGAGGTCCTGTGGGAGCCTATCAAGGCGCTCAGCCTCCTAGTGGAGGTATTAACTTCGCCAACATGGCGAATTCTCAACCCACTATGGCGATGCCTGGCGCAGGTGTGCGTCCAACGCCGGGCGTAGCTCCGCAGCCCACGGGGTTTGTACAACACAATACGGGAGGAGTCGGTGCGTTCCCATCTAGAATGCAGGGACAGATGGCCTTGGCGCCTCCAATGCAGAGTCAAATGGCTCGTATTGCTGCCCTGCGAGGTCAGGGGTAATGAGTAAGGGAACTCCAGCAGCGCCAGACTACACGCAGGCAGCTCAGCAGCAAGCGCAGTCTAGTCAGGCGGCGACTGAAGCTGCGACGGTTGCTAACCGGCCTACGATCAATACGCCGTTCGGTCAGCAATCCTGGGAGCTTACCCCTGTAATTGATCCTGTAACTGGGCAGGCAGTCAGCTCCTGGACACAGAATACGACTCTAACGCCTCAGACTCAGGCGGCGTTGGATTCTCAAATGAATATTCAGCAAGGTAAGTCCCAGACTGCTGAAGATTTGCTTGGTCAGTTTCGTGAGCAAGAGTCGCAACCGATTGATTGGAATAGCTTCGCTTCATTTGCGGGAGCTCCACACCCTACGACTACTGGTGGGGCTGGGACAGGTGCCCAGTACGATAAGAATGCGGCTGATGCGGCCTTCAATTCCTTCATGGGCTACAACCAGCCCTTGATGGATCAGGCTAAGAGTCAGCTTGACACCCAGCTGAAGAATCAAGGCCTCAATGTGGGCGACGAAGCCTACGATACGGCCATGAAAAATTTGGAAAATCAGCAGAGTCAGTCTGTTCAGCAAGCTGGATATGGAAGCATCCTTACTGGTAGCCAGATTGGTAACCAGAACGCTGCGACAGACCTTGCGCACGAAAATCAGGGCTTTAATCAGAATCTCACGAGTGCTAATTATCAGGACACCTTGCGAGAAGCGCAGGCTGCGGAGGCCATGCAGCGGCAGGGCTTTTCTCTCAATCAGATTAATGCTATTCTCAACGGTCAACAGGTCGGTCTCCCCCAAACTCCAGGATTCGCCACGGCAGGTACAAGTCAGCCTGTACAGGCGCTATCAGCTGCGCAGGGCCAAGGACAGTCTATGTTGGATCAGTACAACGCCAACCAGCAAAACACTCAGGGTATTATCTCGGGTGTGGGGACCGCAGCGGGCATCGCTGCGATGTTTTTCTGATGTACAGTGATCTTCTTAAGAATGAAGTGTCTGAGATTCTACGTTCTTACGGGTACGTAGACCTACGTATTCCCCTCAATCTCGTGACTAACTTGGTGTTCATGTATCACGTGATCAAGAGTAGTGAGAATCTTCTCGATAGAGCTTATGGTATGGAGAAAGATTTAGAGCTGGGTAACTATTTCTACACTCATTCTAAAGAAGAGCAGAATCACGCTGAGTGGCTGGCTGAAGATTTGAAATCGGCTGGGGTTGACGTCAGTAAGACTCTTATCCCGAACGCTGCGGTAGAAATGTGTGGCAGTGTCTACTACCACATATTTCACACAGACCCTGCCGCTTTGCTGGGATATATGCTCGTGCTGGAGTGCTTCCCCATGCCGGCCAAACTGTTAGAGGAGCTGGAAGCCATTCACGGCTCTAAGTTGCTGAGGACATTGAAGTATCATTCTACTCATGACCCTGAGCATGCGAAGGACCTACAAGCACAGATTGATAGTCTGCCTAATAGTAGACTTTGGATTGTCAGTCAAGTTGCTGTGAAAACCGCGCACTACATTGCCCGAGGCCTAGCTGGAGTATTCCATGGCCGACCTTAATCTTACAGACGAGCAAATTCAAGAACTCATGTCTCTGGGAGCAATCCCAGGGAAGGAGCAGATTCTTCAGCAGCAAATGCGTAATGCCAGCTTGTTAAGAAATAGTCCAATGCCTCAAGGTAGGGACTCTGGTCGTGTTTATACGCACGCCAACCCTTTGGAAGCATTGGGGAATGTGGCCGAGAAGGCTATGGGTGCGTATCAGATGCGACATATTAACGATCAACAGCAAGCATTGATCGGTCAACAGACTGCAGGACGTAAGAGATATTTTGATATTCTCCGACAGCAGCTGGCGAATCAGCAACAGCAGATTCCAGCGATGGGTGGTTCATCTCCTAATTTTGATGATGTAATGGGGCACTAATGGCTGACATCTACAGTGCGCTGATGGGGCAAGCCCCCACCACAGATGAGCAACGGCAGACGCTCATTAGTGCTCTGCGGAATCAAAAACTCTTAGGTCAACTTGGTACTCTATCAGGGGATCAGGTACTGACACCTGTTGGGCAAAATCTTTCTACTTCTGCAGATACAGAAGCTGCACACATCGGTCAGCTTGGACTCGAACAGGCGAAGGAGGCCACCCAGAACAAGTACCGTGAGGCACAGCAGGCGAATTATGAAGCTGAGCGGGCGAATCAACAGTCGGCACTAGCCGAAACGATGCGTCACAATAAGGCTGAAGAGGGATTAAAGGCGGCCGAGTACGGCATTGGTCCTGGGGGAGACGAAGATAAGAATTTCCAAACTATGGTGGACAAGATTGGGACTTACCAGGCACCTCCGCTGAATGCCAGCGCTACGAAGAATCCTCGTAACTTCAACATCATGGCGAAGGTATTAGAGAAGTATCCGGACTATGACGGTACTTTTTGGAATAATAAGAATAAGTCTGTTCAGGCGTTCGGTGGTTCTGGCAAGCAAGGACAGCTCGTACGTTCTGCAGACGTAGGCATTCAACATTTGGGTGTGCTGCAGGAAGCTGCGGACGATCTCAACAATGGACAGATTCCTCTGAAGAATCGTACGGTCAATTTTCTCAAGAGAGAATTCGGTATTAGTACGGCCCCGACCAACTTTGAGGCCACTAAGAAGATTGTGGCGGATGAAATTACGAAATTCATTACCGGCTCTGCCGCGAATGGTGGAGCAGTGTTTGATCGTAAGGCTATGGAGGACGAAGTCAATAGTGCCATGACTCCCCAAGCTCTCAAAGGAGTCATGAATAAGTGGGTGGAGTTGATGGGCGGGCAGATCAAGGGCTTGAAACACGAATACGAAGTCAACACCCGTATGGGAGATTTCAACGAAAAGCTAGATCCTGCGACCCGTAAACGTCTCGGCATCGACCCAGAAGAAAATGTAGGTCGTGCTCCGACCATGCAAGGTTGGAAGATCGAAGTAGTCAAGTAATGCCTCAGTACGAAATAACTTCTCCGGACGGTACGAAGTATCGGGTAACAGCCCCCGAGGGAGCGTCGCAACAGGACGTAATGGCCTACGTTCAATCTCAACATGCAGGGCCACACAAGCCTAAAAACTTTGACGCTACACCTGAGGGTTTGAAGCCTAGCAGTCCTGAAAACTACAAAGATCAGGACATGGAGAATTACTTTGATGTTCCCAGCCTTAGCTTCAAACAGCGCCCTGGAAATTTTGCAGCGGCACTTGGGGGTGGTGCAGAAAGATTCGTACGTGGCGCCGGAAATCTTGTCGTTAGCGGACTCAACAAAATTCTCCCTTCTGATCCCACCCTCAGTGATCTTATCACAGGAGATAAAAGAGCTATCAAGGGAGGGTTCTTTAGTGACGAAGCTATCCGCGCACAAGACCAGCTAGATAAACCGCTGAAGGAACAGAATGAGCTGGGTTACGGCGTGGGGGAGGCACTACCCACACTCCCGGTCGGGGAGGGGGTTACGGCGCTATCGAACACGGTCAGAGGCGTGCGCTACCTGGGGCCTGTACTACGTAATGCCCTTACAAGGGCGGGTGTCGAAGGGGCTGTCGATGCGGCAGCGGTAGGAGATGTAGACAAGCAGGGCGAGGCGGCGGCGGAGGGCGCTATCGTCAATAGCGGTCTGGGACTCGCTCTAAAGGGGGCAGGAAGATTCGTTAATGGTGTCGTACAAAAGAGCCGCGCTACTCAAGACCTTGAACATCTGGCAGGTCAGCAAGGCCGAGACCTTTTTGTCCCTCTCAGTCAGGCGGGTGACGAAGCTGGAGATCTCCCTTCTCGGCTGGTGCAGTCCGTCTACCGAGAGGGACTCCCATTAGTTCCGGGAGTTCAGGGACAAATGCAGCGACAAGCTCGCAACGCCACTGCCACTATTCGCGATATGGCGTTGGCTGAGGCAGACCCCACAGGTACGATTATTCGTGCAGGTTCGGGGGAAGAAGGCTTACAGGCTCGCCGCGCCCTCAAGGATGCATTTGATAAAGAATATCAAAACACGGTAGGCTCTTACACTTTCAACGTCCCTTCAGATTTACGTCAGCAGATAGCTGCGCGTGTCCGAGCGCGTATGCCTAATGTGGATAACACCACTCTCACTAATGTACAGGATGCCATTGAGCAGGAACTAACTCGCTACAGCAATGGGCAGAATGTCATTGACGGCACCAATCTCATGAACGCGAAGACGGGTGCTAACTCACTCTACGGACAGATGAGGGGGCCAGAGAAGTCTGCCTTGAATGAAGGACTGGGAGTGATCGATGATATTGTGGAACGTGATCTACAGCAAGGCGGAAATGCTCAAAATTTGGCCGATCTCGACAGATACCAACATCTTGCCGAACCGTATTCCGCATTCAAACAAGTTGGAGCAGCCATTGAAAAAGCGAAGGCAAACCGTGGACAATTCACACCAGCTCAGCTTGCTCGATCCTCTAGAGACCCTGGAACCCTCTTGCATCTTGGTACGACAGCCAATGAAGTGCTTGGACGTCCAGTCTCAGCGCCATCTACTGCAGGTCGCGTGGCAGCTTATTCCCTCGGAGCTCTTGGCGGATACCACAATCCAGCCATGCTGGCAGGAGCCGTCGGAGGAGCAAATCTCCTTGCTACCCAAACCGCCCAAAGGGTACTCATGGGCGACACAAGTGCCCAGAGAGCTATATCGGAACTTGTAAAAAGACATCCCGAAATGGCACATAGAATTTCTACTGTAATTCGTGGGGCTGCTGCAACGCAGGCCGGAGACTCAAATGTCAACCCTTGATAATATCCGTTTGCTCATCGAGGCGCTCAGGGGTGGCAACACTGCTGATCAAGGCATTGCGGCTACGAAGAGTCAGCGGAGCACTTATAATCCTCAAGGCATTCCCATGCAGGCGGATAGCTCCATGTCAGTTCCCCTGGGCGGACAGAGTAGTCCGCCGGGCAGTGGCATTCGTGACCCAGAATACCTGAAGTATGTAAAGTCTCAACCAGCCGGACAGGCGATGTCCTACATGGAATGGCTTGAAAAAGGTGGATAATGCCACGTGACGTAAACGGGAACTATACCCTCCCGGCGGGTAATCCAGTCGTTACAGCGACGGTGATCAGCTCCACGTGGGCGAACACTACTCTGTCTGATTTGTCTACGGCTATGACTAATAGCCTGGATAGGACGGGTGCTACGGCGGGCATGACTGGTCAGTTCAAGGCCAGCTCAGGGTCTGTCGGTGCCCCCGGTATTTCTTTCGGTGCCGAGGTTAACAGCGGAATTTACCGTGCGGGCGCCGGGGACTTCCGACTTTCTGTCTCCGCTGCCGATACGATCAAATTCGCTTTCGCCAACCCCGGTGCGAATAAGGTTGGGCTTACTGCGAACAATGGCACGAGCTTAAACCCTCTACGAAGCGATGCGACCGCTGCACTAGACCAGGCTATTGTCCCCACATGGACTGGGATTCATACTTTCAGTGCTCGCCCTGTAATGAATGCAGGTGCCACCGTTACTGGAGCAAGTGTTACCATCGCTGGTGGTTTTGCAGGACCCGTCCTGACAGTCGCTGCACCGTCATCCGGTAATGCGATGACGGTGGCAGGAGTCGCAGGGGCGAATAACACTGCAATCACGATTAGTGTTTCTCCTCTATTCCAAACTACGAATTCCACCATCGGCTTCGCAATGAATAGTTCCGGAGCAAACTTCGGTACTGTTCAAAATGATTCATCTAACACATGGTCTCTCGGATATGGAACTGCCTTCAATGCCTTGGGAACTCCAGTAATTCAGTGGAATTCCAGCAATCAATCATTTGCCAAAGACGACGGAGGTACACTCCAGCCTATTGGATGGAGAGATGTTCCCATCAATGCACAGACTGCCGATTATAACTTTGCTCTATCTGATAGAGGTAAACTTGTAGTCAACAATAAGGCCGGTTCCAATATGGCGTTAGGGATTTTGCCCGAGGCCAGTGTGGCATGGCCCCCCGGTACAACTTTGTCTTGCTTCAACAATGTATCTGGTCGCACTATTCTTGTTCAGAGAGGTAGTGGAGTCACGATGTTTTTGGCGGGGGATGCAGCCTTCACCAATGCTGATCGCTCGGTGGCTTCTTGTGGACTGGCTACGATCACTAAGTACGGGACTAATGTCTGGGTCATCAGTGGGACAGCGGTGAGCTAGTGGGAATTCTCAATCTCTTACTCGGTGGTGGACCAGGTACGATTGCACCGGTAACGATCACACATAGTAGTCCGGGTTCAGGTACAGATGCCATCCCCGTCGGAGCTGTTCAGGTCGTGATGGAAACCTGGGGCGCTACCGGGGGTGGTTCCAGCGGTACAGGGTCTGGTTGTGGAGCACTAGCGGGGTTCGGTGCAGGGTCGGGCGGGTACACCAAGACTACGTTAGCTCTAACCAGTGCTGATTGGGCAAAGACAATCGCATGGGCAGTAGCGACCCATGGTAACGGAGGTTCTGGTGGAGGCGCGGGGACTGCCGCCAGTGGTGCGACCACTGTGTCTTCCGGCACTAAGACGATCACCACCCAGACGTCTAACCCTGGTGCTCCGGGCACTGTGGGAGCGAATGGCGCTGGCGGAACAGCCAGTGGGGGCACCACGAATACGACGGGTAACGCAGGGAGCGGGCGCCCCGGTGGCACAGGCATCGTCGGCACGAATGGCACGGGCGGAGCAGGTGGCGCCGGCGGAGCAGCAGGTAGTGTGAATCCTGGTCAGAATGGGAGTGATGGTCTAGTTATTATGAAATTTACATGATCATATGGAATGACAGCCCCATGGGACCTCTCTTTGGGAGGATGTACTTCTTCCAATACGCGGGTGATGCTCTACCCACGCATAGTCATCCTGATGAGGAACAGCATAATCTCATCGTCATAAGAGGTTTGGTAGAGTTAGAAATAGAAGGACAGATCGTACAGGTTGGGGCTCCTGGTGCAGTCATAAATTTTGACTCTAGTAAGGAACATACAATTCGCGCCCGCCATGCGGGTTCACTTACACTACACATGTATCTAAATGGCAGACCCAACTGGTACGACAGAGTCCCCACCTCTGGAACCTTCCCTCCAGAGACAGAAGCTGGTAGCACAGGCGTTGAAGGAGGGCCTAGTTCAACAAGACCCTATGTCGGGTGCATACGATGATATTGACTCTGCAGCTAATGCCTTCTACGGTTCCATCGGGGATTACGACCATAAGGCAGAACAGTCAGGGGCTATATATTCCGACCACGACGGTAAGTATCACTATTCCGTACCCATGGCGCAGGCTGATGATAACTTCAAGATGCGGGTGGCCCAAAATGAAAACGCCAAGCTGGCTGCGATTTTCCACACTCACCCGGATGCTTCGCAATCTATGCTCTTTTCTCCACAGGATGTGCAGGTAGCTCAACAGCTGAAGGTCCCGAGCTACATTCATTTTGAACACGACGGTTCGTTGAAGAAATATATCCCAGGAGTGACTCCGGTTACTCGGGAATCAGTGGGGTCTAGTCTCGGCGCCAAAGTGAGTAAGGGTGAGCTGGTGAAACAAATACTGATTGCAGCTGCCCTCAAGGAATAGTATACTATCGCCGGAGGTAACTGATGGAACTAACAATCACAGGCCCAAAGACTTTAGTACTCACTCCTACAACGCTCGCTCTAGTACTGGATTCTCTCGCAGAAAAACCCTTTCGTATAGCACAACCGGCCATACAAGAAATCGTTTCTCAACTCACCAAGGAACCGCAGAATGAACAGCCCTCAGCCTCTTCCAGTAGACCCGTCGCCCCTTCCGTCAACAGCAGCGACAACGGGAGCGGCAGCGCTCTCAACGGTGCTGGGCTACGGAGCAATGGTGCTAGGTCAGAAGTTCGGGATTCCGATCGATGTGGTGGGGAGTCTACTGGGATTGATCATCAGTGGAGGAATGACACTATTCCATCGTAGTACACCCCCGGCTCCGCCGACCCCAGCAGCGGTCGCCAAGGTTGCGAACTCTCAGCAATGACCCTACTGGAGACGCAGTTCTTATTTTCTAAGCTCAGCGTCCAACTGTTAGCCCGTATTCTCGCTACGGGCTATCAGTTCACGTATGGTCAAACGAGCCGTGATCCACGAGTTGCCGCGCTGTATGCTGATGAGGGTATTGGGATCAAACACAGCCTTCATTCTGATAGGCTTGCCATTGACGTTAATCTCTACAAGGATGGCCAGTATCTCACCCTTACATCTGACCACAAACAATTCGGGGACTTCTGGAAGGGCCTCCACCCACTTTGTCGTTGGGGCGGTGATTTCTCTAAACCAGATGGGAATCATTATAGCCTCACATGGCAGGGCCGCGCATAACGTAGGCCCCAGCACACGCTGGGGCCACTCTGCGCTAATCGATGGCTGAGAAGCTGGACCTATTTAATCGGTGCCGTACAGGTTGCAATCTTACCTGTACTATCCAATGAACAACTCCAATTCATGGGCACGAATGTGTCAGGACACACGGGCTGAGGTGGGGGCGGAGGAGTTAGGGCAAAGGTAGGGATAGCTGACTTGGCAATGACTTGCGACACGTCCTTCCCTGTCGCATCTGTACATGCTCCAGTAGCGGTAACTGCCCCGGATGGGCATGCGACCAATAGATCAGTGGATCGGTAGGCGGCATAAGTGTGCTGGTAGATCGGAGTGGTTTTGGAATTACTCGCGATGGCATGAACTGTATCCGTGAGTGGGAACCACTGATATTTGCAGGTGCTCGATGGCCAGCTCTGCGCAGGTAGAGGACTTGGGCACCCTGCTATCATCGGTGCGGAAGTGGGAATTTGAGCATCGGCAAAGGCCATCAGTGCCGCTGCTCCCGTAAAAGCAATCGTTAATCGGTATCGCATTGTTTCTCCTCAGGTAAAATGCCGCTTGTCAGGCACCCGCAGCGGCTTGGACGGTTGCATAGGACCCTCCCCCATTATGGTTGTCTAGAGTGGCGGGGGAGGCCCGCGCCCACTGCGGGAAAGCGTACCACTCCAGACCCAATTCACTTGTTCAGTTCAATATACTTATCCAAAAAATGCCTCGCTTTCTCTAAGTCTTGTATGCCACCTTTGTCTTTCCAACGCATGACGTACTTAGTGATCTGACCTTGGAAATAGTCTAACTTCCACTGCCAGACGATATCCCAGTGCTCAACTGCACCTTCCTTCTTATAGTGGGTCCCCCCCACTTGTCTCTTGTTAGCATTAGACATGCACACATACCCCCTATAGTACCGTTAAAAGTTTCCAGGGGCAACCTGGAGACACGTGTATCCTGCCGCACGCCAGGAATCCACGACCCGCTGTCGGTCCTCTATTACGAATAGAGTACGCTCCTTCAGTTTACGTTCGTTTGCCCATTTGATTTTCAACTCTGTATCCTGAGTTCGGTCGTCAACGGGGCGCATAACTAGATGATCGTAGTAAATTCCGTATTTGTCTAGCCATTCTTCCGTCTGTTCTCGTACCGCTTCGCTGCGTCCTGATAAAATCCAAACAGTGTACCCTGCCTCCATGGAGCTCAGCAAGGCTATGATGGGATGGTTAGGCTCATCTTCACCACAGGCTGCGAAATAAGAGTCCCAGTCCTTGGGCTCTTGCCGCAGATATTTCTCCGCCCTGTGCTCATCCAATGCCAAGGTCCCATCAAGGTCGCAGATTATTACGTCTTTCATACCACTCCTTACAGGCGAGTCGCCAGTCAGTTGCTGCTATTTTTTCGATGTGAGCATACCTCATATCTTTATTGAGGTACGCCGCGTAGATTGGTTCTGCTACTACTGTTACCCAGGTAGTTTCTATTTCGTGAAACTCCGCACCCACAAAGTTTTCACAGTCTTCCAAAAACTGCTCTACAGATTCTCCCTCGTCAAGAAGAGGATAGGGTTCTACTTGTCTGATTTTGTATGGGCTGATCCGTGGTGGTCCTCCCAAAATTTCAGCAATTCGGGGTAGCTGGGTGTAGACGTGGAGGTTGTTGGTGAGGGTTCGGCACACCCCTTGCCGTAGACCGGCCCCTCTTGCGATAAGTTCGTGAAGGAAGGACATGTGTACTGCGTTGGCCCCGAAGGCTCCCCAAATAGCGTCGTTACTTCGGTTCGTAACGAGCATGTCCAAAGTCCCGTCGATAGATCGGAAGTATATTTGAGTGTTGCATGGTTTATCAAGCCCTGAGTTCGGGTCAGACCCACCAAGGTCAGCTCTAGGATCCCACATGCCAATAACTGCACGTCTGGTCGTTGGATCTCTACGTAGTTGTTCAATGACTGCAGTAACTTGATCAACTCCGAAGTGTTTTCTCCACCTGAACCCGTAAGATGCTGGTAACGTGTTTTGATCATCGCTGTATTTCCCCATCTGCGTGTTAAATTGTTTGATCCAGGCAAGGTCTTTACTTCCCGCCATCATCCAGATGAATTCCATGACGTGAAAGAATGGATTTGCATTCCGGACTGGATCGAATAAAACTCGTTCTGCAGGTCGCAGTATCATCGTCATGACAGGCTCCTGTATAGTCAGTACAGGGCCATTCCTACTCTGTTCCTCCTTACCGTTGATCTTTATCTGCCATTTCATTTCTTCGTAGGCTTCGTTTACATCACGACCTATGATATTAACCATTGTAACTCCTCTTGCTACGGCCCGTACCGGTTCGTACTCGCATGTATTTGTCAAACTCGCACAGGCAGTTCTGTAGGTCTTGATTGTCTATGTATGGGATGTCCTTTCCTCTAAGAGCAAGGTCTACGTCCTTACGAATACTCCCAAAGGGTAGCTTGAAAGTGAGGGGTGTGATCATTCCAGGCTTGCCTGCCCACCACCAGCTCGCCCCCCGCACACTACCGGGGCCCGGCACTACAAAGGTCCGCTTGTCTGGAGCCATGTAGAGCGGGTGGCCAGGGGTGTTCTTTAGGTCCGCCACAATTTGGCCCGCCAGGAAGGAGCCAATACCACCCACATCTTGAAGTTGCCGGGCCATAACCTCGCAGGTGTTGGCAGCCTTCAGGCTATCTGTCAGCTTGTACACGGCATCTAATACCTGATCCGTCAGGTAGTCGATCTTGGGCATTTTCTGCCCGTGGGTCGTTATGACGTAGGCATTTCCCCAGATTTTTCCATCTCTAGCAAGCCCTTCAAGCGATGCTCTAAGTTCTCCTGGATTGTGCTCATAGAGATAACCTGTTCTCTGGATAGTAGGCGGCCAGTTGATAAATCTCGAATAGACGATATTATACTCAAAGAACCGTTCTTGAACGAAAGGATTGTAGAATGTTCGTATGAATTGGGTGACTCTATCATTTTCCCTATGAACGTTGCAGAAATAGGTTCGTTGGAAGATTTCATCCGTACTCCATGGTTTCGGTAGGTTATTTTTTCGCTTCAAAAAGATGTCATAACGTTCCTGAATCCAATACAGGAATAGGTCGCGGGGGTTAGGTTCCACGGTTGGCTTCCCTCAGTATCGTATTCAAGGCGGTTATATCGTCCGTTTCCATGTCCGGACTGGGGGCCTTCCCCTGCTTCCATAGAAGCCCCGCTGCATACAATTTCTTCCACTGGCAGGTGTAATCGTATCTCACATCACCCATCCATTTGGCTACCTTCGGCCGACGCTCGACCAACTTGACGTATCCCGGAAAGCGCGCCGCAAGGTACTCCACAGCAGCACGTTGCATATCAGGAGTACGGTAGATAGAACAACCACCTGGAGCCTGACAAGGTCCATGATCTTGGAAGTGGGTAGTGATGAGAGCATTAGGGAGTCCTCTGCTAAGCAGAGTACAGTTAAGGACCACGTCAGCCAATATAGGAAATTGATCCACCTTAATGTCTGATACCACATTGCGATTAATCCCCTGTATGCAAATAATTCGCCCATTGAGTGCATAGGGCGGCGCGGTATTCTGCCCCATCTGGCGAGGGTGTACGCCTACGAGGGGATATTGATCCAACAGATATTCTATCTGTTCAAATAATCCGTGTGGGCCTTCTATCTCTACTGGATCTCGTATAGTGAGAAGTCTATCCCCTAGCTTCTTAGAAAACACTAGATCATCGTCTAGAATGACTGCCTTATCATTCAGGTCTAACCGCTTGGCCTCCATTATGAACTGTACTTTCTGACTGTAGTTTTGAACCGAGATGGGTACTCCATAGACCATATGAGGCCCATACACATTGACATAGTCAGTGTACTCGTAACTAGGTACGAGTATCTTAGTTCTACCAAGCCAACTTTTCGGTACCCATTTGAGCGTGTTCACTTTGCCCGCACGCCCTCGGGACATGATATATAGGTTCATTCGTGTAGGCCCACCCCTCCCCGAGATACTATCTCTGCTTCAATTTCACGGGCTTCTTCCATAGAAATAACGTAGAATTGAATAGCGTCGGGGTGCCCTCTAGTTAGAAACACTTTATCTGTTGGAAAACTAGCTATGTCTTCTGCGGTTAGCATAGCGTGGTTATTTCCATATTTACGCACCAACATGGCGCACATTTTCTTCCAATTTTCTTCTCCTCGTATCTGATCCATCACCTTGGGTTGATCAATTGGCTTTTTCATCATTCCCCTCCCGTGCAACGGCGACAATATACTCCCGCAGACCAGGAAAGTCCTGGTATATGTTGTCTAAAGCCTGTTTGCGCTGCCACACGTTCGGTGTGCGGTCTACCAGCTCCTGTAACCCTACCATAGAAATCACAAACCCTTTCACAAGTGCCTCTAGGGGCTTATGCTGCAGGATGTGGTGTAGGGTGAGGTCTCCTGCCTTCGTTAAATTTTCAATAACTACATCTTGTCTGATTGCCATATAATCCTCGTCAGTGTCGAAGACAACTGTGCCCCCTTTCGGGGGCACAGGTAAGGCCAGAGCGTTCCCGGTAGGGTAACCGGCGCACTTTCTCTGGCACATTACGCTGTTGGTGGAGTTTCCTCCACTACAGGGGGTTTTTCCAGGGCGATAGTGCCGTCCTGGACAAAAAAGCGGAGCCAACCACGGGGCGGGTCTTCGCTGTTCTTTTTGGCTTCCAAAAATTCACTCACCGGCTTACCTGCAAAGCCAGAAATTTCTTGGAACCAAGCCAGCCTAGAACCCCGATACTTGTGAGCCTTTTCAGGTACAAGGGCGATGATGGCGGTTGGACTGAAGCCATAATCCGCGCGGGGAGCACGGGGCTTCTTCGGTGCATTCGGATCAGCCTCGGCCTTGGGGGCCTTTTCTTTCTTCGGCTTGGGTTCTTTAGGAGTCTTCGCAGCCTTAACCGGCTTTTCCGGAGGCGTGGGTACACTTGAAGCAACTTCCGTGTGATGCACGGGTCGCTTGGTCGGCGGAGTCAAGTCAGTGGTTTCCATTTATTTTCCTCGAAACGTAAAAGATGCGTCATGTGTACCTTACCATGAGCTGTCGCTAATGTAAAGCACTAGAGCGCATGGGTCGCATACCTTTGCTCGTCAGATATCCTACAGCTAACGTGTTTGGTAGTGAGGCCTCAAATTCCGTTGGGGAAGAATATATCTGTACGATATCCCCTTTAGAGTATTCATTTACAAATGTCTTTAGCGCATTGTCCCCTCTTTTCGTAAAGGCGCGGGTCACTATGTCACCTTCTTCATCTACCCACACCACAATATCGTAACCTTTTGCTTCTCGAGCGCTGGGTGGCCGCATACGTAATTATGTACTACTGGCCAATTCGTAGCTAGTAGCCGACAACGCTTCGTTCAGATCTGACTGATCTCGATCCTTTTGTCCGAGCACTCGTAACACCTTCTGATCTAAGGTGTTTTCGGCGGCGATGTGGTAAACGAATACACGATCACTCTCTTGCCCCTGACGATATATTCGAGCAATGGCTTGGTCGTAGTGCTCAAGATTCCATGGTATTCCGAACCATATAACGTGTCGGCACGATCCTTGTAAGTTAAGTCCATGCCCCATACCAGCAGGGTGGCCAAGGAGGATGGGGACACTTCCAGCATTAAACCGCTTAACGAGCGAGTCCAATCTCGCCGCACTAAGGCCACTCCCCAAAACCTCACCCCTCCCCAAGTGCTTGAGGATTCGTTCTTTGTCGTGTTCGAATTCGTAAAGGATAAGAACTGGGCTGCCTGACAACTCTTCAACGAGATCGTCCAAAGCCTCAAGTTTCGCATCATGTAAAGGTATCGCCGTGCCTTCTGTATCATAAACAGCCCCATTAGCTACCTGCCTGCATTTTACGCCCGCGACCGCTGCAGTGCTGGCAACGATGTTCCCACCTTCAAATTCGGAGTAAAAATCATCTTCTATGCTTGTGTATACCTTTCGGGCGGCGGGCGGTAGGGAGACTAAGATCTCTTGAAATATCAACTCCGGCATCTTCAAGTAGTCTTCTGCCGACATACGGACTACTAGGGGGCTTATCTGGTCTATAATCCGGGGGAACGCGTCGGGCTGAGGGTCCCACTGATACCCACCGTACCCCGATTGTACGAAGAAGTTTCGGCGATAGTGTGTAATGAACCGTCCCAGTGCCCGTCCTAGGTCCAATAGATATATCTGCCCAAATAAATCCATTAGACCGTTCGGTACAGGAGTCCCTGTAAGAATCCACCGCCTTCTGAAGGATGGTAACCACATCCTTAAAGCCTTGAATCTTTTTGTTTGAGAATTCTTGAACTTTGTGCTTTCGTCTACTATCAGCACGTCGTACTGAGGACGATCTTTTTGTGCGAATAGCCATTCAAGTCCCTCCGGATTTATCAGGTGTATGTCGGCATCGCTAGTCAAAGCCTGTGCCTTTGATGACCCATGTAGGATCGTGTGTGTCATCTCCTGGAATTCGTACCACTTCTGTAGTTCCCCCGGCCACGTGCTCATCATCGGACGAAGTGGGGCTATGATCAGGACTTTCGTAATTAGGTCCTGTGCCTTCAGGATCTTTAGAGCTGCTAGGCAAATGCTTGTCTTGCCCAAACCGGGGTCTAATAATAGTCCCACCGAGGCTTGGCTGAGGAGCATCGCTATCGCTCTCTTCTGATACGGGTGAGGGCTCCAACGCGGCTTTGAGGATGTTGATTCCCTCAATGACATTGTTACAGTAGAAGGCTGGGATTCCACGGCGGCGAAGCTCCATAATCCTGTAATTCTGTAAAGGTTCAACCTTTGTAATTGCAGGATCTTTAAATTCTATGAAAATAGTATGGCCTGTTGGGCTTAAAAAAAGTCTATCAGGCCACCCACGTTCGGCAAAGCGGACCTTGGGCGTCAGAAACCCGTGTTTCAGCGCCCATTGGACCACCTTGTCTTCTATGTATTTTTCATTCAAAATCGGCATGGTCCTCCTTGTGCCCGGCTAAAAGAGCAGCGGGTGCAACGGTACGATGGGTTGGGGATGAACTGAGTATCCCGTTCAAGGCGGCGCACTCGGTTTGTCCACGGCTCCCGCAACATGTACATCTGATCGCGATGATAGGTCTTTTCCCGGTTTTTACCCAAGTCAAGGTAAACGTGGACCGCCCGCACTGATCGCACAGCAGGGTATGTGGAGAAGACTCCGAGAGTGTAAATGGCTTTTTGTTCGTCATGATCCGGGTAGATTTTCCCTGTTTTCCAGTCATAGATGATGGCTTCTTCTGGTTTAGGAAAGACCAAAAGGTCGAGGACCCCTTTCCACCAGATGTTTTCGTCTTCCCACGGGACCGGCCTCCATTCATGGTCCACCCCGAGCTTGATTTCCGGGTAGGCTTCAAGCCTGCGGATTTGATCAAAGAATCCTTGGTAAAAAGACAATTCTGGGGTAAGGGTCGTAAGGTCCCCCTTAAGGTATCCTTCAACCAGTGCATGACTGGATACGCCCCGATTGGCGGCGGCGTTACGCGCTTCTGGTATACCATCTATGTATTTGTATCTGTATTTCGCAGCGCATTGTTCATAAGTTCCCAGTGAGCTGAGTGACCAGCTCTTACGTGCGACCATTACGCTGCCCATTTTTCTTCCTCTACAATATCTTTCCAGTTATACCCGACAAAGCCTTCGCTCAGCATGGGCACGTCAAAGCGGTCACGGTTCATATGGCGTTTCAAGGACTCCATGGCTCTTCGCCAGTCTCCCTGTGGAGCACTGACGTTGATTTCGTCGTGGACTGTCGCGAGGAAGATGCCCCCCTCTTTTTCTTCGTTCCAGTCGTTGAGACTTTCCTTCGTTTGGTCCGCTGCGGAGCCTTGAATGAGATAGTTAAGGAGTTTGTACGCGAAGTCTCGAAACTGTCCTCCAACTTCTTTGGAAGGCTCAACGTAATAGAGACGTCCTCCCCAGGTTCGTATTGGTTGTCCGGACTTACCCCTTCGTTGAACATCTTGCATAAGTGTTCGCACGCCTGGGAGAGCATCAAGGTATGCTTCTTTGATAGCAAAGCCTTCGCTAATTGCTCTCCCCAGTTTCCGAGCAATACCAGTGGCTCCTGAACCGTAAATGAGACTGAAACCCGTGACCTTGATGTCTTTGCGCGCATATTTCACCTGAATAAGACGTTCTATAATCTCCACTGCCATTTGGTGAGGATCTAGTTTCGGGTTAGAGCGATATGCCTCACATAACGACCCGTCCTCAAAGTGAGCAAGAATCCGAATTTCTTGCGATGAAAAGTCACGTTTGAGCCAAACATGCCCGATTTCTGGCAGGCAATACACTCGCATAAGAGGGAAAGGAGGTAGAGCATCTGGGACAGGGAGAGGTCTACCCAAAGCGTCGACAAATTCATTTGGGACGTTTTGGAAGTTTGGACCCGAGCTACTAAGGCGTCCCGTGCGAGTGCCAGTGTCGTTGCCGCCATCTCCTCTGGTTCGTACTTGATTCCAGCTAGGGTGCACACGACCGTCAGTGGCAGAAAATTGCAGCCAGGGTCGCATGAAAGTTGAAAGACAGGTCCCGATACCACTCGTATATTCAACAAGGGTCTTAACCTCAGGTATGACTATCTGCAAATTATCCTTACTGAGTGATCGTTTCTTACTCTTAGCCGTATAGGTCCATTCTTTTACAGCACCGCTGCGCTCTAATGCGTCTGCATAAGACTCATCGTGCTCCAGATCGCCGACAGGGCAACCAAGGCGATCGGCAAGACGAGCAGTAGCGTCTTCCAAAGCCTTCGTGTATATCTTTTCGTCACTCTCCAAGCGGCTACGGTCCAAACGGATGCCACGGCGAGTACCGCTAACCAACAGAGGCATAAGCCGACGTTCGCGATCATAAGCTTCCCCCATTCCTTGTTCTAGTATCCGTTGATGCAAAAGGTCAAAGAGTGCCTTAGTTCTAACCACGTCGCCGATAGCATAACGCCCAACAAGATCACCAGGAGCACGACAGATAAATGCCCCCACAGTCTTAGGCGTAGCTTCAGGTACGTTTGCCAAGATCCACTCATGAAGTTCATTTTGCTCAGTCGGAGGAATTCCCAGATAGCGAGCAGCACTAGGCTTAAGAGAAAGAGTAGGGCTATAAGGGTCAGCCAAGAATAGAAGGTACATAGTGTCGTGGTAACGCTTCCACCAGCTTCCATCTATCCTCCATTGAGCGTTACAGAATGCTCGGTTTTGCACCAATATGTCAAAAGGTGCATTGTGCATAATAATGGGGAGACCTGAATCAACGAGACGACTAAGGTATTGATGTATATCTCCGAAGTAGATGTTGTTATGCGTGGGGTGCCCCCACGCATAGTAATCAGGAGCTTGACCAGGCACATGGATGGCTACCCCGACCGGATTCGGTGGATTCAGGACGGGGTTGCCAACGATAGCCTCGGTTTCGTAGTCGAGGACTATCGCTTCCATTAGTATTTCCTGTTGGGCATTGGGTCCGGAGCCTGGGCCACCACCCCTGAGTCATCGTAAGGAGTGAGTAATACTTCTTGTGCATGGGCAATCCTCTTAAAGACAGCCGATAGGCTATCGTCTTCAATCAAGCCCTTCACTTGAAATTTTACCTGGAACATAGTCTTGGCATCGGGCACCACACTCACTTCTGTCAACACACCCCAGGGTGGTCGGCTGTATTCGGCTGCGAGTCCGTTGACGTAGTTAGCCCAATTTTTGAGCGAAGTTGAGGGGACAGAGAGGACAGCAAGCTCAGCAGTTGCAATATTTCCTGCCTTGAGAGCGTCGGCAGGGATGAGGCCAAGGCGTCTAGCTTCTTTGCAAGCTTTTCCCTTAGACTGTCTTCCGCCGGGCACACTGGCACTTCCCCACTTTGACTTTGGGCAGGTTGAACACGACACATCTTGGGGCTCCTTTGAGTCTTCATGAGGAGCCATATTTTCTCCGTCTATAGACAGAGCATAGCACACGGGCGCCTCGTATTTATCGGGATTGAAAGCACCTACGAAATACTTGTTTTCAAAGACAGATGTGAGAACGACTACATCCATCTTGTTGCCCGGTACGGGCTGCTTCTGGTAACTCATCATTCCAGCCCGCAGACTAATCTGCGAAAGGGCTGGTCGCTCCAGGCTGGCTACGTCCCTTGCAGACTTAGCCAGCTCTTCATCCCACCGCATTGGCACGTTTGACTCGTTCATAGTTACTCGCTACTTCCCCGGAATGGGGACGCTTATTATACGCTTAGAATTACTCGGGGTAAAGGGCGAGCTACGGCAGGGTTTGTTGCACAGCTATCCCCTGTAGGACCCTCACCGGGACCGTAGCCCATAAAAGGCGGGAGTTTTTGGCACAGGTAAACTCCCAAAACCCGTCCGCCCAACCTCTTATATCCCGATGGAGCGGCTCGGTGGCACGATATTTTTGATGCCTCGGCTCGGGCATATGCATCCTACCCTACAAAGGTCGGTTCGTCCCAAACGGCGATGTAGTACTCCTGCGTGGGTGTGCTGCGCACAGACAGGAATGGATCCGCCGTGAGCACCCGAGACTCCAAGCTGTGAACGTGGAAGGTCACAGCCAAGTTTATTTCTGTAGCCTTCTTAGCTACGTTGACCATCTTCTCCAACGCGCTTATCGGAATCGCCTTGTCGTATTTGGCTATGTCGTAACGCTTCCATGCCCACACCTCAACTTGTGTGCCGTTGGGAAATTGCCGATCGATCATGTCCTGTATGTCTCTTGGTTCAAACATCTCTGAAAGATACGACTCCTTGGGGCTCACCCTACGGCCAGTCGGCCTCCCACGCATGTTCCGCTTCTTTTCTATCTCCTTCTTCATATACTCCTTGACAGCCACATTTTCATATGGCTGAATATCCAAGAAGTCGAGAACGAAGGCCAATCGATTTTCACGTACATGGCGATCCAGAGCCTTGTACCCCACCAGTTCTCGTAATTCCTTTGCGAGTGTCTGATGGGGATTCGGTCCCTTTACATTCAGTTTGATCCGCGGCAATCTGTCAGTAATTTCACTCATGATCCTTCCTAAACACCTTTTTGACGGCGTGAATGATGATCTCGTGGTAGTGCTTTCCGCCCGTCGTTTCGCGGATGGCATACGTGATCGCCAGATAGATCATTACGATCTCACCCTGGTGCACAAGAACATAGACAGCCAGCATCCACTCACCCGCAGTGAGGCAGCATGCCAGCCACATTTGGACCTTTTCGGTGCGGTTCGTCATTTCTTTTCACCCTTCCCCTGCTTCGCACCCTACACTATAACACCTGGGTATTGTAAGGGTGACCACAATCCGGAGCCACTAGCGATTGCTCGGACTTTATGGTAGGCGCATAATAACGCTCCCCTAAAAGAAAACCCAGAGCGGTCACGACTCGCTCTGGGTCCGGGGCCGGATCGTGCTTAGGGGGAGCCGGCTCAACAACTATACCATGGGCGCAACCGAATGCCAATAGTCCCCTTCCGGCGCTTCAAAGTTCCGGGGCAGGTAGAAACACAATTCTTTTCTGTAGTTGACGATGGGAGGAACAAGCAATTCGCTGAAGAAGATTTAGCCAGATCGGGTCTAACAATGGATGATCTGGAAGCCTACACATCTCCTCTAGTTCGTCTAAAAGAGGGAGCCACAGCCGGTTATGTGATTCCTTATTACGATCTAAAGGGTAATCCTCTCACTGATGAAGACCAAAACCTGGTCATGTTCCGTACTCGTATGCAGTACCCCGAGTTTAGTCGGGAACAGCGCTACAGTCAGCCAAGCGGTGAGCAGCTGGCTAAGTATGGACTCCCTCCTTATGTTCCCTATATTCCTCCAGCTACTCTAAAGCTGGGTGGAACGGAGTTAATCTGTGCAGAAGGCGAAAAGAAAGCAGCGTCTATCGTTAAGCTCTTACAGCTTCCCACTTTCGGAATTGGAGGCTGCCAACTTTGGCGAAATCCAGATGGATCAGGAACTATACATCCATGGATCCGAGATCTCATTGCTGCACGAGGTGCGACTACCGTTACGATTGTGCCCGATGGGGATGTTAGAAGATATGACATCTGTACTGCCTATGGAAACTTCGCCCGTTCTTTGGAAAACGAAGGAGTGGCAGTTAAAATCCTCGATCCACAAGGAAAAATTGATGATCTACTCGTCGAATGGGGGTCATCGCGAAACGATCGTTGGGGTGGAATACAGTCCATTGCGCTTAACGATCTCGTTCAGTCCCCCTCTGCTCTTATCAAAAAATATGGGCTTGCTTTTAAGACTGATGCCAAAGGCACTCCAATTGTACATCAGCATACTAGCAATATCATGCGATTGATGGAGGAACACGATGCATTCCCAAGAATATGGCGAAATACGGATAACAACCGGATCATGGTGGGTGAAGAGATTGCTCAGGCTGATCTTACCGAGATTGACATCGCTAACTATTTCCAACATAACCTCGGATTCGACAAAGTCAATAACCGCACGATCTACACGTGTATTCAAGCCTTGGGGAAACGCCACGCCCGGTCACCCTTCCTTGAATATGTACGAAGTACACAATGGGATGGTGTACCGCGAGTGGAAACTTGGCTTCAAAATCTTTGGGGATTGGGAGACTCTCCCTTCGTACGTGAAGTCGGAACAAAGTGGTTGGTCAGCGCCTGTGCGCGCATGGACAAACCCGGAACTAAAATAGACTGGATGCTCATTGTCGTAGGTCCTCAAAAGACGGGTAAGACATCTATGCCGGGCATTATGTTCAAGGGGTGTAATCTCGTACTCTACGGGGAGCAAAATGACAAGGACCTACATATGCTCCTCCATTCATCTCTATGTGTGGGCTTTGACGAATTAGACTCATTCAGCCGCCGAGAATCTTCTAACTTAAAGGCCATGGTGACTCGTAATGAAGACGCATTTAGACCTCCCTACGGAGCAAGTGTGGAGGTATTCCCACGACGATTCACCCTCTATGGAAGTGGCAATCGTCATGACTTTCTCCAACACGACCCTTCCGGATATCGCCGTTATGCAGTACTTGAAGTTAGCCGACTACTTGATTTCGCAGGGCTGGAAGCATGTCGCGACCAACTTTGGGCCGAGGCTTGGGGTATCTATTCAGCCGGAGGATCCCGGTTTTGGGAGGTAGATAATGCGAGTGAAGAGGCAGAGAAATTCGTAATAGCCAATCCGTTTGAAGATAAGATATTAGAATTCTTAGCTAGGAAGGAAACAGAAAAAGTAGGGGGTCCTCGCAAAGATAGTCTAGTCTATTTCAAGATCGGAGAGTTAATGATCCATATGGATATGGAGGGTGAAAGTGGTAATTCTATGCGTGTGAAGGATATTGCAGCTATCCTCGCATCAAAAGGTGTTATGAAGCCCACGAAGTCTAGCCGTCATCCTGATACAGGAGCGATAGCGAAGTGGTACACGTGGGACCCTGCGCTGCACCCCCTATATAATAATGTGTGAGCCCGCCTAAGCCCCTCGAGCAGCCGAACGGTGGCTACCCCCTACGGTAGCCGCCCCCTGCCCCCGCGCCGCTCTCGACTCCTTATATCCCCGTTGCATCGTGTGTTGGGTGTGCTATGGTGTGTACCTGTACGGTATACATGGGTAGAACAGCAATGCAAGGCGACAATTTACCGGAATTCATAAGCCCCGCAACAGCCAACATGTTGCGAAAAGGGCCGCAGACTAATGTGGGTGACCTCATTAGCATTTGGTGGTCCAACGGCGCCGGCTTTTCGCTTTACCGCGTAAACGATGGCGACCGTAGCCACACGTTTACGCGCGTGGCCGATTACGACATCACCAACGATGGCGGTTACGTTCGCATTACGGTGGCACCATGAAAACCATTGGGCAGAAAATACGGGCTATGGCGATGCGCGTGGCTTACGAAAACAACCGGGCGGAGCGCGAACGCCTGCAGCGGCGGCTGAATGCTCAGCTGGCCGCCGTGCGACAAGTGCCGCCCGATAACTTAGAAATTAGCATGATGCCAAGAGGTAGAAAGCTGTGACCCGCATGGCAAAGATATTTTGCCCGAAGTGTGGTTCCGTCATTTACGGCGACGAAGTAGGCTGCATTTACGATGAATATGTACGCACAGACGCAGAAATGCAGGTGCTCAACCCTGACCCTGAAGAGGAAAGCGAAAATGAAACTTTGGATGCTTGAGGCCTTGTGGTTCTGCGCCGGTGTGGTCTGCACGCTGGGCGTCGTGGTGTGGCTATGAATAACGAAAAGATTAGAGCGGTTCGCGCGTTGAACCGCGTATGGTTCCCGATCGACATACAGCTAGAAATTATAGCTGACGCAGACCGGGGTTTTGACGGAGGTGAATGGTCCGACGCAGCCAGTGCCAACACGTATGAGCGTGAGTGGTGGAACTGTCTAGCCCGTGTCGCTCCACGTTTCGGGCTTACAGCGCAGGAATTGAATGACGCTGTAAGCGAATACGAATGGCACCAGACAGATTGCATAGTGAGTAACCCATGATCATTACTAATAGTGTGAGTCCCGACACCACTGCTGAAATATCTGAAGAAGAAATTGTGGTGTTGATCCCCAACGCCCACTGCGGCGAGGTGGGGGAACCCATTACCCACGAAGTACTACAGATTATCAATGGTCTGGTCAACGCAGGGTACTGGCCATTGGACTGGGGTGAAGGCGATGATCGGCATACCACCCTGTACTTTGTGAAGGGCGATAGCCCTACCCAGACTCAGCAGCAGGCTCAGTACTTCATAAAGCGGGAAGGTGAGGTGTGAAAACCTACTGCGTCCGACAAATGGCGGCTCAGTGGTACGAGGTGGCCATGTTCAATGGCCACCAGGAACCCGACGCCATTTACGACGTAAAGGGATTTTACTGTAATTGTCCCGCCGGGGGTGGGAAGGGTCACAAGCATGTGGAGCTTGTGCGTCAATTTCAACAATTGGGTGAACCTTGGCTAACGACATTCTGGCAACGAAACGGGAAATGGGAGTGGTACAGGATACTTATCGAGGAGTACGACCCTCGGGTGCACCGCCGCAAGCGAAAACGCTGACAGCCATCAACTGGCGCGACCGCTTTGGCGAAAAGCATTGGGATGAATTCGACCTCCCCAATGAACGGCAGGAATACATTGCCCGTCTGGAGCATATTGGTAAGGAACACGGCTACATTTACGAAATAACGGAAGCACCCATGCTGAGCAGAGGAGAAGACTAATGCATACGATAGAGCGCATTGAGCGGATATTTGGCCTTCGTAGCCATATCGTGTACCAACTACGAAAAGAGGGAGTGGAGCCTACGGAGCAAGTCATTGCTCTGTATGTGCAGGCATTCTTACTGGACCAATTGGGGGGATAAATAATGAACGATCCATTTACTATGACGGAATATATCGTGGAAAACAAGCTGGGTGTGTCTGTTCACGACGCAGCAGCGACACGTCTTATCGCAGATCACCTGAGGAAAAAGGGCTATCGCTCCTACCGGGGGCGGAAGGGAGGTAAAGTCTGTGCTCTTTGGTCCAAGAAGGCCGGGCCAAACAGGGAATTACTGGTTGAAAAATTGAAGGGACTGAAATGAAACCAGCTATGCAGAACGCAGTGCGACTTGGCGACCAATTGGCAGCAGAACTGCCGGAGGTTGAACGTGAAGCTTTTAAAAGAGGTTTTATTCAAGGTTGGCTGCACCGGGGCCGAATGGACGACAATAGGCGGCGGAGTAATAAGAAAATGGCGAATATCAAAGCCTAAAGTCGTGCTGGGGTTGGTCTGTGCATTTTTCGTTGGGAGTATCGGCAAATTGGTGTGGGACTTACGAGCGCCCCACCGGGCGATGGCAGAGGCCGAGACCTACTGTCAGCATTGGGGTTTTGACCATGTGGATGTTGGAGCAAGAGATTGGGGGTGCGTTATAACAGAAGGAGACATGCGCTATTGGGTGAGTTTGAACCGCGCGCCTGAGTTCGAATTGGAGGCCTTAAATGCACGACAGCGACGCTAAAATGGCTGAGGTGGAAAACGCTACTGTTTTGATAATGAAGTTTTTGGAGGAACATGTGGGTAGAGTGATCAAAATGTCGCCACCCGAGCGCGCACGATGGTGGCTGGGTGTGCTCACTCCTTGTATCGGCATGGCCATGGAAACCTCTGGCTGGCAGAGTACGACTGCCATGGTGAATACCATAATGAGGGGGTGGCTGGAGGATGAGAATAATCAGTAGTTGTAATCATAGCGGGGAGCGGTAGGCTGGTCATAAGCAGTAATGTTGCTGCGAGCATTGGAGGCTGACTTTTTTGCTTGGGTCAGCTTTAACTTACGAGGTGAATCCATCATGAAAGCCAGCGTGAAGCAGAAAGGTAAGCATGTGAAGAAAGAACAAAGTGGTTCTACAGGGACGAGCGGGGCTGTGGCGGCCGCGCCCGCACCGGCGGTGGTAAAAGTGCTGAAGGTCAAGGCAGGCATGAAGTACAGGGGTGCACGGGAGGCATGGTATGCACGGCTACAACAGTACGAAGGGAAAAGTGAGGAGGAGTTCATAAAGAGCGCTACGACGGACCCTCCATCGCTTACGAAAAAGAATGAGCCCGAACCCCCGTCGGGCTGGATCGCATTCTTTAAACGAACTGGGGTGGCTAGTCTAGTCTAGTTAGAACGGTCGCTCTCCTCTGTGGGGGCGACCTTTTGGAGGAAAGACTCGTGTAACCGATTGGTAACCGAATGTAACCGAATTCGGTTACGGGTTTTTACCTTAAAAATGAATGGGTTATGGCATCTGTAACCGATGTAACCGAATATACCTTACCACTACACGGTAAAAGTTATGATTTATCATAATGTAAATTTATATACCTAATCGAGAATCAGTTACAACGGTTACAATCAGTTACAGACCTTGCTTTTAGTCCCTTCCAGATGGTGGGTAGTCGTTTCCAGATAGTGGGTGGGGACATCAGAGTCCAAATCTAGACTCCAAGAATCATCTAATCTTCGTCTAATGGACTCTATATCCATTCTTCCTCCAGAAGATTGAATACCAACATGCGAGTGTTATGTTGGTAGTTTAAACCTAAAATTCCAAAAACTTAACATAATCGTCCCGAGTTAACATAATGGACAAAGTGTGCATTGGCGCACAGTTTGGTGTGTTGGTGTTGCAAGGCTATACATACGTGTTAGTATGTGTATGCCTGGTAACCGCCAGGCCAAACGTTAAAGGGTACACACATGGCAAAGCACACAAAGCACACACACAAGGGCGCTGCTACCGCCCCGGCACAGGCACCGGTAGGCACCGTGCCCAGCCCCACCAACGTAACGCCGCAAGGCACAGCCCAGCCCCAGGTAATAGCCACGGTTAAGGCTGGGGTTAAGTACCGGGGCGCACGCGCGGCGTGGTACGCGGTACTGCTGCAGTACGAAGGTAAGCCAGCTGCGGACTTTTTGGCCGCCACCACAGCAGCGCCGCCCAGCTTGCCAAAATCCCTGGTGCAGGAAAAATCCACCGGTTGGCTGGGCTACTTTGTACGCACCGGGGTAGCCACGCTTAAGTAAAGCGCACGCGCCTACCACAACGCCACCCAACATGCAAGTGTTGGGTGGCGATTTTACATGTGCTGCCGTCCATATCGGGAACGAGGAGAATCGTGTTGCGATCCTCATCACGACGAACGACATCGGGGGAGGATGAGAATCGGGGGCGAGGAGTATCCAGGCGAGATGGAGCGGCGAAGTCCCCCGGGGGGACTTACCAAAAGAGAAAGAAAAAGAGAGACTCCACCCCCACGTGAATTTTCTGATTTTTGATAAAGATCAACGATATCAATCAAAGACACTACGTTCTCCCTCCGCCAGTATTTCAGTAACCCCTCCCTGTTCTATTGTCTTTATCTGTCTTTTGAACACTTCCCACTCCTCTTCCCGGAACACCAGTTCCCCATACCTCCTTAGACTCATATAACTCTTTCCAACAAATAAACTCACATGTACGTGAGCACCCCTCAGTTCCCACCGCATACGAAATAGCATCACCCTCTTCCCTTCATCTCAGGTTGACCCTCGAATCTGGCAGCCATCTCCTTCATCAGCACAGCAATATCCTTCCTACTCCCTCCATTTGAGATATAGTTCGCTCTCCCTTTAGCTTCTTCCCCGAAGGGGAACACCAGGAGGAAGAAACCGACCTTACGTTCAGCCCCTTTGACCTCCCCATTAAACAGTTCGTCCAGTGCCGCTGCAATAGACCTCATTCTTTCGCTAAACTCAGGTTCTATTTTATCGTCAGATGTTGACATCACTTCCCCGCTTTCTGATTTCTTTCCCACTCGTCCATATCGGCTATAATTTGATCGTGAACTTCCGAACTGATCAAAGGGGCTGCCTCCGCCTGTCGCTTATCGGCCTCTCTCCTAGATTTTTCCAGCTCCCGCTGGAGAACTTCCCAGTTACTCAGTTTTTCAGCCATAAATATCCCTCACCTTAATTTTTTGTCGGTGTACACTCTCTTTCTTCCGTTTAACTTCCTTATGTACCTTATGTCCGCACGTACGGCAAATCCACGTATGCGTGTGGTCGTTCCGTCGGGCACTCACAGCTTTCATGGGCCGGTTGCAATGTCGGGGGGCCACTGGTTTCTCCCATGAACAGTACCGCTATCCACCCAGCCGCCCCGGCCAGGGCTAGAATGAGCAATATAATCATCAAAGGAGCCAATATCTCAAAGATTTTTTGTAGCATAGAGCTCCAGTAGCTTGAGTGCCTCAGCGTCTCGCTCCTCCACGGGGGCAAGGGCCAGGGTCATAAGTACGGCTTTCCAATTGTCTGGGAACACCCTCCGCATAACCTCGTGATCAAAGAGCAGGGTGTCGGCGCTGGGTATTTCGTTTTCCGTGTCGAGATTACCACCATCCTCAAACGTGAGGTGGTGGCCGATGAGCACTTGCAGGTCTTTCCCGTAGGCCAGCCGTATAAGTCTAGTATAGAGCTCTGCATGCTGCTTGTTCCTGGCGTTTTCAAACCCCAAGTAGTCTTTCATAGTTTAAACTCTTTATCCAGAGGGAAGCCCGTAACGTCGGGGGTAGCCCCCACCTCCTTAGTCGCCCGCACTACCCGGCCACGGAGATCGACCATCATGGCATTGGCCTCCACCCGCATTAACTCCTGAGCTTGCTTGGAGAGGTTCGGCATTACCCGTGAGAACTCACCTACCACTCCCGACATGACGGCAGCCCCGTAGATGAAGCCAAGTTCTATACTCCATTTTGCTTTGTCAGGTAATGACTCCATGCCGGGGTTCCTTTTCAAGATGTCATTCCAAACTGACTTAAGGAACCCTTCCTCAATTGGGCTTTTGATCATGGTCTTCCCCTTCATCTGGATCATAAATTCCAGTCAATTTGGAGCCTTCCATCACGAATATCTTCATATCAAAATTGTCCTTACGTAAGACACTGCTGCAGACATGTAGTACGTAGGAAATACCCGTCATGGCATTACCGAAGGACTGTATGACGCCACCACCCCGCTCTTTTGAAAGGTAAAAGAATACGAAATCTTGTAAAGCACCTCCGTCATCTAGGTGCTGCGTGACAAATTCACTAAATGCTTTCTGAAACTCCACCACTTTGTCTTTTTCTGTCGGCACGGTGCATGGCCTCCTGTGCAAGTACTTCTATGTAACGTTCTAACCCAGGGAATCGTTGTAGGCTCTTACGAATCCACGCCATACCTGCCTTGGGGAATGTTCCCTCCAGATCAGCCATGAAAACGATCCCCAATACCTCCACAAAAGCGATGGCGATATCGCTAGGCTGGCGTGCCAGAGCCCTTCGCATAAGTAGAGCCATCTCATCTGTCACCTCCACACATTCTTCTTCAGTCAGCATCCTTATGCTCCAGCTCCACGGTTACCCCGTGATCGGCGTCGGCATTTTTCAGCAGTTTATCCTCCCTGTGCGACTTCCATAGGCATACACATACAAAGACAACGCCGAGAGTGGCCAGCCCCACGACACCCCACCCCACGATATTTGCTAATTCGGCTCCAGTCATGATTCACCTCTTCAGTTAAGCCATTATTTCCTTCACCAATAGCCAGGCGTACATTTCCAGTTCGTCTGGTTCATCGGTATCCTTGCGGCGCTTGCGCAGGAGCATCCGCAAATGCTTGGCTGTGTGGTAGATCATCATATTATTCTTCTCTTTCGGACCTTCCCTCACCACCTTGGCATCCATAACAAGTTTCCCGGATCCCCGCATCTTTTTCAG
>Ga0207694_10000368_pt1 | contig 42091 bp, 65 predicted proteins | sample KBSC34metaG_FD_184353 | JGI IMG/M metagenome (GOLD analysis project Ga0207694, IMG submission 184353) | Corn rhizosphere microbial communities from Kellogg Biological Station, Michigan, USA - KBS C3-4 metaG (SPAdes) (version 2) | ecosystem: Host-associated > Plants > Roots > Rhizosphere > Soil... | reverse complement strand
TTGCGTCCCACAAAGCGACTTCCCTTCCATTCTACGATCCGGCCAGGAAGTCGCTTTGTGGGACGCAATGGAGGCAACCCCTTCAGCCATAGACAGGTTGCCTTGCTGGCATCATCACCAAATTCGTAGGGTTGAATGATCTGCGGACGAATGCCACCCATCGCCGGGAGTGTGTTCATGAAACCGATGGGATTCTCCAAGCAAACGCGTTTAATCCCGCAATTCCATAGCGATAGGAAAAACTCCACAGCTTTTTCTCTAGCGTCGCGTCGGCAAGCTCCGGTCAACGTTCCGCGCTTCACCTGTTGATGGTATCCAACGCCCGGATACTTCTCAAAATTTGGGTCTGCGTAGGCCCATGCGGCGCTATTGGTGAGGAAGTCGCATGGAGGATGTGCGATCATCATATCCCACCGGGTATGCTTCTTAAGAGCTTTGAAATAAAACCCGTTTCCTTCTTTCAGAGCAAATAACACATCTCCTTGTAAGTGGAATGGTGAACCGTCTACCGCAGGCAAAATGTCGCAACTCCACGCGTCATGGCCCCGGGCGCGGAAAGCCTCGCGCACCGTTCCTGAGCACTCGCAGGCAACCAAGATTCTCATTTCACGGCCTCCAGCATTTTGACGTCCACGGTTTCGCGCGGAACAATATAGCTCTTGTCGCCCTCCAAGGAAATGTCCACGCGCCCCAATTCTTCATCTTCGCGGCACACAAAAATCATCTGAGCCTCGGAATCCGAGTCGCACCATTCGCGCTTAATGCGGACGCGTTGACCCTGTTTGAAAAGCGGTTCGGGAGCGGTGTCAGTTTTCATCGGAAGTGAGCAGCGGGTGGGTGGGCGCATACTTCCCGGCTGGCGACCAGTCCCGGGATGTTATGCGGAAAGCGTTAGATGGTGGCGACGAGAGATGGCGCGTGGCCCTGCGGGTAATCCCATGATCCATCTCCATACATTCCGGTATCGGGGTGTGCGCTATAGACTTTGATTTCTCCGGACCGCTTTCCGCGTGGCGCGTTCCGCTTGCATTTCGCAACCGCTTTCTCCTGGGTCGCTGCCCGGCCCCATCCGTATTTGCTAATCGCGATGTAATCGTTGATCTGCCCTGCTTCGCGGGCGGCGCTGGCGTTGTTGATTTGGTTCTGCATAACGAGTTCAGATTACGCTACGGCGTAATTAACGCAAGACATTTCTCGAACTATTTCCGATCCCATTGCCGGGACTCAGATCCGCCAGCCGCCCGCGCGCACGAAACCCTGTTGCCTCGGTGCTTCGTACGGTTCCTCGGCCTGCTGTTGCTGTTCCTCTCGCTGCGTCTTCTCCGCCAGCAATCGGGCGTTCTCCGCGTCGGGATTGATCGGGCCAAGAGCGTTGAGGGCCGCATAGCTGTAGGTGGCGCAATCCAGCGCCTCGTTGCGGGTGCTCTGCGTGGGTTTCCGGAACTCCCGCAGCCGGACGCCAGCTTTCCAGACCGGATATGAGTCCTCCGATAGGAGTTGCTGAAAATACGCGTCCGGAAGTGCGGCGTGGAAGTGCATGAAGCCCGGCGTGGCGTTGCTGACGATCGAGACCCGGTCGTAAATCAGCCCCTTCACTCGGTGTCCGCCGACCGTCAGGAGTTTCACGCGGTCAACTGTCGTCCCTTTCTTGGGTCGAACGATGATCGGGGCGTCCACCATGGAGCTGCCCTTGAGGGCGAACCAGTTCTTGGCCTGCCGGGGCCGAATAAACGCGTACGCCTGCCTTTGCGTCGGCGGGTGGCCTGTATCCACCCCCACGGCGATCAAACGCGGTGTACAGCCATCCTGGCGCGTTCTAGGGGCATACAGGGCGGCCTCCAAACGTCCCCAGACCTCCGGTTCCCTCGGATCCCCGCTGAGCACCATGTGCTCCAGTGTCCAAGACTCATCAGAGCGCCCCCAGCCGTGAACCGTGGCCTCCAAGCGGTCTGGATGCACGTCTACGCCGGCCGAGAGCCAGATGATCCCGTTCGGCAGCTTGTCCCATTGCTCGCGACGGTCAGCGATCTCCTTCCATTCGGGCTTGGCATCCTCATCATCCTGCCAAGTCTCGGTATCCAGGCATTGGACCAGGACTTTCCGGGCCTCCGTGGGGTCGGCGGCCTTCGGAGCGGCCATGATTTCCTTCGCCCATTGGTGCAGACGGTTCCGATACCCGGGATTGCATGGCATCAGGGAGTTGAAACCGTTCAGCCAATAGCCGCGTGTGCCCGTAAAAGGGGCGGTGGGCTTCCATCTCCCGGCTTTCACGGCCTGCCGGCGCTGTTCGTCGGTGTGTGGATCCCCGCAGGACTCGCAAAACCAGCGCGCTTCCTCCGGTTTGCCTTCTGGCCAGCGAATATTACCCCTGCGGATCAGCTGTTCCGCCCCGCAGGAAGGGCAAAGGATGAACCATTTTCGCTGATCGGACCGTTCGTAGAACTTTTCGATCCGGGACCGGCCCTTGGTGGTGGCCGTACTGGACAGGATCTTGATGGAGTTCGGGAAACCGTCCGCGCGTCGCAGCAAAAGGTCCACCGGATCGCCTTCCTCGCCGACTTTCCCCTCGTAAGAGTCAATTTCGTCCCCCATCACCACCGGGGCGCGGTTCAGTCGGAAGCCCGTGATGCTCTCCGTGCCGATAAAGGACACATAGCCGCCCGGGAACTTCTTGTAGGACACCGTATTGGCTGAATCCCGGCTCTTGGCGGGCGCTACACGGTCCAGAAGGGCCGGACAGGCTTGGATCGTCGGATTGACGGTGTTCCGGACGAACTTCTCCGCCTGTTCCTGCGTCTTATAGGACACCAGACAACCCCCGGGGGCCTCGTCGATGGTGTAGCCCAACACGTTCATCATCACGCCGCCCGTTTTGCCAAGGTTGCTTCCAAACCAAAGGACCATCAATTCGTTCTCGGTGTTCACCGCCTCTCGACACGGCTCCTCGCACCAAGGGGCATTCTCGAAGGTGAACTTGGTCCGGTCCCGATACAGGGGACTTTCCCCGGGGGCAAAGTATCGCTTCTCCTTTGCCCAGCGGGCCGGGTCTCCGGTAGCCTGTAGCTGCGCACACGGTAGGCACGCGTAGAGGAGCGCGAGGGTCTGGGCGGCTACTTTGGCGGTTAGGGCTGGGCTCATGGGCCCGATTCTACGCTACCCGTCAACGGGTCAGAACTGGAACGTCTGCTGTTGAAGCTCTCGCTTGATGCGTTGCACGGCGGTCTGGAAGTGCGCGGGGTCTTTTTCGATTCCGATGAAGCGGCGGCGGGTGCGGATACAGGCGATCCCGGTTGTGCCGCTGCCCATGAAAGGATCGCAAATCATCTCTCTTGGTTGGCTGAAAAGGTGGACAAGCATGGACATCAACGGGATCGGCTTTTGGGTGGGGTGCTCGTGCTTCCCTCCTGAGTTTTTAGGGTAAGTAAATACTCCATGCGCGCCCCCTCCGTTCCATATGCTCTTTCCTTCGCCACACCATGCGGCAACGATTGATTCGTATCCCATGCCGGGGCGATCTCCGCTGTATTGGGGCATGCCGTCTGGCTTGATCCAGACCATGGCGCGCTTATACGCCCCGCCAGCGGCTTCAATGGTATCGCGCCATAGCGCCACCGCCTCAGCCTGACAAAACACCAGCAACCAGCCTTTGCACGTCTTTACGGCCCATTCGGATATACCTTGGCGTTGCTCTTCGGTCAGAGCGTCGAATCCCAGCGGCTCTTCAGTTACTACATCCCCGGATCCGCCTCGTGTTGTTCCGCGATTGATTCGGCGCTGCAGAGTGTGAGCCTCTTCCTCGAACGGTGGATCGGTGATTACATGATCCGCCTCTCCGATGGTCGGCAACACCTCCAAGCAATCCCCGCAAATGAGGCGGCACGATCCAAGAGTAATGTCAGTTTGCATAGGTCAGGGTCTCCGATACTTCCTCAACGCACGGCACGCCATCCCAAGCGCGAAGCCGATCAGTATTTGCAGGACGATCTTCATCAATCCGAGTCGTCTTCTTCGCGGCCTTCGATGTGGCTCTTGTCGTTGCAGTCCAGGTGGGTCTGGGGTCCTTGGCCGGGAACGTAGTTGGAATCGTGGGTCTTTTTTGGCAGCTCGATGGTGAGATCCCCCTGTTTCCGGCGACGGGTGATCCATTTATTGTAAGCCACATCAACCGCCTTGATAACCCCTCGCCAGTAATCCTCTTCCTGTTGCTGGGTCCGATTTAGCACGTTGTGCGCGCTACCTTCTTTGATCTTCTGTCGGCGCGATTGGGGATGGTGATCGGGGTTGTGGTGCATAGGAGATTAGATTTCCCACTCAAGATCAGGGGCCGAAATACCAAGAGTGGCTCGGCAAAGGCTGTCCATCGTGTACACCTTCACGCTAATCCCTTTCTGGGATACGTGGGCCACGCGGCGTAGCGCACTTGTCAGCAGGCTGACTTCTTGGTCTGCCGAATAGTCTCCATGCCATTGCGGCTTTACCACTTCCCGTAGTCCTCTGCCGGACATCTCCAACAGTCCCCATTTTGATGGGATCTCAGCGGCTTGCAGCATCCCAGCAGGCGCGCAGTAATAGCGGTATCCGCCCATGCCCCGCTCCGGCATTCGCCTAAACATTTTATGGCGGTCGGCCAAAAAATCCGCTCGGCTGGCCTTGCACTCAATTAGGGTTGATACTCTGGATTTCCAGCCGATAGCATCGGCCGTCTCGCTTCCCCCGTGGCTCATGTCGGTAATAACCACCGAGTTTCCCTTTGCCGCCAGCCATCGCGCAGCCTGCTGAATCAGAATGGTGTGCATGGATACCGACTGGCTCATGGCTGCTCCTCCTTGGCTGGCAACACCAGCTTGGCCAGCTTCTCCAGCACGGCCTTCTTCTGCTCCAACGTCAGGCCCCCGAGGTTCCGGACCTCTTCCCGGTAAGAGACGATGACTTGCTCGAACAGCCGACGCGCCTCGTCCCGATCGATCAGCCGCCCCAGCTCTTGCGCCAGAGCGAGTTCAGACCGTGCCGCATCGGCCTCCTGTTGTCGTGCCCGGGCGTCCTGGGTGACTCGGCTGCTCTTCTCGGATACGGTCCGGTAGTGGTTGACCATGGCCTTCACGGCCTCCCGGGTGTCGTACCCGTCCTTCGCGGCGATCCCCAGCGGGGCCAAGATGCCCCGGATGGTGGTCAGCGGGATCTGGAGCCATGCGGAGAGTTTGTCGGCGCTCTGCCGGCTAGGGATTGGCTCTTCGTTGGGTGTTGGTTTGCTCATGCGAATCCCATGTTGCTCTCCACGCACACCCACCTGTCCTTGTCGTGGCGCTGATAAGTCTCTCCGTGTAGCGGTCCATACTTCACGATCCTCCAATCGTGGTCTGGGTCTGCTGCCGCGATTTCCTCTATCTCAGCTACCGTCTTTGGCTCCTTTTCGTTCTGCCAATCTGCTTCACCATCGTATACCTCTACGCCGTCTTTGGTGACGTAGGCCGCCCCGAATCCTACCGCGATCCCCATATCGAGGTGGGCGATTTGCGATGCCGTGGAGCAGCATAGGCAGCCGATGTGAATATTCTTTCGCTCAAGCGGCGGTAATTTGGTCCATGTGTTCATAACGTAGTTTTGTGCTCAAAACGCTCTATACGCCCCGTGCTGGCGTTTTGTTCCCCGGTCCGCTGTCCGGATACTCCCGCGAAATAAAAACGCGCTGGCGGGCTTACTGTGCGGGTTCCCGGGGGTGTTTATGCGCTGACTGGTGGAAAAATGGTGCACGGAACCTTCGTGACACACATCTCCGGAGAGGACCCGGACATTTTCTATCCATGGAAGGGGATCGGTCATACCACAGGTGTAAGACGGTATTGCGTGACCAATAGCTGGCCCGGCTTGGATGCGACGACCAGTGCGCGGTAGCATTGTCCGTCCAATATGGCGTTGACGATGGTGCCCAGCGTAGGGACAGGGCCGGTGTAGGGTATCCAGGTGTAGGTCATTGGGAGTCGGGTAGGAGGATAGCGTCGTGTGCTGGTATGTTGTAGGTCACGGTGGCTGTGCATGGGCGCTCTATCTCGGCGTAGCGGTCCAGGAAGACGGTGGCTACGAGCTTGGTGAGGTTGCTGCCCCAGCGGGTGATGACGTGGGTGAGGCAAACACAGTTCATCGTGTAGTGCTGTTTCCCGTGGTCGATGCTTAGGCGGTTTCCGTCTTTGACCATGTGGGCGATCAGGATGCCGGTGTAGCTTAGGTCGTTCTGGTAGTCGGGGACGGTGTGGCAGTGGGCTCCGAGGATGGCGTGGATCTGTTGGTTTGGTGTCATGGTCTTACCCGTTGACGGGTGCGGGGTGGGTGGCGGCGTCGATGGCTTGGCGTCCATCATGATAGCATTTCTGCGGGTATCCCTCGGCGGGTCCGCCCTCTTGACCCTCATCATCCCAACGAAACCATACATTGCACACTTCGCCGTCGCGGCTGTGGCTCACGTAAGCTTCGTGCTGAATGAGCCAATCCAACCGATCCCGGTCCTTCCGCAGCTCCGCCGCCTCGGTCTCCAGTTCGGCGATGCGGGAGCGAAGGGCTTCCGCTTCTTTGGCGTGTGATTGATGCACCAAATCCAGTGTGTAGATGTGGCGGCGCTCATCATCATGGGCGTTGGCGCGAGAGTTTAACAGATCGCCATTGAGGTGGGTGTTTGCGATCTTCAACCGCTCCACCTCCGCCAACAGCCCGAGGATGGTCTGCGGGTCGGCGGCGGCGATGTAGCGAGCGTCGGGTTGGTGAATAACGCTGGCTATCGGGCCAACCGGAACTTCATTGCAGCAAAACCATACCTCGTTCGGTTCTGCCTTCCATGGACTGAGACTTGCCCCTTCCGCCAGCCGCTTGAGTTCGGGGTGAGGGGTCATGGGTTTGGGCTGGATGAGGCGTGACGGGCCACGGTTGCCATGTATTTGAAGTTCTGTTTTAGGGTTTTTGAACTTGGCTTCAAGGTTCAGGACAAACTTACCCAGCTTCAGCCAGCCTTTTTGGGTGCCTGCGTTCATGCCGCTGAAGGCGAAATCTCCACCTCCATCGCCGGGGCCGTTGACGAGCCGGAACAATTCTCGCGCTCGGATTTCAGGGGTTTTCGGTTTGGTCTTCATTTGTTCGTGTATTTGAAATTCACTTGGCCGGTGGAGGGGGGCGGCAATTCCTGCACCCAAACACGAATCGGAAACACCCTGCGCATTCCTCCAAAGCCTTCCTTTTTCAAAAGTGTGCAGACCCCTTCGGCTTCTTCCCTTGAATAGTGATCGTCAGTGGAAATATCACCATCCGTTCCCAGCGTTCCTGAGGGCCATTGGCAGCGTGATTGATACTTTTTGTTCATGGCTACTCTCCCTCCTTCGGCTAGCCGTGCTTGGCGGCGTCGAACTCTGCCAATGCATGGCGGAACGCGCTTGATAGGCTCTCAAGAGCGTAGATGCCTACCTTGTGACCACGAATGGCCTTCGCCAGCCCCTCCGCGACCGTGTGCCATTGGTCCCGCTCGCGCGTGCGCTCGGCGAGTTGAGCTTTGAGGCAATGTATTTCCAACTCCATCTCGGAGCCTGCGCGGTCATGTTCGGCCTTCGCCTCTTCCAACTGGCGGCGGAGGGAGGCGAGTTCGCGCTCAAGGGTGCGGGCAAATGCGGCCCATTTACCAAGAGCCTTAGAAACCAAATCGTTTCCGTCGCCGGTCCATGGAATCCCGGTGGAATCCGCTCCAAATGCGTCTGTCAGTGGCGTCGGTGTCAGCGTCTCCGGTGGCGGGGCGGGTTTGGTGTCGCTCATTTGGCCTCCTTCATGGCAGAGGTGATTGCGGCGCGGAGGGTGAAACCCCAATACGTTTTCATGTTTAGATAAACAGCCCATAGTTGATCACGCGTAGCACCCTCATATGGACGAATCTGCGGTTTGTTTTTCTCCAACCAATCCAGCATCTCCCCGTCAGTTGGGCCGCTCCCGGCAACGGGTAGGACGTCTGCCGGTGCGGCGTTACTTGCGGTAACAGGATGGGCAATCGCAGCCGGGTACGGATGTTGCGTATCCGGCGTGGGCGATTCTGACTTTTTCTGTTTCTTCTCCGCGCATGTTTTCACCTCGCTTTCTGGTTGGATTGAATAAAGTCCAGGATATGAAATCGCAGCGGGAGCTGGTGCGCTTTGCTGTTTCCTCTCTTCCTCAATTCGGTTGTAGATGTGGCGGGGCGTTAATTTAGGTTCCATAGAAGTCCTTTCTTGATTGCGCGAATTGACCATTCGCTGACGTTGAATCTCCGCGCCAAAACCCTGCCTGTTTCCGTTGATGCAAGGATCGCACGAACGCTCTCGGGGCAGAGTTTCTTGTTTGGCCGCGCGGCCCGCTTCACCTCCCTACTCGGGTAACGACCCTTGGCCATGCAATCCATCGTGTTGTCGCGCACGCTTCCGTCAAAAATGTGCCCTGGGTTCACACACGCTGGATTATCGCACTTGTGACACCCAAGTTTATTGAGCGCACGTCCGTTTGCTATTTGGAATGAAATCCGATGTGCTCGGAACTGGCGGCGTCCGATCTGGAAAACCCCATAGCCTTTGTAATTCTTCGTGGACAACCACTCCCAGCATTCATCCGGGCTTCCTTTCTTCACCTTCGCCCAAAAGCGCGCTGCGATTTTGGGCATGACGGGCTCGTGGCCCTCGGGAGGCGTGGGTTGGGTGCTCATGGCTACCAGTTCTCCTTTCGGGTGAACCTGCGGAAGAACGCGTACAGGTCTTTCGCGTAGGGCTCGAATGCCTTCCGAATGTTCGGCGTCAATTCTGACTTCCTCTTCCCCAGGAACGGCGTGGCGTATTCCAGCAACGTCGAGGCGGCCGCCGTGGCGTCTTCCTGCGTCGTAATGGCCTCTTCTCCGCGTTTTTTCTTCGGCTTAATGGTCTTGGGGCGGCTGGGGGCGATCTCGCGCACCTTGGCCCTCAGCTTGGAGACCGGTAGGGCTTCGCTCTGAGCCTCGTCCAAGAGCTTTCGCTGTTGTGAGGGTTCCAGGCGAGCTACCGCTTCGTGATGCGCCATCGTCAGAAGCTCGTGCCGGTCCTGAGGGGCGATCTTGGAGGCGACCCAAGCCGCGTTCTCCACGGACTTCATGGACAGCCGCATGTGCTCCCGGGTGGCGTCGATGGCTTGGGTGCACTCTTCCCCATACTGGCGTTCTCCGAAGTTTAGGGCGTCTCCGAGTAGGAACATGACGCGGACGTGGGCGGATGCGGTGTGCGCGTTCAGTTCCGCCAGTTGGCGGGTGATGCTCTCCCATTCGGGCTGGGTGGTCTCGGTCTTGAAGACGATTTCGCGGTCTTTCACCACGTACGCCCCGTGGTCGCCGGGTGTCAGGTCGAGCTTTAGGTCGAGTTGTGCGTTCACTTCATGCTCCTTTCCTTGGCTCGCCGGCTGGCGTTGCTCATGGCCCGCTTGATGTCCACCGGCCGATCGCTGATGCGTCGGCGTGTGCGATCGGGGTATTGTGTCACTTCGTAAGTGACGCCTCGGCTGTCGATGTGTTGCATTTGGGTTGGTTGGTTATTTGGATGCACAAATTGCTTCGGCGTGAAGTGCGCAGGCGATGAAGACGATAACGCCGACGATCTCGTGATTCTGGTGGCAGAGCCACAGTAGGGCCGCCAAACCAGCGATGAAGACCAAGGCAGAGGAAAGGTGGCGCATGGCTACTTGGTTTTCTCCCGTTGGCGGGAAGGCTTGCGGTTCTTAGCAAAGCGGGCCGCCCACGCCACGATCCGACTCACCACGTCGTACTGGATCGGGGTCTTGTCTCCCCTCCGGTACTCGTGGGCGCGAATGATGGCGATGTTCTCCGGCTTCTCTGGGAAGATCGCGGTGGCGAACTGGCGATGCCGTTCCGGTGGGTCTTGGTGGCCCTTGATGGCAGAGTCGATCCGCTTCATCAGGGTTTTAGTGTCAGTAGTGCTCATAAAATTTAGCAATCATACCCCAGGGCGCGCCCGCAGTTCGGGGCTGTGCGGCTGAAATACGCTTGCTGGGCCATCTCGCTGCGAAGCTGGGCGCGAGTCATGTGCTTGCGCTTCACCACCAGCGCCGCGACAACCCGCAGCGTTTCCTGCATGTCGTGGCTGGGATTGGCGGCCTTGACCTTGGCAATGGCAGCCTGTGCCCTTTCCATTCCGTCAGTCTCGGTGGTGGCGTTGAAGATTTTCGCGGCGCGCGTGCCGTCCAACTTGGTGTAATCGAGGACCACTTGGACGACGGATTCTACGGCTTTCGGAAGTTCAGTAAGCGTTGTCATAACGAGACCTTTTTACGCTACGGCGTAATTAACGCAAGAACTATTTTCGTCTTTCTTACATTTTCTTCGGCACGGGTAAAAATCTCACACACTCCCGGTCGTGCTGGAGCGGGATGCGGACCTGATTCCCGTCCTCGTCCCGGTCGTCTCCGTGGCGGTTCTTGTCCAGCTTCAGGAACGCCCCGTCGTCATCGTGTTCCACGATCCAAACGGAATCGGCGTCTTCGTGCAGGACCTTCCCTTCCGCTGCGTCTCCCGCCTTGTTGAGCTGAGACAGGGCAATGATGCACATCCCGAGTTCGCGGGCCAGTCCCTTCAGGGTGTTGGATTTCTCCTTGGAGATTTGGGCCACGCTCCACTCCTTGCGTCCGGGGAGTTCGATCAGTTGGAAGTAGTCGATCACCGCCAGCTTGGCCGCTGGGTTGTTGGCCTTGAAGGCTCGGAGCTTCATGGTGACTTGGGAGAGTGTCATCCGTCCGCTGTCCTCAATCTTCGCCTTGGTGCTGGCCAGCCATGCCAGCCAGTCGGCAATGACTTTCTCCTGGTCGTCGTTGACGCGCTTTTGGGTGATGTGTTTGCAGGGGATCCCGCTCCAGGCGGATACCATCCGGTAGATCAGATCCTCGGCGTTCATCTCCATCTCAAGCATGATGGCCGGGCGCTGGTGCTCATGGATCATGTGGCGGAAGATGTCGGTGGCGAACGTCGTCTTGCCGCTGCCGCTGCTCTTCTTGTTCTTCCCATGCCCAGCCAGCATCACGAGATGTCCGTCTCGGATGCCGCCCGTGTACTGGTCCAGTTCGGGGATGTGTGTCGATAGCCCTTCCAGCCCCGGATTGGCGTCCTGTAGGCGTTTGTTGATCAGGGCCGCCACTTGGTCACGAATTTGGAGATCGGACGCCTTGCTGCCAATCCCTGCGACGTGTACGGCCATGCGCTGGAGCTCGGTCAACAGCGTCTTGAAGTCGTCCTGGCGTTCCATGCACCGGCCCGCGATGGCTATGCCCGTCATGGCTCCGTAGCGTAGTGCGTACTTCTCGATCACGATCTCAAGGTGGTGGTTGAAGTTGATCCCCGTGTAGTCCCCGGTCAGTTCGTGCAGGAAGGGGATCCCGACGCCCTCGATGTGCTTCGAGGCCGTGAGCTTGTTGGTGAGGGTGATGAAGTCCACCGCGACACCGCTGTTTAGGAGTTCGATGATCGCCTTGGCGACGATCTGACACTTCGGATCGTAGAAGTAATCGGCCGTCACTCCCTTGGTGGTCAGGATGGCCGCGCATTCCTTGGGTAGAGCGAATAGTCCGCCGACCACGGCTTTCTCGGCCCGCTCGTCCATGGGCCAAACGTCGGTCAGGTTGGGGTTGCCGTGCAGGAACGCTCGGACGCGGGTCAGGACATCTTCGGCTTTGAGGCGTGGGGATTGGGACATGAGGTGTTACCCGTGATCTTCATTGGTTCATTAGGGTCAGGGGTTCCGTTTGGCTATAGCGTTCCCAATAGCGGGCAGTCTGGAGCTTGTGGGCCAGTTCCCGCAGGGCGTCGATCTCCGAGCCCTCCAGTTCCAGCACGTAGCCGGGACCACTTGGGACGGGGATGATGTTGCGCATCAGGGTCGGTAGGAAGGCGGCGACCTTTTGGAGGGTGGGGTTCATTGCTCCCACCTCCCGACCGTGCGCAGGAAGGCCTCGCAGCGTTGGGCGGCGGTGGCGGAAATAGTATACCGTGCATATTGCTCAACGGTCCTTGCGCCCACCTTGTTCGCCATATTGCCCTCGGGGTCCGGTAAAGGAGCGCCATCAGCGGCGGCATGTCCAGCGTGGCGACCGATACACTCGCCACTTCGTTGACCTGCGGCGTCGCTTCAACCGGAACGCCGATATCTTGAGCCGGACGAATCTCCATAAGCTGATCGTGGGGTATCTGCGGTGTATGGGTGATGGTGATAGTATACATGGGGTTTAGGGTTGTTGAAGTTGTCCGCAAGGCGATCCGTCCAGTTGGACGAAGTTCTTCAGCAGCGATTCGAAGGTCTCCATCGAGTAGTCGCAATCCGCCATCTGAACCGAATACCCAGTGAGAGTAATATATGCCACCCCTTTGCACTGCGTTCCTTTCTGGCGAACCTTCACCATCATCGGCCCCGTCTCGAAATCCCACGGGACGAACTTGGGCGGCGAGGGGAGCGGGCGGCGGGTGCGAATAAAGCAACCTTTGATCGCCCAGTCTGGGAGACTTTCGTATCCGGACCACCCGTCTGCCTTTTCAAAGTGACCGTCCTGCCCCCATTCATCTACTCCATCTTCTACATGCTCTCCTTTTAACAAAGGCCTCCACCCCTCCGGCAGATCCGCCTCGGTGAAGTCGTCCCGGTGGTTGCGCTCCGTGGGCAACAGCGGGCGAAAGCCGGGGATGTTGCGCGGGTCGAATGCGGGCCGGTCCAGCTTCGCGAGGGCTTCGCGGGAGAGGCGGGTGCGGTAGGTAATGCCACAGCAAGAGCCCATAAATGGAGCTGGGTTCCAATAGGTTTTGTTTTCCCACGATTGGATATGTGGAGTTGCTTCTCGATCTTTAATCTCATCCTCCTCCAACAACCGCCACCCCTGCCCCACCTGCGAAACCGCGAGCCGGTCCGGGTTATGGCCCGGCGCGGTGCAGTCTACGGTAGCGGGCAGGTGAATCGCGAGGCGGTAGTCACAATACTCCCAATGGAACGCGGGCTTTTGCTGAGCGCTGCTGCCAAGCATTGCGTCCCCGAATCGGCCCCATTTCACCTGCATCCCCAGCTTCTCGTGCGCGGCCTGCACGGCGGCGCAGACGCGGGGGTCGCTATAGTCGGCGGAGAGAAAGATGTCGGAATCGGCAACCTTTTCCAGTCTGGCGACTCCATCTAAATTCCATTGCTGGGGCTGTTCTGGATTTAGAAAGTCGTACAATACGGTAGTAGTGCCGATAAGAGGAAAGACATTTTTGCTTTCCCACTTCAGCACTTCAGCCCTGCGCCCGTCACGGGTCACGAGCGGCCACCCGCAATCACGGGCGAGGGCGAGATGGAATGGGTGGGTTTGGTTCGGTTGGTTCATTGGAGTTGGTTGGCTATCTCTGTAGGTGAATGCGTGGGTGCTGGGCCAGATCGTCGATCGTAGCGCGGCGGTTCTTGGCCCATTTGCCATCTTGGGTCTTGCGGAACAGGTAATCCCCGTTCGTGCCGTCTTGGGCAATAGCCCATTCCTGCGCCTTGGATGGCCCTAGCGCCGCGTTTCGTACGATTCCGGTGGTCTGCCATTGCTGGATGGCTTCAACGGCACTGGCGAGGCTCCTGGCGATGATTACGACGTGTCCCGCTGCACGAAGGTCGGCGTGACACTTTTCTTGGTCTTTGGTGATCCGAGTATCTTTGTCCTTCGTTTCGATGAAAAGGACCTGGACGTTGGCATCCGTGCCGGGACGAAAGAAGATGCTGAAGTCCGGCCATCCAACGGGCAGCCCGCTTTCTTTGTCCGACCGAGGGTTGATGAACGGGATCTTTTGTTCCCGTAGCCACTGCGCGAGCGGCCGCTGGATCGTTTCGATCTCGGCGCTCATGGGTTCATCGCGGCTTCGTAGGTGGCGTAGGTCCCGCGGTAGGTCATGCCCTCCCAGCGTTCGACTTGACCATCGGGAAGGACGATCAGTCCGATCTCGCTGGACTTCATGTTCCGGAAGACAGCCGGGGTCTCTCCCGACGACGGGAAATAGAACTTTAGGATCGCCAGCATGGCGGCTTTCTTGACCTCGGGTTTCGCAAGGGTGGCGACCGTCAGTAGGTCGGCGATGGCGTTGGTGTAGTCGGGTGTCATTGGTTTTGGAATGAAGAGTTTGAATATGTCTTGTCCGCAGTTCGGATCTTCCCAGATCGCTCTGGCCTGCGCTCCGGTAAGTCCCCATGTTTCGTAGGGCTTCATCTCAAATCTCCCCCAGCGCGCGCCCGATCTCCTCAGTCTGCATCAGGTCCGCGATCACGTATTCCAGCGCGGCCTTGGGGTCTTGGTCCAAGAGGATATGGAAGTTATTCCCATCCCCGGTCTTTCGCGTCTTGGCCCCGACCAGCTTCCCGAGCCCATCCAGGCCACCAGTGGCGGCGTAGCGGTCTCCGAAGCACCATGTCTCCCGTAGGTCTACGATGTTGTCGTTCCAGTAGCGACCCCTGCGGTAGTGGCGCACGTTGGCCGGGACGCCGTTCATCCAGGATGACTGGAACAGGAAGGGGAGGTCGAAGTCGTGGATGTAGTATCCCATTAGGCGGTTGTCGCGTATGGCCATGGCGGCCATTATGCGCATGTGAAGATGCGATAAGAACGCTGGGTATGTCCGAACCCATTGCACGGTTGCTTCTCCGATCTGCTCCATGCCGGTAAGGCTTTCGGGCTCGTGAATTACGAGCGTGTTCTCTCCCGTCTGCGTGTCCCGAAAGCCCGCGACCTTGATCCGCCCCGTCCTGGGGTCCAGCGCCGCGTTCTCAATGAAGTCCGTCCTGTGCTTGGACTCGGCATTGGCGAGGATCGCCGCGCGCTTCTCGGGGTCTTTGGCGTTGCCATACTTCACCGCCTCGGAATCGAAGGGCGGGATGGCCGCTGTGAGTTCGGACAAGGGTAGAGGGCATGTCTCGATGTCGAATACGATCGTGCTCATTTCCGTTTTCCTTTCTTGGCCCGGCGACGGGTGGGTTTCACCGTGACTGTGGTCTGTCCGTATAGGTGCGGATCATCCAAGACGCCGACGAATCGGATTTTGGTGATCGCGTTGCCTCGGGAGTCAAGGCCTGTACTGAACGAAACATCTTCAGCCCACCAGTTTCCTCGCATGGTGATGTCGTCGGATACGATGTAAATTTTTGTGCTCATTGCTTGCGAAAGGCGAGGTACGCCCAGACGATGATCGCCGGGATGCCGAAGGCATACATCAGGCGCTGGCGGTTCCAGATGGGTGATTTCATTTGCAGAGTTCTTCGAAGTTCTTGATGGCGCTTTCGGCCTCCGCGTCGGTCATCTGTTCGATCTTCTCCACGTCGGAGTTCATCCCGTTCTTGTGGCAGGCGGCGATCAGGTCGTCTTCCATGATGTTGTTGAACTCCATCATGGAGCGAAGGTGATCGTGCGGGCGCTTGGCGTTCGTGGCCGCAGGCTTGGTTCCCGGCGTCGGGTTGAGTTCAAGTAGGGCCATCTCGCACGCGGCCAACAGCCGGCGGTCGTCGGTGCTGGCCTTTCCGGCTTCCACGGATTTGATGGCGTTGTCGCGGTACCAGCGGACCGAAGAGACATCCAGCTTGGCGAGCGGTGTGCCCTTCTTCTTGCCAAAGTGGATCTCGGTCGTGCGCCAATCCTTGATGGTTGCGGCCGCGTTGCTGGCTTCCTCGCGCTCGTTGGCGTGATGCTCGACGGGATCGTGTTGGTTGTCGAAGCCGCCATCCGGCACTTCCTCTGCCGGCGTCGTCGCCAATCCGGCATTCATCAGCACGACGACGTGCGCGAAGGCCGTTCGGCATGCCTTTGAGACAGCCCGCGTGCTGCACATGGAGCGGATCGCGTAGTCGGCCCGCTTTGGGTAAATGCAGTCCTCCGTGCGTTTGGTTCGAGGATTGTACTTCTTCCCCGGTCCGCCAAACCACACGGGCTCGTCTTCTCCAACGTAGCCCTCTGCTGTGCTCAGCACAACGCCGTCGCTCATGCGGCGGATTTCAGCCACGGCACGGAATCCGCCCTCCACGCGTTCGACTTCGCGGGCGCTGGCGATACAGCCGTGCGCGGTGGCGACGGTCATCCACGCTTCGACGGGAAGGAACTTGCGGTCTCCGATCTTCTTCGCCGTCCGAAGCACCACCTCCTTACAAAGATTGGCGATGTCAGTGGACTGCCGAACGAGTTCGGAGGGTTGCAGGATGGCGAGTTGGCTATTGGGCGGGTTCATTGGCTTCGAGTTTTTCGGCTTGGGCGATCTTATCTTGCGCCTCTTTGCGCAGGCGCTCCGCGATGAACTTGGGATTCATCTTAAAGACTTGGGCGTTGAACGCGTCTTCGAGGCGGTTGGCCGATTCGTGATCTCCACCCGCCGCATAGATGGTCCAGTTGATCGTGTCGTTCCCGCTCCCGAACAAGCTGACCTCGGGGCGCACCATGATCAACCCGTTGCCGGGAATGAATTGCAGGAGGCGCTCCGCAACCCCGAGCAGAAAAGCACGTACTTGTTTCTCCGTAATGTCGCCAACTTGGGTGGCCGTGGCGTCTTCGGCTTTGATGTCGTCTCTCATAACGCCGCATCGTGTAACCGATCCGGCTCGTTGTCGTCAACGATTATTTTACGCCAGAGCGTATTTTTCTTTCGGGACTGTGTTCCAGTCCGCCGCGCTGCTGAGTAGTCCGCGCTCCCTTGCCTCTCTGGGGTTCTGGTGTACCGCCTCATGGCATGTTCCACACAGCGCCATAAAGAATCGCGTGTCCGTCAGCAGGCTCCCGTTGCGGCCCCGGCTGTGGTGGAGGTGCTCGGCTGGCCGCCCGCAGCTATGGCAATCCGGGTGCTCGGCCATAAAGGACTTCCGAACCTCTGCGTACTGCCGGTTTTGCCGCTGGCGCTTCTCGCTCACTCTCCGGATGCCCTTTTCCCGTGATAAGGAAGCCCGCGGCTGGGTTTTCTGGGGTTGTCCGCTGTCCTGTGGCTTTCGGAAGCCAGAACGGCGTAGCGGGGCTTTACGGCGCAGCATGGGCCTATTGGTTCACATCCTTGTGGATGGCGTCCAGCTTGTCCTTGGTTTCCTGATGGTTGGCGGACTGCCGGAACGCCGTGATGATCGAGACGATCGCGGCCGCCGTGGCTCCAATGATGGCAATGATGTCGCCGGGGCTCATCGTTTCGAAGGTTGGTAGGTCTTCACGCTGTCGAAGAAAAGTCGTTGCTGGTAGTCCATGCCTTCCACCTTGTGCTCAAGGGCCGTCAGCCGGTCTTTGATCTCGTTCACCGCGCGATTTTCTGTCGGGCCTCCAACGAAGGAATTGATGGAGTAGACGATGTAGCCCATGAAGGCCAGTTGGATAGCCTGCCATCCGGCGGCGACGTTGTTAATCTTCTGCTCGACCTCCTCCCCTTCCTCTGTCTTTCGCCGGCGAGTCGTCATGCTCACGAAGAACGGCAGCATCGATGCCAGCCACGCCTTCCATGATCTGGCTACCATTCTGCGCACGCCAGATTCGGTTATTACGAGTTCGGGATTCATGGAATGAGGGCGGTGGATTGCCCGTTAACGGTGCCTGTATTGTCGTAGGCCGTTATACGCCAGCGCCGCGTACTCGTAAAGGTGGTCTCCGTGGTCTCGTTGGGTCCGCAGTCCGAATCAAGGACCGAGACCGACGCCCACTCGTTATCCGAGTATTCCAAGACGTAGGTCACGCCTTCCACGGGGTTGAAGTTGGGAGTGGTGATCGAACAGTTCCCGTCAATGGGAACGTTGATTGCCGGGGCATCCGGTGCCTCGGGTCCGCTGGTATCCGATTCGGCTTCGCCACTCAGGTACCACATCTTGAGCCGCACGCCCGCGAGGAAGATGTCGATTGCGTCCGGGGCGCCATTCGGATCGCCCGAGACAACGAAGGTGAAGGTGATGTTGCGGTAGCCCATGGTTATTTACGTGAGATGGTTGGAAAGTAGGTCTCAGTCGGGAATGGCTCCCCGTAGGCTTTGTGCCACAGGAGCCCGATGTAGCGCATCTGGGTGGCCAGCATGACGTTCCGGTATTCGTCCGCCGCCCGGAACTGCGTCTCCACTTCCCCGAGGCGTTCCGTGACCATAATCTCCAAGCTGTTCAGCTTGGAATACATGATGATTAACGGAGCGACGACCAGGACGAGGAAGGCGGCACCCTGAAGGATAAGGGAGACGGTCGCTTTGCCGTTGGGGGCTTCGTGGCTCACACGCCAGCGTAGATTACTGCCGGAATAATGATGGTGGGCTGCACGTTGTTATGCGGCGATCCGCCGCCTGCGTTGACCACGGAAGATAGGGGGTTCGAGGTTGTCCCATCGCTCCCTGCCACCTTAGCGGAACCGGCAACTTGCCAATCGTCCGTTACGCTTATGCCGAGCTCGGGGATTTCCGAAGCAGTCAACTGGTGCGTAGCCTCTCCGGTCTTGGATCCCACTCCGTTGAAGGGCTCGGTTCCAGGCGAAGCAATCACGCGCCCGCGAATATCGGGCAGATTGAATGTCGTCGTCCCGTCACCTGCGCCGTACGTCTCTCCGATGACTCTGAATAAATCAGCGTAGGCGATCCGCGAGATTGCCTGTCCGTTGCATTCCAGCCAGCGGGCTGGCGGTGGAGTGACGGCGAAATGTGCGATGAGTCCAATGGGTGTCATGTTTTTATACTCCTGTGTAGATGATGGCGTTCAAAATGATCGCGGGCTGCACGTTGTTGTGCGAAGCGGTAGACACTCCGTTATTTGCTGCATTGTTGGAGGTGGTGTTAAATGAACCGTCGTCACCTATGGCGATGGCACCTGCACCAGTAGCTCCCCACGCATCGCTTCCCGTAACGGGAAGCGGAGGAATCTCGGCTGCGGTCAACGTGTGCCCCTGCTCGCCACCGGTCGCACCAATGACGCTACCTGTCACGCCGCCCGTAGGCGAGCCAGTCAACCGGTTCGCCGCCGTGCCACCCATGCTATCATAGAACGCCGCCACGCGTCCCCGTAGGTCGGGCACGTTGAAGGTGGTCGAGCCATCCCCGACACCGTAGGGCGAGCGCCAGAGGGTGTGTGTGCCGCTCTGGCTGCCGCTGGTGTTCACTGCGCTACCGCCAAGAGTGGCGCTGAACTCGAACGCGTTGGCGGTCAATCCTGCGCTGATGACGAAATACTTCGTCCCAGCCGTTACACCGGTTGGGAGAGCGCCGGTCGTGGTGAAGTAGATAGGGTCGCCAGCGACCAATCCGTGAGAGGTTTTCGACACTACGCCGGGGCTCGCAATCGTCATCGTGACGGTGCCCTGTGAGGGGTTCAGCGTGGCGAACAGGCTGGCGTAGGTCGTGCGACTGATGGCTTGCCCGTAGGTCAGTAGCCATCCGCTCGGGGCTGTGATGCCCGCATAGGTCCGAATCTCTCCGATCAGTGCCGAGTTTGGATTGAAGCTCATAAAGTTAGATCCGGATCCAGTTCGCACCCGTGGACTGAACGGTCATCGCCACACCCGGCGAGAGGGTGATTGCGCCCGAGGCCAGACCGTCAATCGTCTGACTGCTTGTGGTGTTGATGGTAATCGTGCCGCTGCCGCTGTTCTTGACCGTGAAGGTCTGGCCGGTGATGCCAACGGCAGTTAGGAGAGTGATGGTGAACGATCCCGTTGTGCAATCGATGGTGCTGTCCGTTGCCGTGACGGTGTAGCCGGATGTTTTGGCGACGTAGGCAGAAGAGGTAGTCGAACCCGTGAGCGCAATAGTTCCGCTCGCATCTGGAAGATTCCAAGAACGAATGGAGGTAAGCGGACTCGCTACGATAGATCCGAATTGAGCACCAGCCCCGCCGCCATAGATTGTCAAAACCCCGTCGGCAACTCCAGAGTTTCCGACGCGCAGTGCGCCAATCTGGATTGTTTGTTGCCAATCCCCGGCGCTCGTTCCATTGGAATGCCAAAGTTGCTGAGTGTCGATTTGAAACCCAAGTTGGCCATCGCGTTCTGGGACATCCGCATTGCGCGCGGTTGTATTAGCGAACGTATGAGCCGCAATCGCCCTCACGTCTGGAATCGTGGCGAAATCCTCGCTACCTGTCTGGAAACCGGGGCTATTGCTGATCAGGTCCGCGATGAAGACGGCGTTGGTGATCTGCGCCACGGTCTGCGGCTGATCGACGTCCTGTCGGATCTCCACCTCGCAAGTCGTGGTGACGGTGTTCGCGCCTGCCAAAAGGTCCCCGACTCCTGCTGTGCTGGCCGTGACGGTACCCTCGTACCCTACCGGAACGATCAGCGTGTTGGAAGACGTGTCGAGTGTTGGATCGTCGCTGAGTTGGATGCCCGTCCCTGTGCAAGAGATCGTGAAATCCCCGGCGTTGTTCTGCACAACCGAGACGCTGTTGCCCGCCCCCGTGGCGGTGAATGCCGCCACGACATCGGACGCCTGCGCATTGTAGGCGATGGGTCCGAGGGTGAAGGTGTTGGTCCCGTCGAAGAAAGCCAGCAGGACGCCCCCGTAATAGGCGTCGGCGTTCCAGACCACCCGAAAGACCTTGTTGGCCGTGGCGCTGCCGTGTTGAACGATCGTCACATCGACGTTTGCCAAGTCCAGCCCCGTCCATGTGGTGTTGAGCACCGGGAGGGCTTTGCGGACTTGGATGATCCAGCGATTCGTCAAACTTCCGTTGGCCGTCTGGGTCTTGATGATGACCACCGTTGAGCCGTCCGGCGCGAGGGCGATGGCGCTGCCTGTGAGGTCTACCACGGGGCTTGCGGTGGCGGAGTTGCTATCGATGTTCCACGACCCGGTGACGGTGCTGGTCACGGTCGCGGCTCCCATTCCCCCGAGGGCCTGGACGGCGGTCTGCACCGTCGCGGCGCTGGCGTTGTAGGCGATGCCGCCCGTTGTGCCGCTTACGCTGCTCGTGACAGTGAAGGTTCCGCCGTTGGGGATGGCTCCGATGCTCCCCATCGCGAATTTGGCCCCGATCCAGTCGGCCGGATCCACGTAGATGAACGGCCGACCCGGCGTCGGGATGGGGTTCACCGCCAGGAAATGAAGCTGAAGGGTGAAGGAGTCCGATTGCGCCATCACAATCGGATTGGCGGCGCTGGTCTCGGTGAAGGACTTAACGAAGGCCGAACTGGGATCCAGTTCGGAAATATTAATAAATAGGCGGCGCTTGGAAGCCATTACCGGCGCTTCTAGTCAGCACTCTGCCCCCTCGTCAAAATACTTGCGTGATCGGGCTGCGGATTTTCGCACCCGTAGCCGAGTCGTAGATCGGATCTGCCCCCGCCGCCGTCCGGTACTCCCACCATTCGACGGGCTCGATCACCAAGTCAGCCGAAACCACGCTGAGGGTGTCCCGGGTGATTCCTCGCACCTCCATGGCCGCTCCATTGAAGCTGCCCGTGAAGGTGATGGGCGTCCAGTCTGTTGGTGGCGTTATGTCCTGCGCCGTGGCGCAGACGAAGAAGCCAGCGCCGATCCCGATGGCGTCTACACGCGGTACCCATCTTTCAAGATCGGTTCGCCATGTGTAGGTCGTCACCGGCGTTGTCAGGGCTGGCGCGGCGAAGGAGGCGGCGATCCACAGGTACCCGGTGCTGGTGGTGTTCACCGTCTCGGAATCGCCGTCAATGACCCGCGTGTAGGTGTAGGAGATGGGGTCTGCGAGCCAGCTTCCTTGTGCCCCGAAGAGGTTCCATACCGGCTCTACAAGGTCGCGTTCGCTCGTGATGGCCGGGTTTAGGATCATGCTCCCGCTTCCGCTGCCGACCTCGGTAGCCGTCAGTCCTCCAATGGTTCCCGATAGGCTCCAGCTCACCGTGAGGCCCCATCGCTTCACCCGGTAGAGTAGTTCACAGAATTGATCGTCATCAATGATCTCCGGGTACCCGAATCGCACGCCGTCGATGGTGTTCCGCTGGCCCGGGTAGGGGACGATGGCCTTGGTGGGCTGAATGAGCGCTCCTTTGGCGGCGTCCTCGTATCCGCTGCCCATGAACCAAATCCTGCTCATGTCAGGTTTCCGACGTACGCCGTGAATGTCCCGTCAACGGGTGCGCCGTTGGCTACCACGGTGATCTGAAGGACGTTCGGAGACTTCTCGTTTCCGGCCCGATTGGCCGCGTCTCGGATGAGCTTGATGGCTTTGACGAGCGCATTTAGGTGGTCTCGTTGCTTGTTGTTCCCGCCCTCGAATTCCTTCAAGTCCGGCAGCTTTTGGATGTCGGTAATGAAGGACATTAGAAGCCGTTCAGTTGCGCCGTGTAGCCAGCCTGCGCCAGATCGAGCGGCTGGATGACCACCTCGTTGTTTTCTGTGACCTCCCACCATTGGCCGACCTGCCGAGCGTCAAACTGCGTCGTCACGCTCTCGGCAACGGCGTTGTAGGAGTTGATGCTGCTCGAAATTGCCCCGCCAGAAATCACTCCCGGCACGCCAGTGTTTAGGAACTTGCCGGCGAAGATGACCAGATTCCCGGCCGCTCCGGCACGCCCGACGATCTGAAGGGAGTCTTTCGTCACCTTCACTCGACCTCGGAATCGCGGGGCCGTGGGTTCCTCCTGAAGGGCGTACATGTAGCGCGTGTAGGGAACGGTCAGGCTGAAGGTGGCGTTGATGCCCGTGGCCTCGGAACCGAAGAACGGGAGCGTGATGTTCTGCACCCGGTACCCCTTCTCGATGATCGGATCGGGTTGCAGCGTGGAGTTGATGACGCCTTTAAAGGTAAGGGTGGCGTCCCAGATCGCGCCGTCCATCGTGATGGAGTAGTCCACCATGTAGAGCGTTTTATATACCGAGTCCGTGACGGTGCGCTTGCGTGCCAGCGTGGCGATGTAGGCTGGGCCTTGGTCGGAACGGCCATTGATCCGACGCGTGAGGGTATCGAGCCCCCAGGGGTCTACGTTGAGCACGCTGCCCACTGTTTCCTGGAAGGCCATGTCGCCTAGAAAGATTGGGCTCGTGCTCATTTTGCGATCTGTTTGGCGGTCTCTGCCGCGATAGAGGCGGCGAGTTTGTTGATGTCGGCGTCGTCGATGCTGACCTTGTTTTTGTTGTCCTTCACCTTGTTGGCATCGGCGATGCCCTTGCGGATCATGGCGTCCCGTTGCGCTCGTGATAGCCCATTGCCTCCATGCTGGCGGTTCCGACGATCAGCTTCGTCAGCTTCGCGTTCTGCCGCCTCCTTGATGGCGCGTTGCTCCCGTTTCTTGTCCTGCGCTTCTTTCTTCGCCGCTGCCGGATCCTGGATGGCCGATGCTTTATCCAGGATCTTCTGACCGTGGATGGCCTGGGATGTAAGGAGTTGCTTGGCCAGCTCGCGGGACTGTGACGCAAGGCCGTAGTCGTCGAAGAGTCCGTGGAGGCCCTTCTGCGCCAGCGCCGTAAGTTCCCGCGCGTGTTTCATCAGTTCCTTGGCCGATTTGACCCGCCTGTCGTCCTCTTCCTCGATCCGTTTCTGGGCTGCGATGTGGCGATCCGCGTGTTCGGCGATTTGCTTTTCCAGTTGGAGGTGCTGGTCGGTTTTCTTGATGATCGCGCTGACGTTCTCAGATGAGACTCCGAGGAAATGGGCGATGCGCTCCTCGGTCGCCAAGACCTCTTGTGCCGCGTATTTGTAGCGCACCTGTTCCCGGGCGCTCATGGCATCCTCGTTGGAAATCTCGTTCTTGTTGTGAAGGGCATCGACGACAAGCTGGTCGATCTCTTCAAGTCCGTGGATCAGTTCCTTCTGCCGCTTTAGCTCCTCCTCCGCCATCGATCCCCCGTGCGCCCGCGCCATGGTATTTTCCCGGGCGTCGAATGCTTGAAACATGATCTTGGAGAGACTGTCTGAAGTCTCCTTAACCTGTTCCATTTGCTCCGCGAATTTCTTGGCCTTCTCGGTTGCCTTTTCTTCCGCCGCTGCCCAGCCGATGATCCCGGCCGTGATGGCCAGAACGCCGCCGATGATTGCCCCCGTGGGTCCGAAGATGCTGGCGATCTGCGAGCCCTGCTGGGCGATGACCTGTGCGTATTTGGCCCCGCCTTGGAGCTGTACCGCCACGTCCTGCGCCTGAAGCGCCACTTGGCCGATCCGGTAGTTCGCCGATCCCCCTCCCCCTCCCGAGGCGATCTTTTGCTGGCTGACGTAGATCCGGTTGAACTCGGCCTGAATGCTGGAACTGGCCTTTTTGACGGTCGCTTCCATCCGAGCCGCGCTCGTCGTCACCTGCGAGTCGTCGATACTGGCTTTGAATGAAATGTCGTCCATTGGATCGGTTGGGTGTCCTCCTTTTACCCGTCAACGGGAAAAGGGTCAATGACCGGGCAAGAACTTGACCTTGGTCTGCATCTCCTTGGAGACCTCTTGGAGGATGTATTTTCCCATGGATCGGGCGGCGTTCGAAAGAGCTTTCGGAAGCGCCTTCGCGGCGATCTTGGAAGCACCGATAGCCGTGTTGAAAACCACCACCTGAAGGATCTGTTGGCTGGCCGCCGTGGTAAGTTGTTGTGCGCGCGCGGCGTTCTTTTGCGAGTCCCTTGGGATATCGGAATCGTTAAGCCTGTTCAGCGTGTTGTTCGGCACGTACTGCGCCAGCTTTTGGGCTGCGAACAGCCACGAAGCCGCGATGTAGGCGCGTGTGTGTTTGACTCGCTGGTTGATGATCGACTGCTCCTTGGCGTCCAATGCCGCGCGTGTGATGTGGATGCCCTTTTTGAAGAGCGCCTGAGCCGCTAGGACGCGCGATAGGCGCGAGGTGATGGGCTGGTGGCCCTCGATGCGGTACGTGACCACACGGGCCAAATCCGCGCGGATACGGGACTCTGTGGCCTTCTGCGTGATCTGCACCAAACCGCGTTGCCCCTTTCCTCCAACGATGACCTGTAGGACCTGCTTATTGAGGGCGTTCGGCATCGTCTTGCGCCCTACCTCTACGTACTGCTTCAACCGCCGCTCGAACACCGCCAGCTTCCCTTCGATCCGAGTCTTAAGATTGGCCATACGCGGAGAATAGTCCCTTGGCGCTCTTTGGTGAACTGGTCTTTACGCGCACCAGCTTGTTCTTGGGGTCCTGGTCGATCCACCATTGATGGTAGTACCGCAGGGCGTCCGCGTAGCTGATCTCGCCCATGATCTGATCTGGGGTCAGGCTGCCGTGTGTGATCTCCGAGACGCGGGCGATCAGCCACGTCCATTGTCCCGGCGCTAAGGGTTTCCCTGTGTGCCCCCTCGGCTCTTCGGCTGGATGCTCTCGGCCTTGGCTTTGTCGGCGCGGATCTCCTGCATCAAGTCCACCATCTCCTTCGCGGTCTCCTTGTTGACCGCCCCCTCCTTTTCGGCCCATTCGATAGCCTCGAACTGCGCCTGTTCCACGGCTTTCTCCCCCCGGATGCGGTTGGCTGCTGCCCCATTCTTGTGCAGCAGGAGCCAGATGAACATTTGCGCATATTCGGAGTCCCCCATGTTCTCCCAGGCCATCCGCATGTGGGCGTTGACGTGATGGAGGCTGTAGGGATTGAGCGGGCGTCCGCGCCATTGGAACTTGGTTCCAATCTCGCCGTCGTCGCCGGCTACGGCTTGCGCCACTACTTCGCTAGGGTCGGGTGTGTCTGTCATTGGTTGGGTTGGTTGGTTATTCGATCCCCATCTGAGCCCGAGCGGCCGCTGTGGTCTTGGAAGTAAGCAGCGTTACTTCGCCCTCCGTTCCTCGCGAAATGGCGACTCGGGGCGTGTGGTTGCGGAAGTCGGCGGCGATGGGGCCCCGGTTCTTGAGGAACAGGATCCCGATCTTCAGCATCGTGGCCGTATCGATGTTCGGGAAGTCCACGATCTTCTCGTTGTTGTCCCAAAGGTCCCGGAAGATTTTACGAGCTGCTTCGAGCTCGTCGGTCCGTTTGAAAATCCAGACCTGCTTATTGCCCGGTATCCCGGCCTTCTTGGCCTCTTCGGCGGTCTTGTTGATCTTCCGAAGGAAGTCCTCCGTGTAGATGTTCAGCATCCGACAATTCTCGTCGGCCCATGGGACGCCGATTGTTCGGAGGGCGACAACGAGCGGGAACTCGTCGATCTCGATCTGGTCAATGCCAATAGTGCTCACGTTTTGGATGTAGTTGGTTCGGTTGGTTCAGGAAGCGTCCGGGGCCTAGGTGATGCCCTGGATGCGCTTAAAGGTGACTTGGAACTCCTTGAGGTTATCTCGGTTCCCGGTGATCGTCATGGTGGTGGCGTAGCAGCCGCCGGTGGTCTGACCGAATTGATCCACCGAGTTCGCGAGGCTGTAGGCCGTCCCCGCTACCGCCGCCACGATGCCGTTGCTGCCCGTCGTCTCCCCCGACACCGTGATCTCGGCCCGCGCAAGGCCGATGGCCCGTCCCCGGATGTCCCCGCTCCGGTTAGTTACTTCCTTGTCGTACTCAAGCGAGGAGTTGACGCTGATCTCGCGGATGTTGATCGCGGTCTCGTCGTTGGCGATGCCGTATGTGAAGCCGGAAAGGTTAAGGAGCGAGCCCATGCCGCGCCTTCTACCGCTGTCCGGTTTCCCGTCAACGGGGAAAGTGAAGAGCGCCCCGCCGAACCGTAATCGCTCACGGCTCCAGCCCTCCGTGAAAGGCGTGTGCTAAACCGGGGCGCTCTTAAAATATACCTACCAAGTGAAGCACCCATGCCCACACGGATGCTATTAATATCCCGCCGATATCTCGGTCTTTGCAAAGGCAAGTAAGGATCGTTTTCATGGCCGGATCACCACCCGAAAGACCCGCGTCCTGATGCGCTGCTCCGCGCCTTCGGCCTGACGATCTCCCCCGGTCGGGACATCGACCTCCATCCCGTTCGGGAAGCTGGCGTTGACCATATTGGTCACGGTGCCGCTGAAGTTGGTTGTCTGCTGTAGGGCGGAGTCCAGACCGGCCTCCCAATCGTTGAGCTTGTTGGTGTCTTTGGAGACGAAACGAATCGTCGCCGTCACGGTGCTCATCTGCACCGGGGCCGGAAGGCTCGGCTTGCGGGCTGGGGCCAGCGGGATCGGGTTGCTGGCCTGCACATACAAGATGTCCTGTTTGTCGATCAGGTTTTGGGCGTTGTCGTAGTTCGCCGTGGGGGCGTTGGTGGCGTTCGTGAACGGGGCCTGCGTCTGGATTTGGGCCAGGATGATGTTCTCGATGGCGATGGCTTGTGGGGTGCTCATGTAGATTGCCCTTTCCCGTGCTTATACGGCCCGTGGCCGCGTTTTTCCTGTCGAGTGGTCATCAGGTAGCGGTGTTGTCTCCCAAGCTGAGGTACAGGATGCCGTTGCGGTCCGTGGTGTCGATCACCTGCGCCACGTAGTCCACGCCCGATCCGCGCCCCGTGACGGTCACGATGTCGCCCTTGTCGGGTCGGGCGGTCAGGTCGGCGTAGACGCACTGCACGATCATCTGGCCACCGCTGGCGATGCCGCCGCCGTAGAAGGCTGGGTCGTTCTGATCCTCGCCCTCGATGCACGCGATGCCGCTATCGTTCAGGACCGAGAGAGTGCAGTCAGTGCCCTGCATCTCGCTCTGGGCTGCGTAAAGCTCGCGCCACGCCTTGATTAAAGGACTATCGGGCATTGCCGCCCATCCTTTCCAGTAGCGCCGCTGCGTTCTTGCGGGCGTTGACGATCTGCTCGCCGTTGAACAGGTCGATGAAGGCGCGGTGTTTCCCTTGTTTCTTCAGCTTCTTCATCAGGGCTACGAATTTCTTGGTTGCCGCGTTCATGCTGGCACCTCGTATATCCAGACTTTGCCCTGTTGGCGAACCTTGTCTTTGCCGAGGAAGTTGTCCACGGCCTCCGTGACCCCAGGATGATCGATCCCGTAGTCGTCCCCGCACAGCACGCCCCCGGGTTTCACCTTGGGGAGCCATGCCGCGATATCGTTGAAGACATCCGTGTAGGTGTGGCCGGCGTCGATGTAGACCGCATCCAGGCTGTTGGCCTCGAAGTGATCCGCCATCGCGATGCTTTCCCCTTCGTGGATAATGGCCGGTGTCCGGGTGGCCTGCATGTTCCGCGTGAACTCGTCCCGGACGTTCCATACGTCGCCCATTGGGCGGCCCATGACGCCTTCCGCCGCCTGTTGCTGCACACTCCGGCACGGCTCCGCAGTGCTTCCCGTGAACGTGTCCACGACGTTGATCTCGATGTCCTTCTCAGCCTCCCGGCAGCGGGTCCCAAAGCACGCCGTGGCGCGTCCCAGCCAGCACCCTACCTCCACGTACCGGCCTTTGTCGGGAAGCCGATCCGCCAGCCAGCAGAAGAGCGCGTCGTTGCATTCCTCGCACCAGCCCTGAATGTCATCCCATCGCATCGCGGGTTTCCGTAGGTCCTTCACGCGGTTCCAGGTGCGGCGGATCGTGCCGTCGCTAAAGTAGGACAGGACGTTCGGAAGCATGTCCTCGTCATACCGAATCGGGAAAGCGGTCTGGCCGAGGTGAAGGGTCTGGATTCGCGGATCGACCAGCACCGGAACCCCAAGGGCGCGGGCGCGATCGCAGAAGCCCCAGTCTTCCGAAATGAATTCCCGGCGCGGATACCCTTTGTCGTCTTTGCCGTGACCCGCCGTGCTGAACTCGCCTTCGATCACCATCGAAGGCCAGAAGTCCCACTGGACCGGAAATTTCCCGTTGTGATACCGCTTGGCCGGGCCCCCGTTGTCCTCCTTCATCTTCTCCAGAAGAGAACGCGAGATCCGCACGTATCCCCGACCTGCGCGCCTCACCTCCCACAGTGTCTTGCCGGCTGGCGGCCGGTCGCCATCGGTCAGGGTGGCAAGGCACATCTCGTGTTTGGGATGTCGCTTCGGGTACGTGCCGTAGACGAGCTCGGCGTCGTGTTCGAAAAGCCATTTGAGGTGCTGCCCGCTCGTCACGATGTCGGTGTCGATTATCAGCAGGTAATCCGCGTTGCCGTAAAGGAAGGAGTTGGTGGCGTCGTTCATCCCCCGGGTAGCAAGGCTGTCCGCTGTGCCTTGGGTGGGGATGGAGATGTTCAGCCCGCTCTCGGAGATGGCGCGGATAATGTTAAGCGCGTACGCTGCCGTAATCAGGCCCATTCCGTTGTCGATGATGGGCAGTTCGATCAGTGGATCAGTTTTGGGTGGTTGGTTCATTTGGTTTTGAGCGTAAGAAAAAATTCCTCACCCGGCGCAGGAGACTTGGCATTTTGCGTTGCCATAGTGGCAGTTCGCGTCCTCCGCAAATTTTTGGGTGTTGCACCTCAATCGAGCAGTAAGTCTGCGCCCTGTTGCAATAGCGGAACACGTCGCCACCTGAGCTATGTGCACACGTGCTGCAATTTTTAATCTCGGTCATAACGCCTCCCTTTTACGCTCTGGCGTTCTCCCCGTCAACGGGAAAAGCAAGAGCCCGTGAGTTTCCCCACGGGCTCAAGGTTATGACAGACCGGCATCACCCGGCCATGCAAAGCTATTCGACCTTCTTCGAGCCGGTCGCCACCGCGCCAATCGGGTAGGCCGGGGAGTTCGTGCCACTGACTACGACGCCGTAAAAAAGGAACTGGTTGGCCGACCGAGGATTGACGAGCAGCACGCCGTTCGCGGTGCTGTTGTTGGTCGTTGCCACGGTGGCGGCTCCCACGTCGGGCGTGTAGTTCGTGGCGTTGCTGATGTTGTTGGTCGTGCTGGTCATCAGACGCAGCGTGATCGCGCCGTCCGAGTCGCCGGCCGTCTTGGTGCCGATGTTGAAAGCCACCGCGACCTGCCCCTGGTAGTTGGACAGGTTGGCGATGAATGCGCCGGTGTTGTTGGTCTGCGACTTGGCCGGGGCGAAGGCCCAAGTCATTTCATTTGCGGGATCGATTACGGGAGCGGCCATGGTGCGTTATTGGTGAGTGGTTAAGTGGCTTTCTTGCCGATCAGTGGCGCGAGGGCGGCGGCGACGATGCGGGCGATCTTTTCGTCCAGGCTTTCGGTCTTCGGCGCTTCCTTGGAATACTTGGCTTCGCGGGCGGCATCTTCTTTCGCAGTCTCGCGGATGTGGGCGATCCATTCGGCGTTCTCCGGCTTGTTGGCTTGGATGCCGGTCTCGGCGACGATCAGGTCAAGGGCCTGCGTGTACTGGATGTCGTACTTCTCGCCCTTCTGGCAAATCATCATCAGCGGGTTCTCGCCCTCCTTGGGTTGCGGAGCGCCCTGAACGTGTTCGCGGCGCATAAAGGTGCGGCTCGCGAAGATGATCGGCAGATGTGTCGGAACGGGTTTGTTGAACGAAGGCTTGGCCATTGGATCAGTTGGTTAGAAAAAACTATGGCGATGTCGGGGCGTCGGTGCTCACCGAAAATGCCTGCGGGTACCGGATGCCGAAATCCATCCACTGCGTCATGGTGACGTAGATGATCTCGGAGGCGTCCCCGGTGTAGGGGTTCACCACGACATCGATGCCGGCCCAGCGGACCTGCGTGAAGTTGTTGTTCCAGACGCCGAAGATCACGACGTTGCTCGTGGGGGCGTTCTTGGTCGCGTAGGCCGGGTAGCCGTTGACCACGCCGCCACGCACGCCGCTGATCACCGGGCCGTTGGCGTCCTGCATCCAGATGTAGATCGGGAACGTCGAGGAAGTGACCTGTACCGTACCGCGAGCGTAGCTCTTGGTCAGAGGGGTCGTCAGGAATGCCATTTCACCCGTGCGCACGTTGGCGTTTTCCAGCGCATACTCGAACGCGAGGCTCTTGGCCTGCGTCCAGTTGCCGCTATAGGTCACGCTGGCGTCGATACCCGAGGTGTTGACGATGCCGAGGGGCTCGCCGTTGAGTCCCGTGCCGTTGATGGACGCCCGATCCTCTTCGACGCCCTGCGCGAGCGCCATGTCGTTGCGCACCAGCATTTCGATGCTCGGCGTGCCCTGCGCCAGAAGTTGCTTAGTGAAGCTGTTCCGCGCCACGAGCCGCTTGGGGCTGAAGAGCAGTTGACCGCCCGCGAAGTTCGATTCGCTGACCGTCGCACCCTCGGCGAGCCAGTAGGTCGTGATGGTCGAAGTCTGCTTCGGAATCGCGATGTTGCCAGTCACGCCGGAAATCTCGATGTGAGCGAAAGGCCCTTGGCCGATCAGCTTGGCGTTGCGCAGGAGGTCGATGTAGCTGCCGGCCATCAGCTCGACGCCCACCGTAAATCCGCCCGCCGTGAAGCTTGTGGCGTTCTGGCTGCGTTGCAGGCGATTCTCGGCGCGCTGAACGCCCTCATAGAGGTTGGCGAGCCCGCGCGAGTCGAGGTCGTGGATCTCGGCATACTGCCGGCTCATCACGTCGTGCGGGATGCAGAAGCCCGAGAAGCCGCCTGGACGGGCGTCGCGACTGTACTTCTTGATCGCCGCCTCGCTGGCCTCCTTCTCGACGCCGGTCAGCTTGCCCGTGTGGGACTCCAAAAGGAACTTGGCGAAGCTGAAACGGCGAATGTCCTGCTTGCCCATGCCGATGTCGCCCTGTGCGTCCGCGCCCTCGACGCGCTGCGCGTCCGTCCAGTTGTCGAGAACGAGCGCCCGGTAGGCGTCCACCGTCATCTCCTCGTCGATAGCCTTGGCCTCGAGTTCCTCGATGGCGACCTTGAGGTTGGCTTTTCGGTTGAAGCCCTTCGTGAAGGCGCGGATGGCGGCCACGCGCTCTTTCTCGGCCTTCTTGTGCCCCTCTACGGCTTGGCGCTCGCGTTCGGCGACGACCTCAACGGAAAGGCCGGGTTGTTCGGTGGTGTTGTCGGTAGCGGTTGCCATGGTCTTGGAAGTTGTCGCCTTCTGCGGTGTGTTCTGTTTTCCGTCAACGGACTTTTTTTCGCTGACCTGAATTTCTCGGAATTGCATCCCCTCTGGTGCCTGCCGCTGGCGTCCAACGCCGACCGTCGTGTCCGCCGGAATGGTCACCGCGCTTGCCTCATGGATTCTCCACTTGAATTTGTAGATCGGGATTCCGTCCTTCACGCCGACGCAGGTCCCATCATCAAGGATTTCGTAGCCAACCGACGTGTCGGGCAGGCTGCCGTTAAGCATGTCCTTTTTCTTTTCCTGCGCGAACTCGCTTTCGCTCCACAGCATCCCGCCAACAGTGATCTTTTTTCCGTCGTTGGTGAACTCTGTAGCGCGACCGATGTGTTTGTCTCGCGAGTGGTTGAAAAGGATGGGTAGTCCAGCCTTAAGGCGAGCGTCATCAACACCACCGGGGGAATGGTCCAAGACTTCGTAGTAGTCCTCTCCGGCGCACCAATCGTACCGCAGATATGGCTCGTCACTGCTGACGCTGAATCGCAGTCCTTTTTCGGCGTCCTCCCCTTCAGCGGCGCGAATGATCGTAGCCGTGCGGGTAAGGGTCTCGGGAATCTTGAGTGTTTTGGTGCTCATCGGGTGCGGAGATTTGGGCGGCGGTGAATGACGTGCGGCTCGGCGTTGGCGGAGTCCAGCAACACCATCCACGCTCTGCGGGGCGCTTGCGGAGGACGTTTCTTTTTGTCCTTCGGCGTCTTCATTTGGCTAGTCCTTGCGGCTTGTCGAGCCGATCCACGGCGATCTTCAGACCCGTGGCGACTGCCTTGTCGATGTTGGCCTGTTGGGCTGGGGTGATGTTCGAGCAGCCGGCGAGGGCGAAGGTGCAGAGCAATAGGACGAGCTTCATGCGCTGCCTTCTAGGACGGTCCCGCCTACCCGTCAACGGGTGTACAAGGAGAGAGCGGTGCCGCCTTTCGGGCCAATGCACCGCTCTCAGAGTTAAATGTGTCTCATAACGTGTCCTTCTTCCTACCCGAATCGGACGCTCAGCGCGGGTCAGTGTGTAATGGCTACATCTTCATTGCTTTGGTGCTTTGGTGCTTTCGATGAGGCTCCTTTTTACGCCAAGGCGTTACTGTCGTCAACAGCTTTTCACCAAATGATCACGCCACCGAAGATCCGCAGCGCGTATAAAAGAAGACAGAGCGCCAAGATGGCCCCGAGGATCTGATGCGGCACTCCGCCCACGAAGCGCCCGATTACCCACCAGATGAGGTAGAGCACCAAGGCGATGATCAGGAAGCTGATTAAGGCGGCGATCACGGCTGAGAATCGGAGCACGGTGGCCATTTGGCCTTATGCTGGATCCGGAATCTCCCGATCGCTGTCAATGAATGCGAGTTCAAATTTGGCTCGTGTGTAGGCAACATACATCAGGTTTTTTTCCTGTTCTTTTTGCCAAGGCCGTTTGGCCCATTTGGAGGGCATCAGTTTGTTGTGATCCAGGATGTAGACGCGCTGCCACTCCATGCCCTTTGCCTTGTGCACCGTGCAAAGCGTAATCGTGCCGTTGGCTTTGTCGGTAAAAAGCGACTGGATTGCCTCAATCAGTTTCGGAACGGTGCGTTCCCGCTCCGCCAGCGCCCCGATGATGATGCGGATGCAGTCCACCCGATCCCGCACACTCTCGGCTTTGGTGGACTGATCCTTGGCCATCGCACGGTCGATCTCGCGGGCCTCCCATTCGTCCAGTTTGACCAGTAGTGCGTCGATGCCCTTGGCGTTCAGTTGCTTGATCAAGCTTACGAGCCCAGCCCCGATGTCTCGCCCCAGAATCCGGCATCCGATCCGCTTGGCGATCAGCCGGTAGGCGGTCGCCACCAAAGGAGCGGAGTTGCGGCAAAGGATCGCATCCTCCGGACGGAATGGCCATGCTTCGAACTTGCCGTCGTCGTTCACCTTTCCGGGGTTGTGAACAACGAGCCCTTCCGGAGCTTTATCGCTGGCCTCGATGTATGGAACAATGGTCTGTGCCATCGCCACCACGGCGCGCGGGCAGCGGTAAGAGACCGTGAGGGGCAATTCCTCGCATTCGAACTCCTCTTTGATCTTCGCCATCGCGGAGGAGTCAGCGCCCCGGAATCCGTAGATTGCTTGGCATGGATCGCCCACCGCGATCAGCCTCCCCGATGGCGCTTCGATCATGCGCTTCAGCAGAGCGCGCTGTACGCCGTTGGTGTCCTGCGCCTCGTCGATACAGACGAAAGGGAATTTGGTGAACGTGACGTTTTTGATGAGCGGCATGAACAGCATGTCGTCAAAGTCGATCACCTGCTTGGAAGCGGCGTTGCTGAGTTGCAGAATGTCCCGAGCGATAGCGATCCCGTCTTCAATCCTGGCGCTCTCGCTTTCGGGTTCTACGTCGTAGTGATCCGCCAGTGCCGCCCATTCTGATTCCACGTCGTTGACCAAGTAACCCATCCCGACCGATTTAGCCAAGCTGACCATCTTGCGCACAAAAGCCCCGTAAAGCTCTCCCTCCTTGGGGCTCATTTCTTCCTTCATAATGTCGCTCACTTTGGAGCTTTCGACTCGCACCCGGCTGCCAAGGTAGCGTTGCCAAGCGGTAAATCCGACACTGTGAAAGGTGGCGACGGTGACGTGTTGCGGGACACGGGTCTTAAGTTCATCGGCAATCGACTTGTTGAAGGCGAGCATCAGAGCCCGGGACTGGATGCGCTTGAACGCTTCCACGAGCGTTGTGGTCTTCCCCGCTCCGGCGACGGCGATCACGGTGGCGCTCTTGGTGCTCTCCTGAATGAAGGTGAAGATGCGTTCTTGGTGGGGTGAATATTTCAGTGCGATCTGTTGCATAACGGATGTATTTATTTACGCTCTGGCGTAACAAGTCAACTCCTTTCTCTCGGTACTGTACCGGGAGGTTGTTCGGGGCTGGGAGGGTCCCAGCTTCAAGGGTTAGAGGGAGATGCCTGCCGTAGCTTGCCCCCGAAGCCCCCACCCGAAGGTGAAGACTTCAGAGGCGCTAACGGAGAGACACAGCCCCAATGGGAATCGGTCGCTTTAGCCGTTCAGCGTTCTGGATTGGTGCTCTATCCGAGCAGGAACTTTACGAGCCCAGAAGGCTGATTCGCAAACGCAGGAACGGGTCTTACCCGCCGCAATGCCGGTGCAAAGATACCTATCGTGATCAGCTTTGAAAACCGTGCGTTCCCTCCCATCGCTGGGAGAGTTGCCCCTGCTACCAATGTAGCCAGTTGCTTCGCATTGCCCACGGCAGGAGTGCTGTCCTCGCACCGTAGTTCCCCAGGAACACCCGAAGATGCCCCGTAGTAAGTTCGGCTTTCGTATGATCCTCCGGGAGCCGTTCCGGGGATGGAACGGGTTACTTGTTCTTTCGCTCCTTCTGGAGCGCCTTTCTGCGCGCATTAGATGGCCGTACAGCCCCCACGCATTCAAAGACGGCGTATTGTCCTTGCGTGTGGGTTTCGGCCTGAGTTTTCGCGAATACGAATGCTTCCGCGAATGATTGGAAGACCTTGGTTGGTTTCCGTGTGCGCTGAATCTCTTTTTGGTTCCAGCGACAGCCCATGTTCACGACGAACCAAGGGCCTTTCCGTGGGATTTGGATAGTAGTGGGCTCAGACATAAAAAGAGCCCGCAGACGCTAACAGTCGTCCGACGGGCAATCCCGGAGCACCGGGGTCAATCTCTGGCACCCGAAGGGCCAGCAGAGCTTTAAATGTTGAGTTCACACTGTTAGTTCTGTTGAACGCGGTGCACGATGGAGTTTCGTCCGGGTTCTGACAAGTACAAAAAGAAGCCCCGCCGCCCACCCCTGGACGACGGGGCATTACCCTAAACTGCCCGGCGCATTATGCCGGGGGAGTGGCTGACCCGTCAACGGGAGAAGGGGACTCAATAGGAAGTTCGACTATCCCAAATCCTGACTCTTCCATCAACCGTCGCAAAAGCAGTCCCCGGTCTATGTAATCTCCAATGGCTTTTGCTGTACCAGCGGCCAGCGCAACCTTTCCCAAACGAAAGGCGAGCACGTTATCCATTGCGGCAGTCAGCGGTTTGTTCATACCCCATCCTCCCCCATGATCGTCTCAAATTGCTCCGCCGTCTTCACCCCGTGAATGCACGGAGCGCCCCGTAAACGCGCCATACGGGCCGCCAGCGCGTCGAAACCCCGATCCCGGCTGTAGGAGCCCTCCATGCCCCTCAACGCGACGTTGGCCCGTATAGAGGCCAGGGCGAGCCATCGGTCGGGGAAGCCCCGTTGGAAGTCCGCACCGGCCGTCAGGAGCTTCCACCATGTCTCTCCGGTGGCGATCCAGGGACAATGGCCGTAGGTCGGGGCCGCGAATACGTCGGGCGGGTCTTCGTTGGGGAAGACTTCGGAGCAGAATAGATCTTGCGAATCACCTACAAAGCGATCACCGAATCTCATTGGCGGAATGGAATGCGAAAGTCCCGGAAACCCGAACACCAGCGCATCGTACTCCATGATGCAGCACACCGGGAACCGGCTGGCCAGCGCCATCGCGAACAGCAGGCGCTCGATGGCCCCCGTGCCGTCCCGTTGGGAGAGACCGATGGGCAGGCTACCCGGTAGCGGGTCGTCTGATGGGCTGATGAACGTCAGACCGTCAAAGGCGGCGTTCCAGTTCGGGAGATGGCGGTTGACGGCCTCCTGGGCTCCGCCGTGGGCGAGGATGATCGCGTTCATCGGGATTGAATGGCGTTAATGGCCTCTGCCAATTCCTCCGATGTGGGTCGGAATCCAGAGTCATCAAGGATCCGGAACATCTCTCGGCCCTTTTCGGTCAGCGCCTTTGGTCCCTCAAGAAATCCATCTTTTACGAGTTTTTCCAAGGCACCAAAGGTAAACAGCAGAACTTGCTGCACTCTAGGTAGGTCGAACGGGTTGTTGATATTTGTTAGGTCAATCATAGCGCCCGACCTTTACGCCGTAGCGTAATGATGTCAAGCGCGGATCGTCACGCGTCGCCCGTTCTTCTTGCCGTTCTTCGGTGTCTCGTCCATCTGATCCCCGGTGTCCTGCTGGTCGTCCTGATCGGGTTCCGCTGGCTGCGGGGTCTGAGCGGTGGTCGTGGGATCCATGCCAAGCTCGGTGATCTTCATCTCCTCCTCAGCGAGTTCCAGAAGGTTCTCGTCAAAATCGATGGCGCGGCCTGCACAGACCCGCGTGCGGCTCGTCAGCTTGTTCGCGATGTCCATGGCGGCAGCTTGGGACTCCTTCATCGGGTCCACACCCTCCCATCGCTTGCCTTGGAAGGACGAACGCCGCGCGTACTTCTTTTGCCACTTGGCGAACGGCAACGGGATCGCTCCGGTCATCAGTGCCATCTCAAGCCATGATTCGAAGATCGGGCGCTCCGCCGTCGTGATGTCGAAGCGTTGGATCAGCTCCCACATCTCGGTAATGTTCAGACGTTCCAGCCGCCCCGCGCTGAAGTTGATGTTCTCGTAGTCGCTCGCCAGCCCCGAATAGGTTGATCCCGGCATACCGGCTGCGATGCTGCGCACCATCCCCTTGCGGAAGCTCTCGAAATTCTGCGTGGGATGCTTCGGATCCCAGTCCTGCACCTTCACGCCCCAATCGAGGGCCTGAAGGCTTCCAGGCTCGGCGCTCATGGAGCGATGCTTGTGCGGGTTCGGCAGGCTCTCTGCCGGGAATGCCCCTTGGCTGAAGCCGCCCTCCGGCACAAGGTCGCTGACCAGGAACGCCATCTTGCAGGCACTCACCCGAGCCGCCACGACCTCGGCTTCCTCGAACTTGTCGAGCTGCCACGCCTTCGGAAAGACACTCACACACCAGGGCCACGGCCGCGTTGAGTCGTTGGCGGTGTAGCGTGCGTAGTGGATGATCTGGTCGGCTGGGATCCGGTCATACATGCCGGCATTGCCGATCCCGCCCGACATGCCCGGCTGACTCCATTGCCAGTCCATCGGTTGTTGGCGGAGGAAGTAGTAGGCGACGGGCTTCCCGAGCCCCCAAGAATGCCATTGGTACTCGATGCCCATTCGGACCACGTTGCCGTTGCTCAGTTGAGCGTTGTACCAGTAGTCGCACAGCTCGGCGTTGATGTGCTGAAGGCTGAAGCCGAATTTGTTGACCTTCGGATCCCGCACCATCCGGATGAAGTGGTCCCCGTCCCTCATCGCCGACACCAGCCGGATCTGGCAAAGGGTGTTGTAATCTCGAGCGCCCCGAACGTCGCAATACTGCGCCTCCTTCCATTCCGCCCAAGCCTCTTGGATGACCTTGCAGGCGTAGATGTCCGGTTGCCCGACCTGGATCGTAGCCTGTCCCCGATCGTCCCGCTCGAACAGCCGATACTGAGGCGCAGCACGTCCGGCGCGTTCAGCGGCCCAGCCGAGCACCTTCTGCCACCGACGCTCATGCTCCACCAGCGCCCATTTCTCGTCCTGAGCATAGACGATCCGATCCTCGGTCTCTTTGATGCGCATCCGAAGCTGCATGCCGGTGTCTCCAAAGGTGTTTGCGCACGTCTGAAGGGCTCCAGACACGAAATACGGGTTAGTCTGGAAAAGGTCCCGGGACCGCTGGCGAATGATGAACTGGTTGGCCCAGGTGTCCCCATCGTACGTTTGCGCCCAGATCGGCCAGTCTGCGAAGCGAGGCCCGGTCGCGTTCACGAGCGCGAGGTTGCGCTGTTGCTGGGGTGCTTTGGTCTTCTTGGCGGGCGCGGGTTTCTTTTTCATGCCGGCGCGCCTTCTACTCCCCTCCCTAGCGGGCGTAAAGGACTAGCGCCCCGGCCAAGGCCAGCCGAACGGGAACTGCGAGCCCGATGGGCAGAACACCGGAGAGATGTTTCCGCTGTCTACCACTCCCCGCAGGTTGGCAGCCGCCCGTTGTTCCCTGAAGACTTGGGCCTCCAATTCCCTGCGCATCGCCATCAGTTGGGTCATGTCCCGCTTGGAAAAGCTTTGGCCGTTGAACGAAACGCTCTGATTGCCGCTCCCGCTGAGTTCCAGGATCGTCGCATTGAGGGCCGTCAGGAGTTGCTGTGCCGTACTGGGTGTCTGGCTGGCCGCAAGGTTGGGGATGAAGGTCAGTTGCCCGGTCTGAGCCGTCGAACGGCTGTTGTCGGCCGTCTTGGTGGCGTAGAAGGCGTAGTCGTAGACGCCGGCCGTGAGGTTTGAGGTCGTGGCCGAGGTCAGGCTGAAGGTCCAGTCGGTCCCGCTACCCGATCCCGCCGTATTGGTGGCCGCCGTGCCGTTCAGGCTCAGATAAAGCGTGATGCTGTACGCCGACGCTGGGTAGTCGGTGAAGGACTGGACGATGGTGATATTGTCGCCGCACTCGTAGAGACCCTGAATGGTTGTCGCGGGCATGGCGGCCTTCTAGGACCGCGTTTCTCTCCCGTCAACGGGTCACGGATAGGCGTTTCCCGTGTACAGTAGGCCCGTGGTGACGTTTTTATTGTCTGGGAGGGGCAGGACAGCGGCCCGCAGGCTCGCGGCGGCGGGCTGGGTCACTGGGAAGCGGTTTCCTTGGCGGTGATTCTCAGCAGCTTTCGGCGAGCACTGATCACTTTCATTTTCGCATCTGCGAGTCTGCGCTTCTCGCAAACTCGCCTCTGGCATGGCTCACACATCATTGACTGATCGGCCTCGGAATCGAGATAGCATGGCGGCACTCCGTTGTCGTCTTCGCTTGGGCGACATGCTTCAGTGCATCGGCAGCGGGCAATTTCGCGGCGGATATTCGTGGCCTCGGCGTATGCCTTTTGAAAGGCAATAGCAGCCATCGCGATTTGCTCCCGGCTCATTTCTTCCCCTCCAGCGCGTTGCGGGCGATCTTTGTGGTTGGCCAGTCTGCCATTCCATTCGCCTCGTGCTTTTTCACGATAGACGCCAGCCCCTTCCTTAGCCGCTTGTTGTCGGCCTGCGCCGTGTTTCTCTGCTCAGCTACGTAATCTAGGTCTTTCCTAAGATCGCTAAGCTCTAAACCACGGTCCAGAACTGCGCCAGTCAGCCGCGCAACCTCCGCCTCCAAGGTAGCGATGCGGGCAAGTAATTCAGAGCGCCCACCAGGAGAAACCGTCACCCCTGATGGGCTCACCTGTGCGTCGGATAACATCTTGCCGGTTCCCGCACGGGCTAAAATCGCATCCTTCCGAGCCTTCATCTTGGTATACTCGGGATCTTCGTAGTCTTCGTTTGCGCTCATTGCTTGGTCCTTTCCAGTATCTCAGCATGCACGGGGCTTTCGGTTCCGTTTCCGTAATATGGCGAGCCCTGCCAATGCGTGGCCCACGCTTTCGCAAGCGGCCAAAGGTCTGCCGCGTTCTTTCGCCACGTCTGCACCTCCGACTCCAGTTTGGCCACATCGGGCGCGTGGCGGGCGAGTCTGCGTTGAAGCACATCCGCAAGCCCGTTTCGCCAATCGGTTTGCATTCGCATGCCTCCCTGGACCCATTCCACGACCATTTGAGCCAAGGACTCCGCCGCCTCCCGCATCCAGTCGCTCGGCGCGGGGGTGAGTGGGATCAAGCTCATGATGCAGTGCCCGGACTCTACACCAAACGCTGGACCGTAGAGCACATAGGAAACTTCGCGCACGAGTTCGCGCCCCGTGTATTCTTTTGTCTCGGGGTTCCATTCCTGAATATGTAGAACATCGCCGGATTTGAAATCACGGTCGTTCAAACGCGCTTCAAAGTGCTTCAAGCCAGTTTCAATGGCTCGGAAAAACGCGGGCCATGTTTTGAGATGGTGACATGCCTTCACTTCCGGCGCTGGGACCGCGATGGGATTTGGCGCTTCATCACCCGGGAAATGCTGATGATTACATGATATGCAATACCAGAACGATGGCTGCGTCTCCCCGGCGTGGACGAATTGCGGCTGCATGCGCGCGTGGCATTTTGGGCACGGTAGCTCCGGCGCTGGGTCAGGGGTGGGGGTCATGGCTTTAGATTCCTTTCTTGTTTTGCGATACTCTCCCACACCTCCGGTCTGCGCGGGCCGTCTGTCCTGATTACGGTGAAATTCTTACCCTCTTGGCGCACCAGTGCATTGAAGTAATAGTCCCCCAAATGGTGCAACAGCTCCTCAGCAGCGCATTGTGTTTTGGCTGACCAACAGGATTCCGACCAATATGGATAATTAGGATGCCAGCTCCACCAAGCGAAAGTTACCTCGGTTCGTTTTCCTGGATCAAATGCAGGGACTTTAAATCCCGCGATTACGGCGAGTGGTTCGTTGCTCATAGCTTCTCCGGTTGAGGTTGAGGGGTCAGGGCGCGGCGGGCGGCGTCGTATTCTGCCTGCTCGCGGCAACGAGCGCGCCACAGGTCCGCGTCGTAAAATGGCTGGAAGGTGTATTGCATCCGCGAATCGATGAGGAAGGGCACCCCGTAGAATGACGCCAGAAGGCCAGCGTTCGCCGGAGGCTCGGGAAGCGGTTTGATGATGCGATCAATTTGAGCCTTGAGCATCGGGGAGCATGCGATGCCGACGAGAACCGGGCGCTTGCTCAGTTTGTCAAAAGCCTCCATCAGATTGGCCAGATAAGCCGCATCCGTGCGCGGCGTGTCGGTGGGTGTGGTCATGGCTGGAATTTGGTTAGGGAAAGGTTGACATTAGCCCACGCGGCATTTGCGCTTTGCCAATGCCGATTGCGCACACCATTGTTCCCCGAGAGCCGAGAGCACGGCGTGGCCAGACGATGTAGCCGGAGCCGTCGTCGAGTTTTCGGCAGTATGCTTGCGGATATTTCGCCCGCACACGCTGCTTGGTGCTCATGCCTCTCCCTTCAGGTCCGCGAGCGCGGCGCGGGCTTGGGTGGCGATCTCGGTCTCGACTTCGTTTAGGGAGTGGCCATCAGCGTAGCGCACGAATCGCTCCAGTGTCGCCACAAGCTTGGTATTTTTGCGTTCCAGGAGAGCGTATTCTAAAGCCAGGACACAAACAGTTTTCGATCCGGTTTCTCCAGCCCTGAATTGTTTGCTGTTGGTTTTAGGGGTCAACGGCTGCGCGGGCGCAGTGGTATCGGCTTTCCATGGCGTAGGCGTATGATTGGGCGTCGGGCTCGGGTTCGGGTTCATAGGGCGGGGCTAGGCCATTGGTCAGCCATGGCTTGGGCAATGCCGGGGTAAGTCACGGCGCGCACGCCGGCGCGGTTGCCGGATGGCGTAAGGTTGTTCTGCCCGGAATCGGTCTGATTCGACCACCGCTCCACTTTCTTTCCCTTCCATTCTACGATCCGGCCAGGAAGTCGCTTTGTGGGACGCAATGGAGGCAACCCCTTCAGCCATAGACAGGTTGCCTTGCTGGCATCATCACCAAATTCGTAGGGTTGAATGATCTGCG
>Ga0207694_10000364_pt1 | contig 42625 bp, 33 predicted proteins | sample KBSC34metaG_FD_184353 | JGI IMG/M metagenome (GOLD analysis project Ga0207694, IMG submission 184353) | Corn rhizosphere microbial communities from Kellogg Biological Station, Michigan, USA - KBS C3-4 metaG (SPAdes) (version 2) | ecosystem: Host-associated > Plants > Roots > Rhizosphere > Soil... | reverse complement strand
TCGAGATCGACAAAGCCGGTCAGCACCTCGGACAGGCGCTTGCGGCCTTCGGTGTGCTGGTCGTATTCCTCGACGAGCAGCTGGATCGACCACGGAAAGCTGGCGAGCGAGGACTGGACCTGGCCCAAGCCCTCCTCGATGCGCTTGGCGATCGCGATTTCGCCTTCGCGCGTGAGCAGTTCGACCGTGCCCATCTCGCGCATGTACATGCGCACCGGATCGGTCGTGCGGCCGACTTCGGCGTCGACCGCGGACAGCACGGCCACCGCTTCCTCGGTCGCGGTTTCGTCGTCCGTTGCCACCGGCGCGTCGGGCAGGATCGTATCGCCTTCCGGCGCGACCTCGTGCACCTCGATGCCCATGTCGTTGATCATGCCGATGATGTCTTCGATCTGCTCCGGATCGACGATGTCGTCGGGCAGGTGATCGTTGACCTCGGCGTAGGTCAGGAACCCTTGTTCCTTGCCCTTGATGATCAGGGTCTTGATTTCGGACTGTTGCTGGCTGCGGGTTTCTGCGTTCATGGAATCTACGGCTCAGGATCAAAGACTGGAAAGTATAGGAGGGGTGTCAAGGAAGACCGGGAATCGCGAATTGGGCGGCGGAATGGCTTGAAATGACAAGCAAAAGCAGGGCCAATCGACGTCGCGGGACCACAGGCGACGATTCCCGGCACGGCTAGCGCGCCTCCAACCAAAACGTCACCGGTCCGTCGTTGACGAGACTGACCTTCATATGGGCACCGAAACGACCGATTTCCACTGGCGAATGGCGGATTTTTGCCAATTCGACCAGGCGGTTGAACCAATGTTCCCCTTCGGCGGGTGTGGCCGCGGTGGAAAAGCCCGGACGCATGCCCGAGCGCGTGTCCGCGGCGAGGGTGAATTGGGAGACGAGCAACAATCCACCCCCGGCCTGCGCCAGCGAGAGATTCATTTTCCCGTCGGCGTCGGCGAATACGCGGTAACCGAGCAGGCGTTCGAGCAGGCGCTGGGTCTGAGTCTCGCCATCGCCGGGCTGCACGCCAACCAGCGCCAGCAGTCCCGGCCCGATGCGAGCGATGGTTTCGTTGTCGACGTCCACGCGCGCTTCGACGACGCGCTGGATCAGGGCGATCATGGATTTCAGGGCACCTCGAAAAACCGTAGCGAGCGAAGAGAATTTGCGCGTCGCCGGAGCGCAGGAACCGGAGTGTACACGTCAGTACATGAGGATTCCGAGCATCGCCGGCGCGCAAATTATCGAGCGTAGTAGGCTTTTCGAGGTGCCCTTCCGATGCGGCGCCGGCCGCGTCAACGAGGGCAGCGGCAATGCTCGCGAGCGGACGCGGCGACGTCAATGCCGACATGGCGGGAGAGGCCCGGCTACAATCGGTTTTTCCCACGCTTTTCCCCGCATGCGTTGGTACATCTGGATCATCTACGGCCTGCTGCGCCTGCTTGGCCGGCTGCCGTTGCGCATCCTGCACGCCCTCGGCGCTGGATTCGGCTGGCTGCTCGCCCGCACCGACAACCCGATGCGACGCAAGGCCGAGCACACCCTCTCCCGAATCAATACGACGTTTGGCGAGGAAAGGAGTCATTTCTTGCGTGTGGCGTTGGCGGAGGCGGGCAAGTCCTTCTTCGAGATCGCGAAGATCTGGACCGGTGATCCGACACGCACGCTTGCCCTGGTGCGCGAAGTACGCGGCGGCGAGCTGTTCGATGCGGCGCTGGCGGCCAAGCGCGGCCTGCTTGTCGCCGCGCCGCACCTGGGCTGCTTCGAACTGCTCAACTACTGGCTGTGCAGCCGCACGCGTATCGCGATCGCCTACCGCCCGCCGCGACAGGCCGAGCTCGAACCCTTGCTGATCCGCGCGCGCGGCGGTCTATCGGCGGAGCAGGTGCGCGCCGAGGGCGCGGCCGGCGTGCGCAGCTTGTTCAAGCGACTTGCCGCGGGCGGCGTGGTCGGCATCCTGCCCGACCAGGAACCCAAGCAAGGCGAGGGCGAATTCGCGCCGTTCTTCGGCCGCCCGGCGCTGACCATGGTGCTGCTCTCGCGCCTCGCCCAGCGCACCGGCTCGAGCGTGCTGTTCGCCTTCGCCGAGCGCCTGCCGCATGGCGCAGGCTATGTGCTGCACATTCTGCCGGCGCCCGAGGGCATCGCCGATCCCGATTTGCCTGCGGCCGTCGCCGCGCTCAATCGTGGTGTCGAGAACTGCATTCGCCTCGCGCCTCATCAGTACCAGTGGCACTACAAGCGGTTCTCGGCACAGCCGCCGACAGACGTCGAAGCGCGCTAACGGCTGGATCTCTTCGCGCGCGGGGCTTTGCGCTCCGGCTTCGGCGGTTCGATATCGGCCGGGTCCAGCAAGGCAATCGGCAGGTCACGATTCTTCATTGCCATATTGCCCGCGTAGTCGCGCGCGATGATGCGCACGGTGTAGTCGCCCGCGGGCAACTGATTGGTTTGCCACGATCCGGCCGCGAACTTTCCGTCGCGCACGTTGTTGGTGACGACATAGCGGAACCGCGTCGCCGCGCTGCCGTAGACGGTGATGCCGCTCTTCGCCGCGTAGGCGACCTTGGTCGCGGCGCTGTCGGCGGGAATACGGTCGAAGACCAGGGTCATGCGCGGCTGCTCGAATCCGGGCGCGGGACTGCCGTCCTTGGCGAGAATCTGGTAGCCGAGCGAATGCAGGCCCAGGCGTCGGCGCGCCTCGTTGCCGTCGACTTGGTCCCAGGCCTCGACCACGATTGCGACGCCGTGTGCATCGCGCGGTACGAGCAATCGCCCGCGTTGTTTTCGTGAGAACGCCTTGCCGTCTGCGTCCTCGATCTGCACGCTGTCGATGCTTGGCGGCACGCGGTCGGCGAAGTCCTTGAAGCCGAGCGCGATCGCGTTGCGCGTGTAGCCCCAATCACCCCAGGTCAGGTGCACGTGCGCCATCGCGTTGGTCGTGCCGAGCACATCGCCCGCGTTGAAGCGCGTGCCACGACGCACACGCACGCGGTAGAGGGCGCCGGTTTCGTCGCGCAACAATTGGAAGCGCGTTGCATCGAGTTCTGCGTCCTTGATGTTGCGGCCGACGCGCATGTGGATGTAGCTCAGCGCATCGAGGCTGAGGCCTTCACGCAGCTCGTCGACGCCCCAGCTCGGCAGCGGGTCTTCGATTTTGGCATCGGCAATGGCGAGCACCGCGGCGCCGACGTTGTTGTGGATGTCGAGGCCGTCGTGCAGATGGTCGAGCGCGTCGCCGTGATAGGCGCCGCGTGCTTCGCCGACCGTGCCGACGATTTCGTGGCGCACGTTCTGCGGACGCACCGGCCAGCGTCCGCCCGTGTCGGGCGGCGGCGCATCGGGCGCGGGACCGATCGGCTCCGGCGATTGCACGGTCGGCGTGGCCGCTGCCGGACGAATCTCGTGCACGCGCTGGCTCGCGGCGTCGGTCAGGCGTAGTGCCCGGGCCGCGTCGAGCGCGATGCCGGCGGGTCGGACGAAGCGGTCGCCGTCGCCGCTCGCGCCGGTCAGCACCGCCATCTGCGCGTCGGGCGCGAACTGCAGCACCCGGCCATGCGCCATGTCGCCGACGTAGAGATAGCCGTCATGGGTCAACGCGAGGCTCAGCGGCCGGCGCAGCAGAGCCTTGTCGTCGAGCATCGTCGCGCGCGCGAAGGTGTCGACCTTGCCATCACTCGCAACACGGCGGATCGCGCCGTTGCCGGTGTCGGCCACCCAGAGCGTGCCCGATTTGTCGATCGCGACCGCGCACGGGGTATCGAAACTCGCCTCGGTGCCGACGCCGTCGCCATAGCCCGGGGCGCCGGCGCCAGTCAGCGTGGCGACGATGCCATCGGTGCCGATCACGCGGATGCGGTCGTTGTAGGTGTCGGCGACATAGACCTTGCCGGAGTTGTCGACCGCGACGCCGATCGGCGCGTCGAACTGTGCTTGCGCGGCCGCGCCGTCGCGATAACCGGCCATGCCGGTGCCGGCGAGCGTCGTCACTACGCCTTGCGGCGTGATCTTGCGGATTGCGTGGTTGCCCGTGTCGGCGACGTAGAGGTTGCCGGCGTTGTCGAGGGCGAGACCCGAGGGCGTGTTGAATGCCGCCGCTGCGCCGACGCCGTCGGCGAAACCCTCGCGGCCGCCGGCCAGGGTCGAGACGACGCCGTCGGCAGAGATGCGGCGGATGCGATTATTGTCGCCCGCATCGGCGACGTAGCTTACGCCGTGCGCATCGACCGCGATGCCCCACGGATCCGACCAGCGTGCCTGCGCAGCGGATCCGTCGCGCAGTCCGGCTACGCCGTCGCCCGAGACGAGGGCGATGCGCGCGCTCCAGCCGAGAGTCGTCGCTGCCGGGCCCGCCGGCGCCAGCACGCGCGCCGGAGGCGCCGGCTGCGGAGCTGGCTTACGTTGCTGAAAAAGTATAAAAGTGGACAATGCGGCAACGCCCGCGGCACAAAACAGGAGCAAGCCGCGCCGCGGCGGGCGAAATCGAAGCGTCATGAGAGAGGATCAGCCCGGCGCAGTCTGCGCGACGAAGGGCTGCATCACAGCGTTGCCGAAGCGGCGCCGCAGCCAGCGCTCGCACGGCTGCGAGAATCCGCGCGCGACCGCGAGGCCGAGCAGCCAGGCCAGCACCAATGCGGGCACGTACCAGAGGAAGCCCCAGCGCATGTCGAATCCGCCGCTGCGGAAAACCGCAACGAGGGCGAACACGACGAACATGTGAAAAAGATAAATCTCATAGCTGAGTCTGCCGCAAGAACGCAGCCAGCCAAGGCCGCGCAGTCGCCACGGTGCCGCCGCAGCCGCCTGCCAATGCAGGCCGAGGATCAGGCTCGCGGCGCTGCCGATCAGCAGCCAGACGTTGTACTCACCGATTGCCTTCCACAGCGGCGTACCGGCGAAGAAGACCGCGCAAAGGCCGACGCCGCCAAGCGCGCACAAAGCCGACGCCAGCCAGCGCGGCGACGCGGCGATGCGCGTGGCGAGCATCGCCGCGAGCACGCCGAGTGCGATCGCAGACATGCCCGGCAGATACGCCTCCTCGTACCAAATGCCGCCGCCCGCGTCATGCAATGCCATGCGCACGAATGGCATCGACAGCACGAGTGCGGCCAGCACCGCGACGAACATCCAGCGCACTTTGCCCAAGGTCAGGCAGACCAAAGGGAACGCCAGATAGAACACTTCTTCGACCGCCAGCGACCACATCACGTTCCAGCCGCCGGGCAGATAGCCGGTGGTGCCCTCGTACCAGTTCACATGGAATCCGAGCGCGGCGAAGATCGCGCCGCCCAGCGACTGGCTCGGCTTGTCGATGACGTAGGACGGCACGCCGGCGAGATGCAGCACGCTCAGCAGCGCGACTACCAGGAGCAGCGTCGGCAGGATGCGCGAAGCGCGCTGCAGATAGAATTGCGGTGCGGATAGCGCGCCCAGATCGCCCCAGCGCTCGAGCGAGCGGCGTGCAATCAAGAAGCCGGAAATCACGAAGAAGATCGCCACCGATTCGGCGCCGTTGTAGATCAGGCCCTTCAGGAACCAGGTCGGGAGAAAATCCGCGAGTGCGGTCTTGGTCAGCGGAATGCGAATCGCGAGATGGTGGGCAACGACGAACAGGATGGACATGCCGCGCAGTGCGTCGATGCCGCGGTTGCGGTCAGCCGCCGCCGCGCCCGGCAAAGGAAGATGGGTATTCAAGGATGTGGATTCCGGAGAGGCGGACGGCGCGACGTCAACCCGGCCCAAGGGCGGCTAGGTCGCGCTTGGCCGCGTCGAGCCAGCGCGCTTCCTTGCGCCGGTAATAACTCGGCGAGACTTTCGCGCGCTTGAGCATGTCGTTGAATACCTCGCGCGCCTCGCGGAAGCGCGAGCGCTGCACGAGCAGCGTAGCGTAGCGGTAGCGCGCCTCCTCGCCCGGATAGCTCGTCGCCAAGTCGCGATAGCGTGCGAGCGCGGCGTCGGGATCGCCGAGCGCCTCGTCGATGCGCGCGCGCAGCAGGTCGGCATCGTTCGAGCGCAGCTGCGGGTTCGCGGCGTACAGCCTTTCGAGAGTCTCCTTCGCGCCGGCGAAATCATCGAGGCCCACCTGCGCGCGCGCGAGGCCGATCGAGAAACCGATGTCGTTCGCGTTGATGCCCTTCAGGATCGAGCGGTACAGCTCGGCCGCGTTGGTGAAGTCGCCGAGGTTGATGCACTCCTCGGCGAGCGCGCGGCGGTTGTCGACGGTGTCGGCGAGTTCGAGGCGCTGCTCGATCTGCTTGCGCCGGCGCTCCGGCGCGACCGTATCGAGCACCTTGCTCGCGGTCTTGCGCGCGCGCGGGTCGTGGCGCAGGTCGGGCAGCACGTTGGCGATCACGTAGATGATCACGCCGAGATACGAGCCGATCAGGATGATCCAGATCCAGTAAAGCTCGCGGCGCGTGCGCACCGCGTGCACGGCACAGGCAATCTGCAGGGCGAGCGAAAAGAGGACGAGTATCGGCATGCGGCATCCACGGCCTGCGTGAGGATGCGCAATTTTGCGTTAGCGCTTGCAGGTGCGGCAAGCGCCTTGCTCCGTTTCCCTTCCCACTCCGGGAGAAGGGAGGCAAAGACTACTGCGGCGGCCGGTCGCCGCTGAACTTCTGCGCGCTCGCGCCGTCGACCGCGCCGATCGTGGCGCTGTCGCTGACCCAGAGCTCGACCTCGCGCTTGAACTTCAGCGTGCCCTGTACGACCGCATGTGGTCCGATGACGATGCGCGGCTTGCGTGAGTTGGAGGCGAACCAGCTGTGGTTCTCCTCGACCAGGATGCCGCCTTCGACGCGCGAATTGGCGCCGATCGTGATGTCGCCGTTGACCGTGTCGATGCCGCCGCCGACGTGCGCGGCGTCGAGCTGGATGCCGCCGTTGACGTTCGATGCCTTGCCGGCGATGTCGGCGCCCTGTTCGAGCGTGATCGAGCCGTTGACGACATTGACCGTTCTGCCGACCTTGGCGTTGGCGCCGAGCTTGATGCCGCCGTTGACCGACTCGACCGAATCGAGCGTCGCGCCCGCGCCGACATGGACCCCGCCATTGACCGTCTCCGCACTCTTCACGTGCGCGTTCGCGCCGATGCGGATACCGCCGTTGACCGTGCTCAGCTTGCCGCCGCTGGCGCCGTCGTCAATCGAAATGGCCCCGTTGACCTTGTCGACGTCACCCTGGTCATCGGCGAAGGCCGGAGCGACGAGGCCGAGTGCAAGCAGTAGGGCGAGCTTGATGCGGATCATGAAAATCTCCCGGATGGTTGGAATCAGTCTGCCAGTTTTCTGATGCGGCGGCGGCGGAAAAGGTTGAATTAGGGTTTGCGTCGATCCTGCGAAGGCGGGAATGACGAGAGTTGAGGGATTTCCGTTACCATTCTCCGTTGTTACAGCCCATGTCAGAAAAAGGTTTTCCGTGCCCGCTCCGAAGCCCGTACTGCTGTTAATCCTCGATGGCTGGGGCCATCGCGACGACCCCGCCAACAACGCGCTCGCCCAGGCCAACCTGCCGACCTGGCGCCACTTGCTCGCGACGTATCCGCATACGCTGGTGGAAACGCACGGTCGCTTCGTCGGCCTGCCCGACGGGCAGATGGGCAATTCCGAAGTCGGCCACATGAACATCGGCGCGGGGCGTGTCGTCTATCAGGACCTGACCCGCATCGACGCGGCGATCGAGGACGGCAGCTTCTACACCAATCCCGCCCTGGTCGGTGCCTGCGCTGCGGCGAAGGAATCGACCCTGCACGTGTTCGGCCTGCTCTCGCCCGGTGGGGTGCACAGCCAAGAAGAGCACATCTTCGCCATGCTCGACCTGGCCAAGCGCCAGGGCGTCGCGCAGGTTGCCGTGCACGCCTTCCTCGACGGCCGCGACACGCCGCCGCAAAGCGCGCGCGCCTCGCTGGAAAAGCTGCAGGCGAAGTGCGCCGCGCTCGGCAACGCGCGTATCGCCACGGTCAGCGGCCGCTACTACGCGATGGACCGCGACAAGCGCTGGGAGCGCGTCAAGCTGGCCTGGGATGCGATCGTCGATGCACAGTCGGAATTCCATGCGAGCGATGCACTTGCGGCGCTCGAGGCTGCCTACGCTCGCGGCGAGACCGACGAATTCGTCAAGCCGACCGTGATCGGCGCGGGCGCGAAAGTCGCCGACGGCGACGCGGTGATCTACATGAATTTCCGCTCCGACCGCGCGCGCCAGCTGACCCAGGCCTTCGTCGATTCGAAGTTCATCGGTTTCGACGCGCACCGGCCGAGACTTGCGGCGTTCGTCACGCTGACCGAGTACAGCGCGGATCTCGCGGTGACCGCGATCGCCTATCCACCGCAGTCCTTGTCGAACTCGCTCGGCGAATACCTCGCCGCGAAGGGATTGAGCCAGCTGCGCATCGCCGAGACCGAAAAATACGCGCACGTCACCTTCTTCTTCTCCGGCGGTCGCGAGGAACCGTACGTGCACGAGGACCGCATCCTCGTGCCGAGTCCGAAGGTCGCGACCTACGACCTGCAGCCGGAGATGAGCGTGCCCGAGGTCGCCGACAAGCTTGCCGCAGCAATCCGCGGCAAGCAATACGACTTTATCGTCTGCAATATCGCCAACGCCGACATGGTCGGTCACACCGGCAAGCTCGACGCCGCGATCCAGGCCGCCGAGGCCGTCGACGCCGCGCTCGCCAAGATCCTTGCTGCGATCCTCGACGCCGGCGGCGAGATGCTGATCAGCGCCGACCACGGCAACTTTGAACAGATGCTCGACGCGAACGGTGTGCCGCACACCCAGCACACGGTCGGGCCGGTGCCGCTGGTCTACGTCGGTCGCAAAGCGACACTCGAGCACGGCGCGCTGCGCGACCTCGCGCCGACCGCGCTGGCGTTGATGGGTTTGGCGCAACCGGCGGAGATGACAGGCCATTCGCTGGTCCGCTTCGCTTGACTTGGTTTTTCCCGTTCCGCGTTTGGCCGCCTCGGGCATCGGCAGCGGTGATGCTGGCGATTGCCAGCCTGCTCGACGCGAGCCAAGTCCGCGCGCAGGGTAGTGATGAGAGTCAGCGCTTCGCGCAGGAAGCGCAAACCAAGCAGAAACTCGATTCGGTTCGCGTCGAGATCAGGAAAATCATCGATGCGCAAAAAGAAACCAATGCGCAGAAGGATGCAGCCGTCGCTGCGCTGCGCGAGCAAGATCTCAAGGTTGCTTCCACAGCGAAAGAACTGCATGCGATCGAGCAGAAGCTTGCCGGGCAGCAGGACAAGCTGGCCGAACTGGAAGCGCGGCGCGATGCACTCAACGTCAAGCTCGGCGCGCAGCGCGATACGCTGGCGGCGTTGCTGCGTTCCGCCTACGTGGTCGGTCGCGGCGAAGAATTGAAGCTGCTGCTCGCGCAGGAGGACGTGGCCAGGATCGGCCGCATGCTTGAATATTTCCACTACTTCGAGCGCGCGCGCGTCGCGCAGATCGAGGCTCTGCTCAAGGATCTCGACGCGCTCGCCCAGGTGCACAAGGCGATCGAAGACGAGACCGCGCAGCTCGCCGCGACGCGCACGCAGCGTGCCGACGAAGCCAGGCAACTCGATGCCGAGCGCGTGCAGCGCGCGCAGGTGCTGGCTGATTTCGACAGGCAGCTCAAGGACGACCAGGCGCGCCTCGCGGTGCTCGGCCAGGACGAGAAAGATCTCGGCGACCTGCTCGCCAAACTGCGCGATGTGTTTGCCGACATTCCCAAACAACTCGCCGGCGCGGAACCGTTCGCTTCGCTGCGTGGTCGATTGAATTGGCCGGTGCGCGGCAGGCTGGTAGCGGGATTCGGCGCGCGCGCCGGCGAGCGCGTCAGCAGCGGTATCGTGATCGCCGCTGCGGAAGGCGCGGAAGTGCACGCGGTGTCGCATGGACGTGTCGTATTCGCCGACTGGATGCGCGGCTTCGGCCTGCTCCTGATCGTCGATCATGGCGACGGTTATCTGAGCTTGTATGGCTACAACGAGACCCTGCTCAAGGATGTCGGCGACTGGGTCAATGCGAATGAAACCGTCGCGACCAGCGGCAGCACGGGCGGACAGAAGATGCCGGGCGCATACTTCGAACTGCGCGCGCAGGGCAAGCCGGTCGATCCGCGCGCGTGGTTCAAGCCTTGATTGCGGGTTGCCCAGTCCCATTGATTGAAAGAGTTACGCTTTTGCCGTCATTCCGACTCTTGCAGGAATGACGATTTCCACGAGGTTCACTCCCATGCCGAACAAACTGTTTGCCCTCGCTCTTGCCGTCGCCGCAGGCATCTCCCTCGCCCGCGCCGATGAGGCCAAACCCGATGCGCCGCCTGCGCCCGCCAACGAAGCGACGAAGAAGACCACGGTCGATATCAACGACGTGCGCCAGTTCGCTGCGGTGTTTGCCCTGGTCAAACAGGCCTACGTCGAGCCGGTCGACGACAAGACCTTGCTGCAGTCGGCGGTCAAGGGCCTGCTCGCCAATCTCGATCCGCACAGCGAATACCTCGACGAGAAGGCGATGACCGAACTGTCCGAGGACACTACCGGCAGCTACAACGGCCTCGGCATCGAAGTGCTTACGGTCGAAGGCGTGTTGCGCGTGGTGGCGCCGATCGACGATTCGCCGGCGGAGCGCGGTGGTATCAAGGCCGGCGACACGATCGTGCGCATCGACGGCAAGCCGATCACGAGCGAAAACGCCAGCGAAGCCTCGAACCTGCTGCGCGGCAAGGCTGGAACCCAAGTCACGCTCGGTGTCGTCCACGAGGGCGCGAGCGCGCCGGTCGACATCAAGCTCACGCGCGAGCCGATCCGCGTGGCCAGCGTACGCACGCGCTGGATTGAGCCGGGCTACGTCTATCTGCGCATCGCCCAGTTTCAGGAGGACACCGGTGGCGAGGTCAAGCGCAAGCTGGCCAAGCTGCGCGACAAGAGCCAGCCGGTCAAAGGCCTGGTCCTCGACCTGCGCAGCAACCCGGGTGGTCTGCTCACTTCGGCCGTCGAAGTGAGCGACGACTTCCTCGACTCGGGCCTCATCGTCACCACGAAAGGACGGCTCAAGCAGTCCGATCTCGCCTTCAACGCGACACGCGGCGACCTGATCGACGGTGCGCCGATCGTCGTGCTCGCCGACAACGGCACCGCTTCGGCCGCCGAGATCGTCGCCGGCGCGCTCAAGGACAACCACCGCGCCCTGATCATGGGCCGACGCACCTTCGGCAAGGGCTCGGTGCAGACCGTGCTGCCGCTCGATGAGACGCATGCGATCAAGCTCACCACGGCGCGTTACTACACGCCGAGCGGCGTTTCGATCCAGGCCGCGGGCATCCAGCCCGACATCGAACTCGGCGATCTCAAGCTCGTCGCGCGCGACACGCCGCCGAGCTATATCACCGGCGAGCGCGATCTGCCGAATCACTTGAAGGGCGATGGTGAACGGGACGGCGCCGCGGAAAAGCCGCTCAGCCAACGCGGCAACACCGAGGACTACGCGCTCAGCGAAGCGATGAACGTGCTCAAGGGCCTGGCGCTGCAGCGCAAGCCGGCACCGGCCGCCGCCGAAAAGAAGGGCTAGGGCGCCATTTGCCACCGGGGCATCGGCTGGCCGGACAAGAATGTTTCGTCCGGGCACATCCCCTTCCTTGCCCGTTGTCTCTTTGTTGCAGCGCTTTTGCAAACTCCGATGAAAACGTTTACATTCCGCCGAAGAGACGGTGTAAACGTTCATTAAAACCGCAAGCATGCGTGTCGCATCGCGGGCGTATGCATTGCGCGGGAGGGCGTGAAGGCATGGCGGTAACCATACGGGATGTCGCACGCGAGGCACGGGTTTCCGTGGCGTCGGTGTCGCGCGCCCTCAACGGTTCTCCCGCGGTCACCGATGAGACGCGCCAGCGCATCGCCAGCATCGCCGCGCGCCTGCGCTATGTGCCGCACAGCGCGGCGCGCAGCCTGATCACCAAGCGCACCCAGACCGTCGGTGCACTGCTGCCTGATCTGTACGGTGAATTCTTCTCCGAGCTGATCCGCGGCATCGACCTTGCCGCGCGGTCGAAAGGATTGCATCTGCTCGTTTCCTCCTCGCACGGCGATACCGACGAGGCCGCTGCGGCGCTGCGTGCAATGCAGGGCCGTGTCGACGGCATGCTGATTCTGTCGCCGCACGTCGATGCCGCCTTCCTGCGCGCGAATCTGCCCGAGGCCGTTCCCGCTGTGCTGCTCAACAGCGCACTCAAGGGAGCCCAGCACGACGTGCTCAATATCGACAACTACGGTGGCGCCTACGCGATGACGCGGCACCTGCTCGACGCGGGTCATGCCAGCGTCGCCTTCATCGGCGGCCCAGAGGACAACTTCGACGCCCAGCAACGCGAGCGCGGTTACCGCGAGGCGATGGCTGCGTTCGCGCCGAAGGCGGCGGTGAAAGTGGCGACCGGCGATTTCGGCGAGGAGTCCGGTTACCGTGCAGGTCGCGCATTCGCGAAGGGTGCCGACAGGCCTCGCGCGGTCTTCGCCGCGAACGACATGATGGCGGTCGGTTGCCTGCGCGCGTTCGCCGAGAGCGGCCTGCGCGTGCCCGACGACGTCGCGCTGGCCGGTTTCGACGACATCCCGATCGCCCGTTACGTCACTCCGTCGCTAACCACAGTGCACGTGCGCATCGCCGACCTCGGGCGCAGCGCGCTGGAGCGCCTCGCCACGGCTATCGAAAAACCCGGCCGTGCGCTTCACGGCGCAGCGCCGATGCTTGCCTGCGAGGTTGTCGTGCGCGCGAGCAGTGGCGGCAAGACTAGCGGGAGGACAACAGCGAAGCGCGCCTGAGCGCGCGCCCGGAGTTAACGAGCGGACCACAAAAAACCAACCACAAAATCCACGTACAACAACGTTTCCCTTGGGAGGAGAACATGAGAAAGCCGCTGCCCTTTAAGAAGAAAATTCTTGCCTCGCTGATTCGCACCGCCGTAGTCGCCACCGTGGCGATGCCGGCGATGAGTTGGGCGCAGTCGGCCGACGCCGGCCTGCGTGGCAAGGCACCGCCGGAAATGCAGGTCACCGCGAAGAACATCGCCACCGGTCTGCGTCGAACTACGATGAGTTCTGCGGACGGAAGCTACGCGTTGGTCGGTTTGCCGCCGGGAACGTATCAAGTCGATGCCGGTCCGGGAACGGAAAAGACCGTCACGTTGAGCGTCGCCTCGACGAGCACGATCGACTTTTCCGCGCCCGCGGCCGCGGGCGGCGCCACCACGGCAGGTGCCGCGACGCTGGAAGGCATTACGGTGACGGGAATCGCGGCGGCTGAAGTGAAGACCTCGGAAGTCGGCAACACAGTCTCGCTGCACCAGATCGCCACGGTTCCACAATCGACGCGCAACTTCCTCGAATTCGCCGACGCCGTTCCCGGCATGATCTTCAACACCGATTCGACCGGCCATACCTCGCTGCAAGGCGGTGCGCAGAACACGAGTGCGGTCAACGTCTACATCGATGGCGTCGGCCAGAAGAGCTACGTCAAGGCGGGCGGCGTCAGTGGCCAGTTCTCGAGCCAGGGCAATCCGTTCCCGCAGCTGGCGATCGGCGAGTACAAGGTCATCACGTCCAACTACAAGGCGGAATACGACCAGGTATCGAGCGCCGCCGTGACCGCCGTGACCAAGTCGGGCACGAACGAGTTTCACGGCGAAGTGTTCTACAACTATACCGACCAGAATTATCGCGACCAGACGCCAGCGGAAAAAGCGTCTGGCAACGGAAAAACGCCGTCGCAGCAGAAGGAATACGGCTTCGCCGCCGGCGGCCCGATCATCCAGGACCAGATGCATTTCTTCTTCACCTATGAGCGCAAGACATTCGACAGCCCGATCACGGTGGTGCCGGGCGTGAGTGGCATCACGAATTTGTTGCCGTCGAGTGTGCAGTCGCAGCTTGGCCCGGCCAGCAATCCGTTCACCGAAAATCTGTACTTCGGCAAGATCGACTGGGAGTTCAGCGATCGCGATCGGATCGAGTTCAGCGGCCAGTACCGCGACGAAAACGCGGTGGACAATGTTGGTAATCAGACCACCGCATCGGCGGGCATCGTCACCAAGAACACCGATAAGCGCTTCGATCTGCGCTGGGAGCACACGGCCGACCGCTGGTTCAACGAGCTGCTGTTCACCTACGAAAATGCGTTCAACGTGCCGCAGGCGATCACTTCGGGAATCGGCTCGGTTTATACCTTCGGGCCAACCAACGATGGAACGATCCTCAACGTCGGCGCACCCGACCCGCGTGCCGCGCAGAACAAGGGGCAGAAGGGGCCGGCGATTGCGGACAATCTGACCTTCAACAACCTCAACTGGATGGGCGACCACACGGTCAAGATGGGCTTCAAGTTCAAGGACGTGAAGCTCGTCTCGCAGGACGCGGGCGACGCGACGGCGCAGCTGTACTACAACGTTTGTCCGCTCGGCAGTGCCAATCCCGCCTGCCCGCCGGGGACGGGCACCGCGCCTTACGCGGCTGTGTTCGCCGTGCCCTCCGTCGGCTTCAGTCCGCTCGTGACTTCCAAGGACAAACAATACGGTGCGTACATCCAGGATGACTGGGTGGTCAACGATCATCTGACGCTGAATCTCGGCGTGCGCTGGGACATGGAGAAAAATCCGTCCTATCTCAACTGGGTGACACCGGCCAACGTTGTGAACGCGTTGCTCAATGGGCATGATCCGAATGCCCCGGCTGGAGTGACCTATGCCCAGCAACTCGCTGCGGGTGGCGTCAACATCAACGACTACATCAGCAATGGCCACAACCGTAGTGCGGTCAAGGACGCGTGGCAGCCGCGCCTGGGCTTTTCCTACGACCTCAACGGCGACGAGCAGCACGTGTTCTTCGGCGGAATCGGTCGTTCCTACGATCGCGACCTGTACGATTACCTGCAGCTTGAGCAGACCAAGTTCGCGCTGTCGGAACCGAAAATCTATTTCAGCAGTGCCAGCCAGCCGTGCAAGGGCAATCCCTGCTTCGCCTGGGATCCGAGCAAGTACACGAGCGTCTCCGCGTTGCAGGCGCTGGTCCAGGGCAGCAATGCGGGCCAGGAATACGACGCGCTCAGCAACAACCTCAAGGTGCCGTATTCCGACCAGTTCTCGATCGGCATGCGCAACAAGGTCGGCGACTGGAACACCGACGTCACCGTCGCGCGTATCAACAGCTACGACGGATTCGTGTTCACACTGGGCAACCGCTATCCGAACGGCGCGTTCTGGCAGAACGGCAGCCAGCCATGGGGCGACGCCATTCCGGGCTTCGGTGCGTTGATTCTCGGCGACAACGGCATTGAGACACGCACGACGCAGGTGTTGCTGTCCGCAGAGAAGCCGTACACCAAGGATTCGGGCTGGGGCGTGTCGTTCGCGTACACCTACACGAATGCGACGCAGAACCGCGACATCAACGAGCATTACTCGTTCGATCAGGAGACGATCCAGCAGTACCGGTTCATCACCTCGAATGCGGCACCGAAGCATCGCCTCGTCGTCACCGGTTCGTATGACGGTTTCTGGGACATCACGTTCGGCGGCAAGCTGACGTTGTCGACGCCGTATCCAAACAACGGCTCGATCAACTTCAACTATCCCGATACGGCGCCAAATGGTGCGAACAACGTGGCGGCAGCCGGCATTCCTTCCGGTGGCAAACACTTCCTGTTCGGTGGTCCGATCTTCGGCTATCGCTCGATCGACCTGCAGGCGACCAAGAATTTCGACCTGACCCGCGGCATGATCTTCTATCTTCGTGCCGACCTGATCAATGCGGCAAACTACAAGAACCTCATAGACGTGACGAATACGTATCCGACGTACTATCCGGTTGCCTACAACACGACCGGCAATATTTCGGGTTATCCGCGCACGTTCAAGTTCTCGATGGGCTTCAGGTGGTAAGACGTCGCGCCTCGACGTTTTTTAAGTCAAGACAAGGCCCGCTTGCGCGGGCTTTGTTTTTTGGCAGTATGGCCGGCAGCGAGCAGCGAATAGAAGAGCACGTTTTGCAATGAGCGAAAATCGCATCAAGAACATCGTCATCGTCGGTGGCGGCACGGCCGGCTGGATGGCGGCCGCGGCATTCGCAAAGGTGTTTGCCGGCGCCTATTCGATCCGCCTGATCGAGTCCGAGGAGATCGGTACGGTCGGCGTCGGCGAGGCGACGGTGCCGCATCTGAAGCTGTACAACCAGACGCTGGAAATCGACGAGACCGAATTCATCAAGCAGACCCAAGGCACGTTCAAGCTCGGCATCGAATTCGTCGACTGGGCCCGCGTCGGTGACCGATACATCCATGGTTTCGGCCAGATCGGCCATGACCACGGTCTGCTGCCGTTCCATCAGTATTGGCTCAAGGCGCACAAGCAAGGCAAAGCGAGCGGCCTCGACGACTATTCGCTCAATGCCGCGGCCTCGCTGAAAGGCAAGTTCATGACCTCGGCGCGCGATGTGAAAGAACACTCGCCGCTGGCGAATATCGCCTACGCCTATCACTTCGACGCAGGCCTCTATGCGAAATTCCTGCGCAACTACGCCGAGGCGCGCGGCGTGCGTCGCACCGAGGGCAAGGTCACGCAGGTGATCCAGCGGCCGGAGGATGGTTACGTCGATGCCGTGATCATGGAGAACGGTGAACGCATAGAAGGCGATCTCTTCATCGATTGCTCGGGCTTTCGCGGCCTGCTGATCGAGCAGACCTTGAAGGCTGGCTACGAGGATTGGTTGCATTGGTTGCCGTGCGATCGCGCGGTGGCGATGCCGTGCGAGAACGTCGGTCCGCCGACGCCGTTCGTGCGCTGCACCGCACGCGAGGCGGGCTGGACCTGGCGCATCCCGCTGCAGCATCGCACCGGCAACGGCTATGTCTATGCGAGCCAGTACATCGGTGACGACGAAGCCGCAGCCAATCTGGCGAAATGGATCGACGGACGCGCGCTCGGCAGTCCGCGCGTACTGCGCTTCACGCCGGGGCAGCGCAAGAAGTGCTGGGACAAGAACGTGGTCGCGATCGGACTCGCGAGCGGGTTCCTCGAGCCGCTCGAATCGACCAGCATTTTCCTGATCCAGTCCGCGATCGCGCGCATCATCAACCTGTTTCCCGACCAGGGCTTCAGCGACGTGATCCGCGATCGCTACAACGCGCAGGCGGCGTTCGAGATCGAGCGCATACGCGATTTCATCATCCTGCATTACTACGCGACCGAGCGCGACGATACGCCGTTCTGGAATTATTGCCGCACGATGTCGGTGCCGAAAGAGTTGACCGACAACATTCGCCTGTTCCGCGATTCCGGCCGTTTCTATCGCAACGCTGAGGAAATGTTCGCGCAGCCAAGTTGGGTCGAGGTGATGGTCGGCCAGCGCATTCTGCCCGAGCGCTGGCATCCGATGGTCGACCAGATGCCGCAGGCGGAGCTCGAGGATCTCGTCGGCGGCGTGAAGAGAGTGATTGCCAATTGTGTCGAGGTGATGCCGCCACACCAGGCCTTCATCGACCGTTACTGCAAGGCGCCGCGGCCTTGAGGCCGTTTCCGATGCGGGAACAATGCATCGCAATCCCCGTCGCGAGGGTGTGGGATGCGCCCGTCGCGTCACTTCCTTTCTCCCTAATCGAGTAGCCTCTCGTGAGTCTGAGCAAGCCGTTCCACCGCCTGCGTGTAAACGTTTTCAGCTTCCTCCTCGTGGTCGCCGCGGGAGCGTCGACTCCGCTGTTTGCGAAAGCCCCGTCTGCGCCTGCGGTCGGCGGCGCGCCGATCACCACCTTCCAGTCGCTGCCGAAAGAGCAGCAGGCGATGCTCGACGAGCTGGAGAAGCGCACGTTCGATTTCTTCATCGCCAGCGCGAATCCCGAAAACGGCCAGGTGCCCGATCACTGGGCGCCGGGGCACGAGAACGATCCCTCGTTCTTCTCCTCGGTCGCCGCGGTCGGCTTCGGCCTGACCGCCTACGGCATCGGTGATGAGCGCGGCTGGATCAAGCGCGACGAAGCGGTGAAACGCACGCTCGCGACGCTGCGCTTCTTCGCCAACGCCAAGCAGAACGAAGAGAAGGACGCGAGCGGCGCGCATGGGTTCTTCTACCACTTTCTCGACATGCACAGCGGCGCGCGGTTCGGGCCGGAGCCGTGGGTCGAATTGTCGTCGGTAGATACGGCGTGGCTGCTTTACGGCGTGCTGTTCGCGCAGTCGTACTACGACAAAAACACGAAGGACGAGAAGGAGATCCGCCAGCTCGCCGACCAGATCTACCGCCGCGTCGACTGGAAATGGTTCAGCGACGGCAATCCGCTCGTACAGGGCGGCTGGACGCCCGAGAACGGCTTTGACTACAACTATTACCGCGGCTTCAGCGAGGCGATCGGCCTGTACATCCTTGCACTCGGCTCGCCGACCTACGGCCTGGGGCCGGCGACATGGAGGCGCTGGACGCAGCCCAACGACAAGATCTGGGGTGAATTCCAGGGCCAGACCTATCTCGCTGGCAGCCCCTCGTTCTGGCACCAGTGGGCGCATTCTTGGGTCGATTTCCGCGGCATCCAGGACGAGTACATGCGCGGCAAGGGCATCGACTATTTCACCAACAGCCAGCGCGCCGCGCTCGCACAACGCGAATACGCGATCCACAACCCGCTGCAATGGAAGGATTACGACGGCAATGTCTGGGGCCTGACCGCGAGCAACGGTCCGCGCGGCCACACGCAGCCGGGCGAGCCCGATCGCTACAAGAACGATTCGAAGCCATTCTACGGCTACATCGAGCGCGGCGCGGGCCTTTCGCGCGCGGCGGTCGACGACGGCACGATCGCGCCGACCGCGGCGGCAGCCTCGATCGCGTTCACGCCGCAGATCGTGGTCCCGGCCATCGCGGAAATGAAACAGCGTTATGGCGATGATCTCTACACGCCATACGGTTTCGTCGATGCGTTCAATCCGAGCTTCACCTTCACCGACCGTTCGGTGCGCACCGGTCGTGTCGTACCGGACAAGGGCTGGTTCGACAACCTGTATCTGGGCGTCGATCAAGGGCCGATCCTGCTCATGCTCGAAAACTACCGCAGTGGCTTCGTCTGGAAAACAATGCGCAAGAATCCGTATATTCGCGAGGGCTTGAAGCGCGCCGGATTCAGCGGGGGTTGGCTCGGTAAGTCCGTCGACAAATAAACGGGCGGTACGGCGCGCGCCGAAGCCGCCTTCCGGAGGTGTCGTGTCGTCAGGCGGGATGGCGGGATTGGCGCGGATCGCGGCATGGGCGACCATGTTCGCGCTCTGTGCCTGCGCGCCCGCCCCGAATGAGACGACGCTTAAGTTATGGGCTTTCGGTCCCGAGGGCGAGGCGGTCGGCAAGCTGCTGACCGAGTTCGAGCGCGCGCATCCGGGCGTGCGCGTTGAAGTGCAGAACATGCCGCTGACGGCGATGCACGAGAAGCTGCTGACCGCATTCGCGGGCGATGCGCTGCCCGACCTTTGCCAGCTCGGCAACACCTGGATCCCGGAGTTCGCCGTACTTGGCGCACTCGAGCCGTTGCAGGCCTATGTCGACCAGTCCAGCATCGTGCGCCGCGACGACTATTTCGCCGGCATCTGGGACACCAATGTCGTGAACGGCGCGCTGTTCGGTGTGTCGTGGTATGTCGACACGCGCCTTTTGTTCTACCGCAAAGACCTGCTCGCCGCGGCCGGTTTCGACCACGCGCCGCGTGATTGGGACGAATGGCGGCGTGCAATGGCGGCGATCAAGAAGAACCAGGGCACGGACAAGTATGCGATCTTCCTGCCGCTCAACGAGTTCGAGCCGCTGCTCAATCTCGCGATCCAGCAGAATGAACCCTTGCTGCTCGACGACGGCACGCGCGGCAATTTCGAAAGCGCCGGATTCCGCCGCTCGCTCGATTTCTATGTCGACGCGTTCCGCGAGAACTGGGCGCCGGCAATGAGCAACACCCAGATCGCCAACGTCTGGGACGAATTCGGCAAGGGCTACTTCGCGTTCTACATCACCGGGCCATGGAATATCGGCGAGTTCAAGCGGCGTTTGCCCGCCCGGTTGCAGGACAGTTGGAACACCGCACCGCTGCCTGGGGCGAACGGGCCGGGCAGCGGCGCGGCGGGCGGATCGAGCTTCGCGATTTTTCGCGCGTCGAAAAACAAACGGCTCGCGTGGGAACTGGTCGAATTCCTTTCGCAGGTGAAGCAACAGCAGCGCTTCTACACGCTGACCGGCGACCTGCCCGCGCGGCGCAGTGCCTGGGACTTTGCCGAACTGGAGACTGACGAGTTCACCCATGCCTTCCGCGCCCAACTCGAGCTCGTCAAGCCGACGCCGAAGGTGCCCGAATGGGAGCGCATCGCGACCGAAATGCAGTTCGCCGCAGAGCGTATCGTGCGCGGCGGTGAATCCACGGATGTGGCGCTGCGTGCGCTCGATGCGAAGGTCGACGAGGAGATCCTGGCCAAGCGACGTACTCTGCTCGCGCGCGGAGGGCAGCGATGAGAAGCGAGCGCGCCGCCTGGACCTTCGTCGCACCTGCGCTCGTCGTGCTCGGCGTGTTCCTTGTCCTGCCGGTCTGCGCCGCGCTGCTGCTGAGCTTCACCGACTTCGACATCTACGCGCTGGCGAATCTCGACAACTTGCGCTTCATTGGCCTCGCAAACTATGTCGACGTGCTGCGCACGCCGCTGTTCTGGAAGGCATTGGCCAATACGGTCTGGTTCGTCGTGCTCGCGCTGCCGCTGTCTCTCGCGCTCTCGCTCGGTGCGGCGTTGCTGCTCAATTCGCCGCTCGCGCGCTTCAAGGGCCTGCATCGCACCGCGCTGTTTGCGCCCGTGGTGACGACCGTCGTCGCGGTCGCGATCATCTGGCGCTATCTGTTCCACACGCGTTACGGGCTGATCAACTATGCGCTCGGCCATCTCGGCATCGGTCCGATCGACTGGCTTGGCGATCCGCACTGGGCGATGCCCGCGCTCGTGCTGTTCGCGGTGTGGAAGAACTTCGGCTACAACATGATCATCCTGCTCGCCGGGCTGCAGGCGATACCGCAGGATTTGTACGAGGCAGCGCGCATCGACGGCGCCTCGGCCTGGCGGCGCTTCTGGCACATCACCCTGCCGGGCCTGCGCCCCGTGCTGCTGCTCGTCGCGGTCATCACAATCGCCGGCTACTTCCAATTGTTCGCCGAGCCCTATGTGATGACGCGCGGCGATCCATTGCAGTCGACCGTGAGCGTGCTGTACCTGATGTACGAGGAAGGCTTCAAATGGTGGAACCTCGGTCGCGCCTGCGCGATCGCCTTCCTCTTGTTTGCGTTGATCCTCGTCATCACGCGCGTGCTGTTGCGCTTCGCGCGCGCGAAGGACGAGCGCGCATGAATTCGCGCATGACGAAATGGATCGTCAACGGCCTGCTGGTCACCGGTAGCGTGGTCACTCTGTTGCCACTCGCGTGGATGCTGTCGGCGTCGTTCATGCAGCCCGGCGAGGCGAGCCACGCGCCGCCGCCGCTGCTGCCGGCGCATGCGACGCTCGCCAACTATCGCGAATTGTTTTTGCGCGCGGGCATGGGCCGCTACCTGCTCAACAGCTTTCTGGTCGCGGGCACGATCACGCTCGCCTCGCTAGCGTTCAACCTCAGTGCGGGCTACGCCTTCGCCAAGCTGCGCTTCGCCGGCCGGGAGCGGCTGTTTCAGCTCGTGCTCGCCGCACTGCTCGTGCCGCTGCAGGTGGCGATGATGCCGCTGTTCCTGCTCATGAAGTGGTTGCATCTGGTCAACAGCTACGGCGGCGTGATCGTGCCTGCGCTCGCGACCGCGCTCGGCATCTATCTCGTGCGCCAGTACGTGCGCTCGATTCCCGACGAGCTGATCGAGGCCGCGCGCATCGACGGTGCCGGCGAATGGACGATCTTCCTGCGCATCGTGCTGCCGCTGCTCAAGCCGATGATCGTGACGCTCGCCGTGTTGACGTTCCTCGCGAGCTGGAACGATTTCATGTGGCCGCTGATCGTGCTCAGCGACCAGGCCTGGCAGACCGCGCCGGTCGCGCTCGCCGGTCTCTCGCGCGAGCACGTGCAGGACAACGAACTGATGATGGCCGGCTCGGTCGTGACGATCCTGCCCGTGCTGCTGCTGTTCCTTGTGCTGCAGCGCCAGTATCTGCAAGGACTGTTACTTGGGAGCGTGAAGGGATGAAGTTTTTCCGCGGGTTGCTGCTGGCGTTGACGACACTTGCTTCATACGCGCATGCCGAAACCAAGCCGGCAACCGAAATCGGCACGCTTGCCGGCGCGGCGTATCGCATCGATGTTCCGCCCGACTGGAATCGACGCGTAGTCGTGTTTTTTCACGGCACTTCGGAAACTCCGTTGCTGTATACGGCGGGCGAGCCGCTCTCGCCGATGTTCCGCCACATCCTGCAGCGCAAGTACGCGGTGGTCCAGTCCGGCTATTCGGCGGGCGGCTGGGCGCTGGAGGAGGCCGAGAAGGACACCGAGCGCCTGCGCGTGCATTTCGCCGCGGGCCACGGCAAACCGGACCAGTTTCTCGTCATGGGCATGTCGATGGGCGGCGCGCTCGTGGCGATGACGATCGAGCGGCACGCCGACATCTATGCCGGCGCACTCTCGCTGTGCGGTGTGCTCGAACCGAGCGATGCCTTGTTTCAGCGCGATTTCGCGCTCGCCGCGGCGTTCGACTATTACTTCCCCGGCGTGCTGCCGGCGTTCGTGCCGGTGCCGGCGGACTATGTCGCCGACAAGCGCATGGTCGCGAAGATCAGCGCCGCGCTCGCTTCGAAACCCGCGGCGGTGCAGGCGCTGTTGCGTTGGTACGGTACGGCAGATGCGAAGTCGCTGCCCGACGTGGTCGCCGATACGTTGACCGACTTCCGCGATCTGCAGCGTCGCGCCGGTGGCAACCCGCTCGGCAATGCCGACCTGATCTACGTGAACTCGGGCGACGATGCCGCGCTCAACGCCGGCGTGCGCCGCTATCGCGCGGATGCGCAGGCGGCGGCGTGGCTGGCGCGCTGGTACACGCCGAGCGGCAAGCTCACGCGCCCGTTGCTCGCCGTGCACGACATCGGCGATCCGCTCGTGCCCGCCGCCGGCGCGTTTACCTATGCATTGACCGTGCAGCGCGCCGGCCATGCCGACAATTTCGTCCAGCAATACGTCGCCCACGAAGGCCATTGCGTGTTCACGCCGGATGAGGTCGCACGCGCATTCGATCAACTCGTCGACTGGGTCGATACAGGCAAGCGGCCGCTGTCGGGCAGGCTGCCGTAATCGGGCATCAGGCGTGGTTCAACACATCGCCGTTGCTTGCGATCACGTTCGCGTAGAGCTTGCCGCTGGCCTTGATCGTGCGCTGCTGCGTGGCGAAGTCCACGTGCACGATGCCGAAGCGTTTGGAGAAACCCAGCGACCATTCGAGGTTGTCGAGCAGCGACCAGGCCATGTAGCCACGCACGTCGCAGCCCTGCCCGATCGCGTCCGATACCGCGGCCAGATGTTTCCTGAAATAGTTCACGCGCAGCGGATCGTCGATCACGCCATCGTCGGCCTGAGGCGGGTCGTAGAACGCCGCGCCGTTTTCGGTGACGTAAACGGGCGGGTTGCCGTAGCGCTGCTTGATCCAGGCCAGCGTGTCGGTGAGGCCTTGCGCGAACACTTCCCATCCAGTCTCGGTGTAGGTCGCGTCCTGCTTGACCGACGCGACTCGCAACGGATAGTTGTTCGCATCGAAGCGGGTGACGTTGCGCGTGTAGTAGTTGACCCCGAGCCAGTCGATCGGCTGTTTGATCAGCGCGAGGTCGGCGGCGGGCCACGACGGCCACGCGTCGTCGAAGATGTCCTGCAGTTCGTCGGGATAAGCCCCGAGAAAAACCGGGTCGAGGTATTGCCGGTTCATGTAGGCGTCGGCGCGTTTCACCGCGGCGAGATCTTCCGCGCTCTGCGATGCCGCATACTTCGGCTCGATGTTGACGACGATGCCGATGCGGTGTTTGCCGTTTGCGCGATAGGCCTGCACTGCCGTGCCGTGCGCGCGCAGGAGATTGTGGCTCGCGATCGGCGCTTCGTACTTGCTGCGATGGCCCGGCGCGAGCGCGCCGTGCAGGTAGCCGCCGTCGGTGACGACCCAAGGCTCGTTCAACGTTGCCCATTGCTGCACGCGGTCGTCGAGTTTGGCGTACATGATGTTGGCGTAGTCGGCGAACCAGCTCGCGACGTCGGGATTGAGCCAACCGCCACGATCGTCGAGCATGGCGGGCAGATCCCAATGGAACAGGGTCGGCAGCGGCATGATGTCGTTGCGCAGCAGTTCGTCGACGAGGCGGCTGTAGAAATCCAGCCCCCTGTCGTTGACCCGGCCGCGCCCCTCGGGCAGCACGCGCGCCCAGGCGATGCTGAATCGATAAGCCTTGAGGCCCAGTCGCTTCATCAGCGCGACGTCGTCCTTCCAGCGTCGGTAGTGGTCACAGGCGACGTCGCCTGTATCGCCGTTCGCCATCATGCCCGGCGTGCGCGTGAAGCGCTGCCAGATGCTCGGTCCGGCGCCGTCGGCGAGCGGAGAGCCCTCGATTTGGTATGCACTCGTCGCCGCGCCCCAGAGAAAATCCGCGGGAAACTGCACGCGTTGCGATGTTCCGGACATTCCCTGCGTCTGCGCGGTGTGAAAACGATTACAGCGAGGATAGCGCACGCGCCGGGGGATGTGTAGGAATCCGCACCACAGGTACGGGTCTTGCGGCTGGCGTGTCCGTCCAGACGGCCACCCTGAAATGGTCCACTCGCGGCCGGTCGAAGTGCTCCATCTGGGCGAATGCCTCCGGCCAGTTCGCGACATGACATCGGTCAGATCGATTGAGCGAAAGCAGACGCTGAAGTAACGAGCGGCGTGTCGCCTGGGCTCTAGCGGCAAGTGCAAGATGGATCGCTACGATGCACTTTACCTGACCACCGAACGAACTTTGTCAACAAGCCGGCCAGCGCTGGCAGCTCTGTGGACCATCTCCTTCAGACCAATGCTCAGCCTGCTGTCGTGTCGAAGACAAAGCAGGTTGTGGTCGCATGCGCGTACAACTTGCCCTTTTCATCCTCAATACGGGCCTCGGCTGTGCTGGTCTGCCGGCCACCGTAAAGGACCGTGCCGACCGCACGCAGTGGTCCCGTGTTGTAGGAGGCCGGCCGCACGATGTTGATGCTGAGTTCGGCAGTCGTGCAGGAACGTCCGGGAGGCAATGTACTCTGCACGGCACAGCCCATGGCCGAGTCCAACAGAGCGGCGAACCAGCCACCATGCACTGTACCCAGCGGGTTGTAGTGCTGCATAAGAGGCACGCCTTGGAACACAGCGTGGCCGTGGTCGACCTCCAGCAGCGTCATGTTCATGGTTTCGTTCATCGGTGGGTACGGCAATTCACCCGACATCATCGCCGCGAGAATCTCTCGCCCGCTCTTGCCGGCAAGCTGTTCCACGTGAGCGAGGCCGGGTTTGCCGCCACCTGCAAGCGAACGTTGCCGCGCAGCTTCGTGCTGAGCGACCCAGCCGAGGGTTGTCGTGTGGGCCACGGTTGTGCTGCCTGATAAGAGGGTGGACGCCAGCATTTTCGGAAGGAGCTTGTCGAGCTCTGCTGGCCATGTAGTCCAAGCGAGCGTTCAGCCCAATCCGAACGTTTTCCGCAAGCTTGCATCGACGGGAGCAGCTGGCATGAAACGACGCAGCTTGCTCAGCAAGGATGCCTGGCCCCCCGGCGTGCGACGCATGCGCCAGGCGCCGAGCGCGACGTCGACCACGGCATCGGCCACGCCATCGGGTTCCGGTGCACCTTTGATGGTCTTGATGATGGCGCGCGATGCAAGATCGCGCTCGCGGTCGTAGTCGGTGATTTTGGCGCTGGCCTGCGGCGCATTGACGTCCAGGTTGGTCCGGGTAAAAGTCGGTTCGACCAAACTTACGCGCACACCGAACTGGCGCACCTCATGGTCGAGTGTTTCGGAGAGCCCTTCCACGGCGTGCTTGGACGCCGCATACAAGCCCATGTACGGCGCCGGCAGAAAGCCAAGCACGGAGCTGATGTTGACGATTCTTCCGCTGCGTTGCGAGCGCATCTGCGGCAATACGGCCTGAGCTGTGCGCAGGATGCCGAAGACATTGGCATCGAACAGCGCAGCCGCCTCGGCGACGCTCGTTTCCTCCACCGCGCCGACCAAGCTGGCTCCTGCGTTGTTGACCAGTACGTCGATACGCTTTGCGCGATCGATGATGAATTGAACACCGTTTTTGACGGAAGCGCTGTCGCTGATATCCATTTCGACCAACTCGACGCCGGCCAATTGGGTTGCTTTGGCAAGATTGCGCACGGTGCCGAAGACGCGGCACCCTCGTTGGGCGAATTTCGCCGCGGTGACGCGTCCGATACCCGACGACACACCGGTAACAACGACAACTTTGGAATTGGACATGGCGGTTTCCTTTAGTACGGAATAATTGGAAAGAGATGGATCAGTGTCTCGATCGATGCTTGCGACGATGATTCAGGTACGTCTGCATACGGTTATCGCGCAACCGCTTTTTCCAGCCCGTGCGTCGCCGGCCGCGACGGCTCATGCCGATCTTTGCGCCCATCCGCCACATTTCCCGGCCGGATCTTGAACCAGATGGAATACATCGCTGGCAGGAACATCAGGGTCAGAATCGTTCCCGCAAAAGTGCCGCCGATCAGCGTGTAGGCGAGGGTTCCCCAGAACACCGAATGGGTCAGCGGAATGAAGGCCAGGATCGCCGCAAGGGCGGTGAGGATCACGGGCCGCGCACGCTGCACGGTGGCCTCGACCACCGCACGGAACGGATCCAGTCCTGCTTCTTCGTTGTGATGGATCTGCCCGATCAGGATCAACGTGTTGCGCATCAGGATGCCCGACAACGCAATCAAGCCGACCAGCGCGTTGATGCCGAACGGTTGCCGGAACAGGATCAAGGTGGGCACCACGCCGATCAAACCCAGCGGGCTGGTCAGGAACACCATTACCGTCGCGGAGATGGAGCGCACCTGGAAGATGATGATGAGCAACGTGGCCGCCAGCATGATCGGGAACAGTGGCAGCATGGCGGTCGTCGCCTTGGCCGATTCTTCAATGGAGCCCGCCTCCTCAATGCGATAGCCACTGGGCAGCTTGGCGATGATTGGCTGAAGCAGCTTGCTGATTGCGGCGGAGACGTCCGGCGGCTGCAGGTTGTCGGCGATGTCGCCACGCACCGTGATCGTCGGCATGCGGTCGCGGCGGCGCGCGATCGGTTCTTCCATGCGCACATCGACCTTGCCCACCTGCGACAACGGAATGCGTTGGCCGTTGGCGCCAGCCAAGGTGAAGTCACCAATCCTGGCTGGGTCGAGTCGAACATCGCCAGCAGACCGCGCGACGACTTGGACGGTGCGAATATCCTCGCGCACCGAAGTAACCGGTACGCCGCTCAGCAAAAACTGCAGCTGCTGCGCCACCGCGCTGGACGTGAGCCCCACCGCCTGCAACCGGTCCTGGTGCAAGATGAAATGCAGCGTGGGCGTGCGCGTGCCCCAGTCGGTGTTGACCGTGCGCATCATGGGGCTGGCATACATCACCTGCTCCACTTCCGCCGCGATACCGCGCAGCGTATCCGTGTCCGGACCGGTGATGCGATAGGCTACGGGAAACGGCGAATACGGTCCAAACACGAGTTGCGTGACACGCACGCGCGCCTCGGAGGCCAAGCCTTCGGCGACAGCCTCTCGCAGCCGTTGCTTCAGCGCATCGCGCTCGTTCTCGTTGTCGGTGCGAATCACGATCTTGGCGAATGACGGGTCGGGCAGCTCCGGACCCATCGCCAGGTAGAATCGCGGCGCGCCTTGGCCGACATAGGTGGTAACGATCTTGGCTTCCTTCTGCTTGGCCAGCCACGCTTCCACCTTCGCCGAAGCGGCGCTGGTCTGAGCGATCGAGGTGCCATAGGGCATCTGCACTTCGACCAGCACTTCCGGTCGGTCGGAGATCGGAAAGAACTGCTTCTTCACCACCGCCATGGCGAGGACGGCCAGAACGAAAAGACCCGCCACGGAACCGGCTACAAGCCATTTGCGCGCGATGACGCGACTCAGCAACTGACGGAAACGGTTGTAGCGCGGCGTGTCGTAGATCGCCTCGTGGCCGCCTTCGACTTTTTTGAACTCGGGCAGCATATTCACGCCCAAGTACGGCGTGAACACCACTGCCACCACCCAGGAGGCGACCAGCGCAATGCCGACGATCCAGAACATGTTGCTGGTGTATTCGCCTGCTGTGGATCGCGCGAAACCATTGGGCATGAAACCCACTGCCGTTACCAGCGTGCCCGCCAGCATCGGCGCGGCGGTGTGGCTCCAGGCATAAGCGGAGGCGGCCACACGGCTGTAGCCCTCTTCCATCTTCACCACCATCATTTCGATGGCGATGATGGCATCGTCCACCAGCAGGCCCAGCGCCAGAATCAGCGAACCCAAGGTGATGCGATCAAAGTTCTTGCCGGTGGCGGCCATCACCACGAACACTGTCGCCAGCGTCAACGGCACGGCAGCCGCCACCACCAATCCCACGCGCCAGCCCATGCTCACGAAGCACACCAGCATCACTACCAGCAATGCGACGAAGAACTTCAACATGAACTCGTCGACTGCCGAGCTGATGTTGACGGCTTGGTCGGTAACCTTGGTGAGGCTCATGCCCAACGGCAACTCGGCATTGATCGCACCGACCTCGCGGTCCAGCGCCTTGCCAAGATCCAAGCCGTTCCAGCCATCGCGCATGACGATGCCCAACAACAACGCAGGTTCACCGTTGTTGCGGATCATGAAGGTGGCCGGATCTTCATAGCCGCGCTTGACGGTGGCGATGTCCGACAGTTTCAGCGTGCGGCCGCGGGCCACCACCGGGGTGTCGCGGATCTTCTGCAACGAGTCGAAGGCGCCGTCCAGACGAATGAACACCTCCGGCCCCTTCGTTTCCACAGAGCCCGCTGGCGTCAATGCGTTTTGACTGTTGAGTGCGGCGAACACGTCCTGCGGATTCACGCCCAGCGTGGCCAGGCGATCATGCGAGAACTCGACATAGATCTTCTCCGCCTGCTCGCCGACGATGTTGACTTTCTTTACGCCCGGCACGCGCAACAAGTGTTGACGCAGGCTTTCCGCATCGCGTACCAGAAGGCGCTGCGGTTCGCCCTTGGCCTTGAGCGCGAACAGCGCAAATGTGACATCCGCGTATTCGTCGTTGACCATCGGTCCGATTACGCCGGGCGGAAGATTGTTGACCTCGTCGCCGACTTTCTTGCGGGCTTGATAGAACTCTTCCTGTACTTCCGATGGGGGCGTCTTATCTAGCAAGGTCAAGGCGGTGAAGGCCAGGCCAGGTCGCGTATAGGTTTCGGTACGGTCGTACCAGCGCAGTTCCTGCATGCGCTTTTCGATTTTTTCCGCGACCTGGTCCTGCATTTCCTGCGCGGTGGCACCGGGCCAAACGGTGATGATGGTCATTACCTTGACCGTAAAAGCGGGATCTTCCGCGCGGCCCAGTTTGAAGAACGAGAGCAGCCCGGCCAACGAGATCAGAAAGATCAAAAACAAGGTGACGGAGCGCTCGCGCACCGCCAGCGCAGACAGGTTGAAGCGCCCCTCGCTTATCATGGCTGGCCACCTTCGCTCGCCACGGCGACGGCCTGGTTTGCCATCCGCACCAGCTCACCTTCGCGCAGCAGATGCGCACCGAGGGCGACGACGCGATCGCCTTGCTGCAGCTGTCCGGCGATGCGCGCGCTGTCGTCATCCAGATGCTGGACGTCCACGGGCCGCCAGGACACCTTGGCCGGTGAGCCGCTGATCACCCACACGCCAGGCCCTTTGCCCGTGTCGAACAGGGAAGCCAATGGCACCCGCAAGCCACCTTGCTGGGCGGCATTACCGGTGGGAAGGCGGATCGTCACCGTGGTGCCCAACAGTGCGTTGGACAACTCGCCTTCCAGCACATAGCGCGCTTCAAACGTGCGAGTGAGAGGATCGGCCGCATCCGAGAGTTGTCGCAGCGTGGCTGGCACGCTCAATCCTTCCTTGCCGAACAACGCCGCTTGCGCGGCGGAACCGATCGCGGGTCGCAAGGTTTCCGGCAGTTGCACCACCGCCTCGCGGGGACCGGCGTGCGCAAGGCGCACCACGGTTTGTCCGGCGCTGACCACTTGGCCCGGTTCGGCCAGCGTTTCCATCACCACGCCATCGCCGTCTGCCTCCAACTCGGCGTAACCGCTGGCGTTGTTGGCGACGTCGGCGTCGGCTTCTGCGGCACGCAATTGCGCTTTCGCGGCATCCGCCGCTGCCTTGTTCTGGTCATAGGCCGATGCGGAGATCGCACCGGTGCCGCGCAAGTCGCGGTAGCGCGTTTCGTCTTCTGCCGTCTGTTTTGCACGTGCACGCGCGGCGGCAACCGCCTCCTGCCGTGCCTGCGCGGCCAGCTTCAGATCGACTGGATCGATACGCATCAGTGGCTGTCCGCGCTTGACGGTTTGCCCGGCATCCACCAACCGTTTCAGCACTTTGCCGGAAACACGAAAACCCAGGTCGCTTTGCACTCTGGCGGCGACAGTGCCGGTAAACGATCGTGTGTCGGGGACGGCGTTTTGAACGACCGCTATGCGCACCAAGGGCGCCTCAGTGCGCGGATCGGAGGGCGCCTTGCCGCCGCAAGCGGCCAGCGCAAACGACAAAGCCAGAACGACTGCAAAGCAAGCTAGAGGAAGCCGAAACATGAAAAGCCCCATGGACGAAGTGACCAGGGCGCCATTCTGTCACTGAGTGACTAAATTAGTCAATAGTCACTAACGATTTCATGCTTCAAGGGGACAAGCTGCGCAGAACCAAGCCGGATAGTTGCCCTGGCGCCACGTCGGTATGGTCGAAACTGTGCTGCAGCAGCAGTGGATTGAAGTAGGGGCGCATCACCAGGTAGATCGCTGCGGCGGTTTCGTCCAGCGGCGTCTTGCGCTCGAAATCCCCGCTTTGGCGTCCCTCTTGCAGGATCTCCTTGAGCATTGCCTGCACGCGCTCTTCATAGGCCACCACCGCCGACCAGCGTTCCGTGGCAGCCGCGGCGGCAATCTCATAAAGCTTGCGATCCCGGAACAGCAGGCGAAGGGTCGCTTCGGTGAACCCTTTGAACATACGCCGCAGCTTTTCAGAAGGCAGATCGGATCCCGCGATAGCCGTCTTCGCTTCGGCTTCGATATCTCGCAGGCAGTTGGCACAGATCATCTCGCCAATGGCCTGCTTGGACTCGAAAAACTTGTAGACATACGCCTTGGAAAACCCGATCGCCTTGGCCAGGTCGGAAACGGTTGTTTTCTCGTAGCCATACCGGCTGAAGTGCTCGGTGGCCGCGGTAATGATTTGATCCCGCACTTCGTGATCGACCGGACCGCGTGCGGGTTTGAGAGTAGTGGCTGCTTTTTTCATGAGCGAGAGCTTACCTCTCCACGGGGGAATGGACAACTAGTGACCATATGGTAATATAGTCACAATTACCACTGCCGAAAGCCATCCATGTCCCGCAAACGCATTCTTGTAATGCTCATCGCCGCCAATCTTCTTGCTGGTTGCACGGCCGGCCCTGATTACGTTCGGCCCAATCCGTCGATGCCCGATCATTTCCAGCTCCAAACCCGGATCGATCAGCGGCACGCGGCGGCCAGCGCTGACCTCGCCACCTGGTGGACAGGCTTTGGCGACCCGCAACTGAGCCGGTACGTGATGATTGCGCTGGAGCGGAACCTGGATCTCGCACAGGCATCTGCGCGCATCACTCAAACACGTGCCGGACTTGGCGCGGCGACGGCCGCCTTGCTGCCGTCTGGCAACGTCAGCGGCCAAGCGGCCAGAGTCTATCAGTCGGTGGAAACACCGCTGGGCCGGGTTTTGAACGCGACGCCCGGTTTCGACCGCTATGGCAACAATTACGAGGCCGACTTCAGCGCGAACTGGGAACTGGACGTGTTCGGAGGACTGCGTCGCGGAAGGGAAGCGGCACTGGCTGATTATCAGGCGTCCGAAGCCGGCGCCGTTGCCACGCGCTTGGCAGTGGCGGCGCAAACCGCCGACATCTACATCACTGTTCGCGGATTGCAAGCTCGGCTAAATGTGGCGCGAAAACAAGTACAAACGCAAAACGAACTGCTCTCCACCATCAAGCTCCTGTACGGCAAAGGCTTGGCAGCCGAGCTTCAAGTGCAACAGGTCGAAGGCGCGCTTGCGCAGGTGCAGGCATCCGTGCCGGTGCTCGAAGCGGGCCTCGACGCAGCCATGAACGCGCTGGATGTGATGCTCGGCACCCAACCCGGCACGCATCGGGCGGAGTTGACGCAAGATCGCGAAATTCCGGTCGCTCCACAGATCGCAGCCACCGAAACACCCGGCGAATTGCTCAGGCGCCGGCCCGATCTGATCGTGGCCGAACGGCACCTGGCCGCATCAAATGCGCGTATTGGTGTGGCCATTGCCGAGTATTACCCCAAGCTCTCGCTGAGCGGATTGATCGGCAGCGCGACTTCCGTGGCCAGCGGCAACCTGTTCACCGGCGGTGCCAATCAAGCCGCTGGCGTGCTGGGCCTGCGCTGGCGCCTGTTCGATTTCGGACGCATCAACGGGCAGATCCAGCAAGCAAAAGGGCGGCAAGCCGAGATGCTGGCTGCGTATCAACTGGCTGCGCTCCACGCCACAGAGGATGTTGAGAATGCCTTTTCGGCGCTCGTCAGGCGTGAGGAGCAAACTGCGCTGCTGAACCATGGAGTGAGTTCGCTCGGCCGCGTACGCGAGGCTTCGTTTTTGGCTTACCAAAAAGGCGTCGTCAGCCTGATCGAAGTGTTGCAGGCCGACGAGAACTTGTTGCACGCCTCCGATGCGCGAGCGCAGGCCCAGACGGAATCAGCGCGTGCGGCGGTCGCTGCGTTCAAGGCGCTTGGCGGTGGTTGGGGATCCCTTGAAATCGAGGTCGCGGCGGACAGATAGCAACAGCACGCCGCAAGACGAGGTCGCGCCTTGGCATACGCACCGTAGCCGTGGGGTGAGATGGTTTTTACCCAGCATTTGAACTTGCGTACGCTCGCAGGAAAAGGTCCACGCTGCAGCGCAAGTGCGAATCGATGTCTGATTGCTTCAGAGACCTGACGCATCCCAACAACAAGCGCGCATGGAAGTCGCCTTTTATCGTGCTGATGAACTGGGATGCGGTGCGCTCCGGATCTTCGATGTGAAGGGTTCTGGCTTTGCTTTCAGCCATCAGCGCTTGCACAACTTCCTCGGTCAGACGCCGTGGAACTGTCTTCCAATAATGATTTGTAAGGTGGGAAAGTTGCGGCAGGTTGGCGACGATGATTCGATGGAACGCGAGCGCATCTTCATTCGTTATTGCGGCAAACAGCGCGCGAGCAATCGCAAGGATTCGATCTCGAACCCTTTTTTGGGTACATCGGGGCAACCTCACTGACGCGGTCAGCTGCTCGCAGCGAAGGCGTGCAGTTTCAACGAAGAGTTCGTTCTTGCTGCCAAAGTGACCGTAGACCGTCAGCTTGGACACGCTGGCCATCGATGCAATGCTATCTAAACTTGTGCCTTCAAATCCTTGTGAAAAAAACACGCATTCGGCGGCCTTGAGGATAGCCTCTCTTTTTGACGCGTCTTTGGGGCGGCCACGGCAAGGGCGATCGGTTGTAGCGCTACACGAGGTGTCGCGCGCGAACGCTTTCGACGAAGCCGCTCCAACGAGCGGGGCATATTGCGGCAAAGGTTCCCTTAGACAGCCAATGTATTGCCAGAAGATCAGAGCGGCATGCGGTTGCGCGCAGCAGTCAAGTTAGCGCGAGTCGCTCTGGATCATTTTGCGGGCTATCAGCATCGGGTCCCAGGAATGTGTGCGATCGCTTTCGTTGGAGCGAGTGGCCACGTGCGCAACGCGAGAATGGTTGCGGTCCGTGGTACCAAGGATCATTCCCTGGACTACGATCATCGGGTCCGGTGAGCTCGCGGAAGAGTCCCGAGCCGCCGAAAAATTGCTGCTGGTTGCCCCTGGTGCTGGAGACGCACAGTGGTCGCTGCTGCAGAGCATGCACCGAGCAGTCGTGGCCGAATCGGTGTCGTCGGCGAGGACTGGTGCGGAGAAAAATACGCCTGCCAGCAATATGCCGGCCAACGTTGCAATTCGAGATGAGACTTTTGTTTGGGTAAGCATATTGTGCCTCCTTGAGGCTAACTAGATTTCGGCACGGAGTGCCACGGACTACGGGAAAAAGCCAAATCAAACACTGGTGACTATTATACATAACAGTCACCATTTGTCAACACCCCCGCGCAAAATAAGCTGATCGAAATCGATGGTTCATGTCTTTCCGACCTTGAGTTTGCGAAATCTTCGCGTGAACATTTTCCGACATACTCGAATGAATATATTCAATTTTATTTCCAAAATAACATTTCAATAATTGAGGCGGTTGACTACTTATTTGGCATTCAAATTTATTTTGCACACGCGATACACTTGCTTACTAATGACCAACATATAATTTAGTCACATTTCGAGAAATGATCTTCCTTCGTTCGCGCAGAAGTTCAGCCTTCAAGCGACTTGAGTGCATATTGAAGTCTTGAATGGGCTGCCCACGTTTCTCGTGACGAACTTCCGCTTCAGGTCGATTCTGTTGAAAAACTCGGTTCTGGAAGCGCGCTCATGCAGAGCGTTCGATCTACGAACGCCGTTCAAGTGTTCGCGGGTTGGGAATGCATGCTCCCTTGCATGTCAGGCAGGAACCAGATTGCCCACTTCCGGGCTCCGCGGCATCAACCACATCGCCATTCTTCGTAAGTTTTGCGCCGTGGCTGCCATCAGGAACTCATCGCGAGCACCACGCAGGCCACGCAATCGCAAACGGCGCAACCGCAGGATGCGTTTCAGATGTGCGAACAGCACTTCGACCTTTTTGCGCTGTCGCCGGGAGCGTGCATAGGCCGAAGTCTTCGCGAGTTTCCGTGCAACATCGCGCGCCGACTCGTTCACGTGGCGCGTAATTTTGCGCATCGGCGTGTTCGGGCAGCGCCGCGCTTTCATTGGGCAGTCTCCACAATCATGCCGGGACGCGCGATAAATGATCGTGCTGGCCTTGGTGATTCCCGAGCGCCGTACGGTGAAGTTCCGATGCCAGGGGCGAAGCGGTTTCTCGCCCGGACAGCGGTACTCGTTGTCTTCTTCGCGCCAATCGAAGTCGGATCGAGAGAACGTGCCGTCATTGCGCTCGCTCTTGTCCCATACTGGCACGTGCGGCTCGATGGCTTTCTCGTTGACCATCCAGCCCAGCATTTCCGCAACACCGTACGCCGTATCACCCATCAAGCGCCTGGGCTTGAGGTCGAAGCGTTCTTCCACCCGAAGCACTCAGCACCTTGTGGCGGATTTGATCACGTGGATTTTCTCCGGACATTCCTGCTCGAATGATTCCGAACGCCGTTCTTTTGCGTCTGATCCCAAGCCATGAGCAACTCGACAATTGACAACGAGAATAGTTACATGTAACGTTACTTGTAACTTTCGATGCCAAACAAAATCACCAGCAAGCAGCGTTCCGCCGTATCCCGGCGCCAGCAGGCCTTCCGCGAGCGCATGAAGGCCAAGGGCTTGGTCGCGCGCCAGGTCTACATCCGCGCCGAACACGTTCCCGTGTTGATGCAGCTTGAACTCTCCCTGCGCGAAGCCACGCTTTCCCAGCCACTCGTAACCATCAAGGATTACGCCGCCATGACTCACCCGTGGACCACCCAAACCCTGTTCGATGCGCTCGAAACCCACGTCGCGCGCGAACGCCTGCCGTTGCGCCTGCGCCTGGAAGCCGGCGCCGAACCGACGATTGCGATCTCGCTGCCCGAGCATGGTGATCTCGACATCCATCTCGCCGCCTCGGGCCAGCAACTGTTCGTATCGACGCCGCTGTGCCTGGGCTCGCAAGTGCGCGACCGCGGTGCATTCAACGATGCCTGCCTGCGCCTGAATCCGATCAATCCGCTGTCGAACATCGGCCTGCAGACGCTCGACGGCGAAGATGTCTACACCGTGTTCGGCGAATTGTCGACGCGCTCACCGATCGCGAATATCGTCGAGGAAGTCATCACGCTTGCCGACAATACGCTGCAGGCCGCACATGCGCTGCAGGGTTATATTCACCGCGCCTGACCGAAGGAGAATCCGATGAGCATCCTGGAAAAAATTCTCACCCTGTTCCGTGGCGCGGCGACCGAAGCCGGCCAGTCCATCGTCGACAAGAATGCCGTGCGCATTCTTGATCAGGAGATCCGTGACGCGCAGAACGAATCCGTGCGTGCCAAGGACGAACTTGCGCGCTTGATGGCCCAACAGAAGCTCGCCGGCGACAAGTTGCAGGCCAAGCAGGCGAAGAAGGCCGAGTACGAAGGTCACATCGCACGCCTGCTCGCGACCAACGACCAGAACCTCGCGCGCGAGGTCGCGGCGAAGGTCGCCCAGCTCGAGAGCGAACTTGCCGGCGAGCAGAAGGACTACGCCTCGCTCGCCGCGGCGATCGAGAAGATGCACGACGCGATCAGAACCGCCGACCGGCGCATCACCGGCTTGCAGCAACAGGTCGATCAGGTCAAGGTCAACGAAAGCGTATTGCGCTCGCAGTCGGTGATCGCCGCGCGCCACAGCGGCCAGAACGCCAAGCTGCGCACCGCGCTCGATTCGCTTGATCGGGTCAAGGCACAACAGGCCGAGCGCGGCGCGCAGATCGAGGCGGCGGACGCACTGGCCAAGAGCGAAGGCGACGGCGATCTCGAAGCACGCCTCGCGCAGGCGGGCCTTGTCGCCGGCAGCGTCAGCGCCGACGACGTGCTCGCGCGCTACCAGAAGGTCACCGCGACGGTCGAGCCGCCGGCACAGCTTGGTGCGCCGGCCGCGAGCCCAGCGCTCGCGGTGCCAGCCGAGAAAGCGAAAGCGGGTTGAGTCGCATGCAGCCATCCCGGCATTCCCTGCCGGGATGACGAGCAGTAGATAAGGGGATTTGTCGATGGATTGGTTCGGCAACAAATCAAACGACGCGTCCGTGGCGAAGCTGCCCTACGGCGCGCGCCTGCGCGGCGCGGTAACCTTCGATGACCTCACCGGCAAGCTCGGCGCGGACGCATTCAATTTCGAATGGCCGTCCAGCCCGCAGACGATCGAAGCGATCGGCGACATCGACCTCGGCGAGGGCAATCGCCTCTATCGCCTGTACCTGACCGACGATGCGTTCCTGCAGATCGCGACGGCCAACGGCGAGGCGGGCGACGTCAACCTGTTCGTCTATGCCGAATCGATCAATCCCGCAAACAAGGATGCGTTCGAGCGCTGGTGCACGGCGGGACGCCTGCCCGACTACACGCTTGGCAATTCCACTTATCGGCGTGTCTGGGGCGAAGGCGAGGGCATGACGCCGCCGGTGCCGCTCGAGGAAAGCGTCTACAAGAAAAACATGACGACGGCCGACTACGACCTGACCCTGTATTCGATGCTCTACTCGCGCGAGCTGCCGGGCATGGATCGCAACGAATTGCTGCTCGTCGCTGGCGAGGATTCCGGACCCACGGACTTCGTCATCAGCCAGGCCGTCGGCATTGCGCTGTCCACGGCCGAATTCGAGATCACCTGAAGGAGTTGCGTCATGCCGACCGACCTTGCCCATTCGTTGAGCACCTTGCCCGCGTTCCTCGCTTACTTCGGCCTCGCGCTCGGCGTGACTGCCGTGTTCGTCGTGATCTATCTGTGGATCACGCCGCACGACGAGATGCGCCTGATCCGCGAGAACAAGGAAGCCGCTTCCATCTCGTTCATCGGCGCACTGCTTGGTTTCATCATTCCGGTGGCGACGGCGACGGCGCAATCGGTGAGCTGGCTGGACTGCTTGATCTGGAGTTTCGTTGCGCTCGTGGTGCAGGTGCTGACCTTCCTGGTCGTGCACTGGTTCCTGCCGCACATCTCCGAAGAGATTAGCAACGACGAGCGCGCACCGGCGCTTTTCCTCGCTGGCATCTCGATCGGCGTCGGCATCCTCAATGCCGCAAGCATGACGTATTGAGCATCGAACCAAGTCCGTTGCCGCGACTTTGTTGAATGCTCACCGTGAGGACCACTCGATGAAACGTTCCCGTGCCCTGACCCTCGTGCTGATGGCGCCCGCGCCGCTGTTGCTTGCGGGCTGCGACGACGCGCCGGAAGAAACGCTGCGCAAGGGTTTCTACACCGATGTCGCCGCCTGCGTGAAGGACGGCAATGCCGCCGATGTCTGCCAGCGCGCGCTCGACAATGCGACCAAGGCGAACGAGGCGAATTCGCCCAAGTTCAAGACCAAGGACGAGTGCATCGCCCAATTCGGCGACCTGTGCCGCGAGCGCGTCGTGCACGACGGCACGAACGAGTCGAGTATGTGGACGCCGCTGATTGCGGGCTTCCTGATCTCGCAATTGATGTCACCGCGCTACCCGTCGGGCTACTACGATTCGGCGCCGATCTATCGTTTCCGCAGCGGGCAGTACACCCAGTACGGTGACGACCGCTTCAGCGGCTTCGGCGGCGGCGTCTCGGGCAGCAGCTCGACGGCTCGTTCGTACCATTCGGTCGACATCACGCCGAACCGCGCCGTCACCGTGTCGCGCTCGGGCTTCGGCTCGGTCGCCGCGGCGCGCAGCGGCTGGGGTGGTCGATCGAGCAGTAGCAGTAGTGCGCACGGCTCGTCGTCGTCCGCCGGCGGCTGAGCCATGCGCCGCGTCGAGATTGCCGAGCGGCCGGACTGGCGCGCGAGCGCGGAGGCGCTCGGTTTCCGCTTTCACACCATCGATGGCGAGGTGTATTGGGACGAGCGCGCGTATTACGCCTTCACAATCGAGGAAATCGAGCGCGATATCGAAGCCCCGAGCGGCGAGCTGCATGAGATGGCGATGGACTTCGTTGCCGACTGCGTGCGCGACGAAGCGCTGCTGAAACGACTCGCGATTCCTGAAACGTACTGGAACTGGATTGCCGAGTCGTGGCGCACCGCCGAGCCGCACGTCTACGGCCGCATGGACCTCGCCTACGACGGCCGCGGCCCGGCGAAACTCTACGAGTTCAACTACGACACGCCGACCTCGCTTTACGAAGCGGCATTCTTCCAATGGCAATGGCTCGAGGAGCAGAAGCGGCGCGGCGCGTTGCCGGCGCAGTCCGACCAGTACAACCTGATCCAGGAAAACCTGATCGAGGCGTTCGGCTTGATCGCCAAGCGCTTGCCGCGGCCGTTCTATTTTTCCGCCGTGCGCGAGTCGATCGAAGATCAGGCTACGATCACTTATCTGCGCGACTGCGCCGAGCAGGCCGGCATTGCGACGAAAGCGATCGCGATCGAGGACATCGGTTTGGCGAAAGACAGTCGTTTCACCGATCTCGATGACTACGTGATCGGCACGTTGTTCAAACTCTATCCGCTCGAATTCATGTTCGCGGAAGAGTTCGGCGGCGCGTTGCCGAAATCGGGCATCCATCTGATCGAACCGCCGTGGAAGGCGATCCTGTCGAACAAAGGCGTGCTGCCGCTGCTCTGGCAGCGCCACGAAAATCATCCGAACTTGCTGCCGGCGTTCTTCGAAGACGATGCGCGCGCCGCGCTACCCACCGGCTGGGTGCGCAAGCCGTTTTTCTCGCGCGAAGGCGCGAACATCGAAATGCACCTCGCCGATGATACGACGGCGGCGAGCGAGGGCCCGTACGACGACGCGCCGACGATTCGCCAGGCCGTGCATCCGCTGCCGCATTTCGCCGGCGGCTATCCGCTGATCGGCAGCTGGGTGATCGGCGATCGTCCGTCCGGCATCGGTGTCCGCGAAGATGCGACGCTGATCACGCGCGACACCGCGCGCTTCCTGCCGCACGTGATCGAATAAGCGCAGCGGGCCGCGCCCGCTGCGCTTGTCTCTTCTGATGATCAGAACCCGGGCCGATGATGCCCGCCATCGGGACCACCCCGTCCGCCCGGTCCGCCTCCGCAATGCGGCATCGCACCGGCGTTGGCGAGTGCGAGGTGATCGGCAGCGAGCTGCGCTTCGGCGGTCTGCACGGCAGCCGCGTCGGTCGCGATCTTGGTCTGGTCGGCCGCGGTGCTGCCGTTGCCGGCCGCGGCGTCGCTTTTCAGCTGGCTGAAATCGGTTTCGAGCTGAGCGTGCGCATTCTTCAGTGCGGCGTCGTCAGTGGAAAGATACAACTGTACCGCCGTGTGCAACGCCTGCAGCGCGGTCTGCAACGCGGTGCGGTCGGCGGCCAGCGTCGCTTGCGCGGCGGCTGCGGTGGTGGAATCGCCGAGCGCGACCTGGATCCGGTATTGCAGTTCGTCCGAACGGACTTGCGTGCAGGCGGTTTCGGCCGTGGTGGCCGCGCTAGTGACCGCGCTGGGCACGCCGGCGGCAGTTTGTGCGAAGGCAGGTCCGACTACGACGATCGAGAGCGCGAGCGGAAGGGAGAGCAGTCTGGTTTTCATGATGCAACCTCGGAAAGAAGGGAGACCGTCGCGCCGATGCGTGGACTTGCTCGACCTCGGGACCACGGACGCCGACTCGAGCTTGTCGGCTTGTCCCTCGATCGGGAGCTTGGAAAACTGCATCGGCGCGACGGGTGCGCTGCGTCCGGGTACGCGGCCGCAGGGCAACGGCAGCCTAGCGAGCGCGGTGCCGCGATGCCGTTAGAAACGCCTGAATCCACGAAGAATCCACAAAGGCACGCATTGCGTAGACATTGTGAATTCTGTCCGGCGACTTCATTAACGGCTGTGAATCGCGGATGTTGAATAAATCCACATTTATACATTGTCTGCGACGAAATAGTCGGCGCGGAACCCGACAGGTTCTAGAACAATTCCGACTGCGCGAGTGACTCATCGGCATCGATAAAATTGCTCAAGCCGACGCCGACAAGGCGGTAGCGCGTGCGCGGCGGCAGGTCGACGCGTTCGCGTAGACCCACAGCGAGCGCAACGAATGCCTCTTCTGTCTGCGGCGGCACGGGCGGCGTGTGGCTGCGCGTGGTGATGTGGAAATCGGCAGTCTTGAGCTTGAGCACGACGGTGCGGCCGATGCGCTCGGTCTTGCGTGTCGCCGACCAGGTCTTCGCCGCCAGTTCGCGGATCATCGGCTCGATCTCGCCAAGCAGCACGTCGCGCTCGAACGTGTCCTCGGACGAGATCGACTGCACGCTCTGGTCGGGATTCACGCGGCGCTCGTCGATGCCAAGACTCAGTTCGCGCAGGCGCAGACCATAGCGGCCGAAACGGCGTTCCAGTTCGCGCAGGTCGAACGCACGCACGTGCGCACAGGTGTGCACGCCGAGCGCCTCGAGCTTCGCGTTCATCACCTTGCCGACACCGGGAATCTTCGCCACGTCGAGCGGCGCTAGAAATGCTTCGGCCTGCTCGGGCTTGATCACGAACAGGCCGTTCGGCTTGCGCCAGTCGGAGGCGATCTTGGCGAGGAACTTGTTCGGCGCGATGCCGGCCGAGGCGGTCAGCTGCGTCGTCTCGAAGATCTCCGCACGGATCGCTTTCGCGATCGCGGTGGCGGAAGCGTAGTCCGTCTTCGGTGCGGTCACGTCGAGATAGGCTTCGTCGAGCGAGAGCGGTTCGACGAGATCGGTGTGTTTGTGGAAGATCTCGCGCACCTGTTTCGACACCGCGCGATAGCGCGAGAAATCCGGCGGCACGAACACCGCCTGCGGACACAGGCGTGCCGCGCGCAGTGCGGGCATCGCCGAGCGCACGCCGAACTTGCGCGCTTCGTACGACGCTGCGCAAACGACTGAGCGCGCGCCGCGCCAGGCGACGACGACGGGCTTGCCGCGCAGGCTCGGCTCGTCGCGCTGCTCGACGCTGGCGTAGAAGGCATCCATGTCGATGTGCACGATCTTGCGCATGGGCGAATTGTGCCATCGCGCTGCAACTTTGCTGACACACGCCCTGCCTAGCATCGTCGCCATGATGCAGCGCCGCATGCTGCGGAGCAGTGGGCGCGCATCGCCCCAAACTCGAGGACGAATCATGATCAAGACGAATTCGTCGCGCGCTCACGCGCGCGGACAACGGTTGTGCCTGCTTTCCGCGGCAGTGTTCTGCGCGCTGACGGCCGCGCGAATCGGGGCCGCGGAAACCACAGCGCCCGCCGACGCAACAGACGCCGCGGCGCCCGCAGCGGCCGACGGAGCCAGCCAGCTCGATTCCGTGGTCGTCAGCGCGAAGAACTCGACGCGCTCGGCCGTGTCGTTGAGCGGCGCGGAGATCCAGAAGATTCTGCCCGGCGCGAGCCCGCTCAAGGCGATCCAGACGCTGCCCGGCGTGCTCTATCTCACCGCCGATCCGTGGGGCAACAACGAGCAGAACACGCTGTTGTTCATCCACGGCTTCTCGACCCAGCAACTCGGTTATACGCTCGACGGCGTCCCGCTCGGCGACCAGCAGTACGGCAACTACAACGGCCTCTCGCCGCAGCGCGCGGTGATCAGCGAGAACGTCG
>Ga0207694_10000363_pt1 | contig 42675 bp, 37 predicted proteins | sample KBSC34metaG_FD_184353 | JGI IMG/M metagenome (GOLD analysis project Ga0207694, IMG submission 184353) | Corn rhizosphere microbial communities from Kellogg Biological Station, Michigan, USA - KBS C3-4 metaG (SPAdes) (version 2) | ecosystem: Host-associated > Plants > Roots > Rhizosphere > Soil... | reverse complement strand
CAGCACGCACACCTATGGCGTCGACGGAGGTTTTCTCGACGAACATGGCGAAAGCGATACCAAGCTCTCGCCCATGCCGGATGCGATCGTAAGCGACGTGCGCCGCGTGCGCGGGCAGATCGACGGCTCCTCGAAGCCAGGCTTGCCGCTCTATTTCACCGAATGGAGCACCAGCTATACGCCGCGCGATGCCGTGCACGATTCGTATGTGAGTGCCGCCTATGTTCTCAGCAAGCTCAAGGCGTGCGAGGACAATGCGCAAGGCATGAGCTACTGGGCCTTCAGCGATCTGTTTGAGGAGCCCGGTCCGCCCACCGCGCCGTTTCAGGGCGGTTTTGGCCTGATGAACCCGCAGGGTATTCGCAAGCCGGTCTATTTCGCATACAAGTATTTGAACCGGCTTGGCGCGTCCGAATTGAAAACCACGGACGCGCAAAGTTATGTGACGTGGAACGAGAATGTGCTCAAAGCGCTGGTGTGGGATTTTGTGCAACCTCAACAGAACCAAAGCAATCGTCCTTTCTACACGAAAGTTTTTCCCTCGCGGCCGGCGCGATCCGTCAGCCTCGATTTGCAGCATATGCGACCGGGCAAATATCGCGCTGCGATCTATCGGACTGGCTACGATGCCAACGATGCGTACTCCGCCTACCTGCGCATGGGCTCTCCGAAAACGCTGTCAAGCGACCAACAGCAAAAGCTGCAAGCCGTGACCTCGGATAAAGCCGACGTGCATACGTTCGTCGTCGATGCACAAGGCAGAGCGGCCTTGTCCATCCCCATGCGATCAAACGATGTCGTTTTGGTGGAGATCACCGCCTACGAGTTGATGCCAAAGCGGTAAGCGCCCCCGTTGTTCCGGCACATGGTGGCGTAGGGTCGATTTCCTGCGCCATGGCAACGGTGCCGGTTGCGCAGTGAAAAATTACGGCGAACAATGCCACGCCGTGTCCGCTTCGCCCTTTCTCAAGTCCCGCTCATCACATAGACCACGCGCATCGCCGCGGGACGGCTACACTCGTTCGCCATGAATGCTCATCGTCCCGCGAGACGGATGGGTCTTGGGCGAACAACGATCCGTTTCAAGGATGTATCCATGACTGCCACCGGTGTTTCAGTTCCGACCGCTATGCCAGGCTACCGGGAAAGTGTGATGCCGGTGCTCGTTATCGCCGTGTTCTTCGGCGCAGCTCACATGCTGACCAACGGTCAATACGGATTCCACCGGGATGAATGGCAATTCCTGAGCGATGCGCAGCATCTGGATTGGGGCTTTGTGCCTTATCCGCCCCTCACCGCGGCACTCGAGTATCTGGGCCTCAAGATGTTTGGCCTATCGCTCGTAGGCCTGCGACTGTTTTCGGTGCTCGCGCAAGTCCTGGTGATTCTCGCCAGCGGCTTGATGGCTCGCGATCTGGGAGGTGGACGCCTCGCGCAGATCTTTGCGGCGATCGCGGTAGCGCTATCGCCATTGCCAATGTTCGAGGCGACGGAATTCCAGTATTCCTCATTCGACTTGTTGTGGTGGGTGCTCATCGCCTGGTGTGTGATTCGTCTGCTGCGCGACGATGAGCCGCGCTGGTGGATGGCGATTGGCATACTTGCCGGCCTCGGTCTGCAGACCAAGTATTCGATCGCGTTCGAACTCGCTGGCGTGCTGGTGGGGGTGCTACTCACCGACGCGCGGCGATATGTTACGAGTGGCTGGTTCTGGGCCGGTGGTGTGATCACGCTACTTATATTTGCCCCCAACCTGATCTGGCTCGTCCAACATGACTTCGTTTCCTATCATTTCCTGCAAGCCATCCATGCGCGCGACGTACGTCTGGGGCGGGCGGACGGCTTCCTGCGCGACCAGTTCTTGTTGAATGCCAATCTGTTCGCCGCGCCTGTCTGGCTGGCGGGTTTATTTGCCTACTTCAATGACCGGCGCTATCGCATGCTTGCTTGGATGTATGTGGTGCCGTTGCTGCTGTTCCTGTTTGCGCAGGGACGCGTCTACTACCTCTGCGGCGCTTACCCGATGCTTCTGGCCATGGGTTCCGTTGTGAGCGAGCGATGGTTGCGCACCCTGAATCCCACATGGCGTGTTGGAATTGCCTCACTGGCATTTGCGGGTGTCTTCGCGATCGGCATCTATGCGACGCTGCGTATCGTACCCATCGCTTCAGACGGTCCGTTGCGAGACTTTGCACTCCGAAAGAACGGCGACCTACGCGAAGAAATCGGCTGGGACGAAATCGTCGCGCGAGTGGCCGCTATTCGTGACGCCTTGCCTGCCGAACAGCAAGCCAACCTCGGCATTGTCGTGGGCAACTATGGCGAGTACGGCGCCATTGCTCTGCTGGGCCAGCGCTATCATCTTCCCACGCCCATCACCGCCGTCAACTCCGGATGGCTGCGCGGCTATCCACAGCCATCACCTGCTACATTTATCGTGTTGGGAAGTTCGCGTGAGCGCGCCGATGAGCTTTTCAACGATTGCCGCCTTGCTGGCCACACAGCCAACACCTTGGGCGTGATCAATGAGGAAAGCGGGGAACACCCCGATATCTTTGTGTGCGGCCCCACGCGCAAGCCCTTGAGCGAACTTTGGAAGCGCGGGCCGGAATTTGGGTGAACTGCCGCACGAACTGGCGGACGACTGAGTGTGCACGCTGTTCACAATCTCTGCGCTGACACCTGCCGTAACCCGAGCGATTGGCGAACCTGATCGCAGGCAGGGTCGGCAACTGAAAGATTTTTTCGCCGACAAAGGTGAATCCGTTCCACACAATCTGGTATTTCCTACAGGTGTCGCGCGGCGCAATTCGTGATACTTGTGTAGCGTTGCGGGACAGGTTCGGAATTGTCCAGCTTTGACGAAAAAAATTTAGCAATTTGCAGTTCGTCGTAGCCATGAGAAGGTGGGCTCATGTACAGCGGCAACGTGCGGCAACGCTTCGAATTTCTTCCTTTCAAGCTCACGCGAGCAATCGCTGTTGCCGCGATCTTGCTCCTTCACGGTTGTGCAACGAGTCAGAAAGCGCCACCGCCCGACTAGTTCGTCCGGAATTGGACGGAACCCACGGTTGCAACCGTAGTCATGGCGAGCGCGGTCGATGGGGCACAGGTATTTCCGCAATTGCTGCTGCTTTTACATTCTCCACCTGTTCTCTCGTGAAAGTGATCACATCACCCACGCAGACCAGTTGCTGACGCAAGTCGTTCAATGCGCCATCGAGCGGAACACCCACTTGCTCTTCGATAAGAAACACCATCTCGACAAAATCCAAGGAATCGATGTGCAACGACTCGATCGTGGTCTCTGGCGTCAGCGTTTCTACCGGCACATCGAGATAGTCCGCCATCAAATGCAGTAAACGGTCAGTCAATGCGTCCTGCTGGATATCGCTCATGATAGGCAGTCATCAGGTGGCGACAATTGTTGACTATATTGAATGCCAGCGGTGCCGGCTGGCAATGGGAGTCGCATAGATTTCGACAGCACGCACTACAGGGGAAAGCACTTAGCGATACGACACGAGATGTCCAGGCAGGCACTGGGCGCGAAGCGAGTGTATTGCATAGTCTCGGTCAAGTTTGTCGTCTGATGGGTACGGATAGGTTGCCCGGCTGCTTGCAGCCGGGACGGTGTCGGCTTGCCAAGTGAAACTGAAATCAACGCCGTTTCTTCTCGAACAAAAGTTACTAACAGGAGGTGGCATGGATACGCTCTTGCAACTGGGACAGACTGCAAATCTGCTGTTTGGTTACGCCCCGACATGGGCGCACGTCGCAGGTTCAGCGCCGTTCTTCACGCCGCCGCTAGCAGCGCTCAAGCGGGTCGATGCGCAACCAGTGGTGGAGCCTTATCCCGACTGGAGCAACACGCCGACCATCACCATCCACGAGTCGCCGGAAAGCCTACTCAATCGACTCTATGCCTATCGTGTGGACCCGATGAGCGGCGATCCGCTGGGCATCAGCGTGCCGCCCGGCCCGCTGGCGCTCGATGATGCCGACGCGGTCAACGCACTGGCCGCCGTGGGGGCGTTGTTCGGCATCGATTTCACCAAGCCGCGCGGTTACATGTTGGTCACCATGAGCCGCTACAACGCCAGCTGGACACACCCGTTCAGTGCGTCGCCGTCATCGCTGCATCGTACGGATTATCTGACCGATGCCGCGCTGGCGATCATCGATGCGTTGCCACCGGCGAAGGCGCCGGACCAGGGCTCCGTGTTGTACGACTCCCGTATTGGCAAGGCCGATGCCGAGAAGTACCTGGCCGCGATGTATCAACTGGGCAGTCACTTCATCAGCCAGTTCATCGTCGGCGACGTGCTGTTCCAAGTGTTCGCCTACGACGCCTCCCACTACAAGGTGGTCCAGGGCGCGTTCAAGTCAGACGCCACCGTGCAGCCCGATGGCAGCCTGGCAGTGACAGGCCAGACCGCCACGGCCTGGGCTTATCTCACCTCGGCAGCCGCGCAAGGTCGTGGCTTCGTGGCGGAGTATGGTGCACTGGGTTGCCTCAGCGGCGATGCGCTTTTGAAAGCCGCGATCGCCAAGGGCGATTGGGCCAATGGCTACGTGCCGACGGGCACGGCCAGCGTGTTCGCCGCCGCAATCAACTACAAGCTGATGCTGCCGCTGGTGTTGCAGGTGCCGGTCGTGCTCACGCTGACGCCGCTGGCCGATCTGATCGACGAGCCGCTGGTCGCAGGTCCCTGGGATCGCCTGGTCAAGGGCGGCTTGTTGCAGAAGTACGGCGATGCGGTGCGCATTCCGCAGGCACGTGAGGTCGACTACGACTGGGCGCAGATCTTCCCCGAGTCGGTAGCCTCGTTCGCCAGCAGCATCATCACCCCCACGGTCGACATCTATCAGGAGCGCGTCGACCTCTCGCAGGTCAACCTGCTCGGCGGCGGTATCGTCGCCCAGAATTTCAAGATGCAGTCGTTCACCTCGTTCTCGCAGGTGCTACACACCACCGCCGCACCGGGCGACGGCAAGCTGGCCTTGCCCAGCGACGAGGTAACACTGATCGCACAGATCATCGATATGAGCCAGGCGTCGCAGACGCCCACGCTAAGCATGAGTGCGGCGGCACTCGCCAACCTCACCGTGGTGTGCGATCACATGTACGGCGCGATGGTATTCGAGTCTCAGAGCGCCGACCAACTGCAGCGCAAAGTGGCGCTCGACGGCATCCTGTTCGCTACCGATGCCCAGGCCGATCCGACCACCCGTCGCTTCAAGGTCGCCATTGCCGGCGTATTGGAGAGCGGCATCGACGCCTCCACGCTGCCGGCGCTGACCCAGAGCATCCAGTTCTCTCTGGTCGCCGCCGAATCGATGCTGCACGCGCGCGGACCCAATGCCGACGTGGTGCGCAAGCTGCAGGTGAGCTACCTGGATTGGCTGGCTGCGCAGATTCCGTCCGACACCAAGGACTACAACCTGGCCGAGGCGCGCGCGCGTGCGCTGTACATCGCCAACAACGTGGCCAAGCTTGACACCGACGTGGTCTACGTTCCCTTTGTCACTTACGACTCGTACAACAAGTTCGTCGGCGACATGGTCGGCCAAGCGCAGACCCTCACCGCGCAGATCTCGCAGTATCAAATCCAGATCACTGACACCGTCAACAGCTTCAAGATCATGGATTCGATCGCGAACTTGAACGACAACGTCAAGCAGATCGGCGGCGTGCTCACCTCGTACTTCAAGGTGCTGGCCACCGGCCGCGGCGCGATGAACGGCTATTACGACTCGGTGTTGGCTCAGCTCACCCGCGAGCAGGAGCAGAACGCCAAGGACATTATCGCGCTCGGCAAGAAGCTGGACGCCCAGCAGATCGTGATCAGCAACGTCAGCGCGAAGGATCCCGGCATTATCCAGCGCTTCCAGCAAGACTATGCGGACTATGCCAATGACCTGGTGGCGCAGTGCGTGGTATCGGGAATTGAGGGGCTGTTCGCGCTGGGGCTCAGCATGGCGGCCATCCCCGGCGAGGCTGCCGGCGGCGTACTCAAGGCGCTGAAGGCGATCAAGGATGTCTACGACAAGCTGCAGGCGGTGATGAAGGTGCTCAAGAGCCTTTCCGCCGTGCAGAAGGCGGTCGGCAACATCGACAACCTAAACACGCTGTCCAACGACATCGCTGCGGCCAGTGCCGCCGGAACGCTGAACCTGCCAAGCCAAGTCGACCTGCAGGCGCTGGCCGAGAACGTGCGGGCCGCGCTGACCAACGTGCCGGATAGCGGCAAGCTCAATCAGGACAAGGCCGACATGATCGCCGCGGTCAACACCCTGGTCACGATCGGCACGGCTCTGCTGATGGCGCAGACGCGCGCCAGCCAGATCGCAATGCAGATCATCAATCAGAACCGCCTGAAGACCATCAATGGCGAACAACAGGGGCGGCTGGACTCGCTCACCAACATGCTGCATCTGAATGATTCGACGCGGCCGCCGGATATCAACAGCATCGACCTCATCGGCCTCACCGGCCAGTTGCAATATCAGCTCAAGCAGGTGCTGTCCGTGCTGGCGCAGACGCTGGGGCTGCAGGACGGCGCGATTCAGTACGAATATTTCGGCAAGCCCACGCCGATCACTTCGTTCAGCCTGATCAATCTGCAGGCGGTGATCGCCCAGCAAGATTCCGCGATCCTCTCGGCGCTGCAGCAGCTCAACCCGCCACCGCAGCCGGTGACCAAGCCGATCACCATCCGCATTGACAACGTGTTGGCCTCGCGTCTCTCTGGCGGCAACGTATTTCAGTTCCCGGTCGCGCTGTGCCGCACCGAATTCTATAACTATGATATGGTGCGCATCGACCGCGTGGTGCCGCGCATCGTAGGCGTCAAGAGCACGCGCAGCGGCAACAGCGAAATCCACTTCGCCTGCCAGGCGCAGCCGTTCCAGGATCGCGACTACCAGCGCGATGCGTATACGTTCACCACCTCGCGCCGGGCGTTCGGCCCTTACGTATACAAGCTGGCCACCGGCGAACCGGAGTTCGGTACCAACACCGGCACGTTCGCCAAGCAGACCACGCATCTGACGCCGTTCTCGGTGTGGGAAATCAGCCTGCCGGCGAATGTCGCCAACAATCAGGACATCGTGTTCGACAGTCTGTTCGTCAGTGTCGAGGTGGACTTCTACATCACCGCGCACTACGACGATCCGGCCCTGCTGCGCCGGCTGCGCTTCATGTCCAAGCTGCCCGCATCGCTGGCCGCGATGGTGGGCGATCCTACCCCTGGCAGCGCGCCGACCCTGGCCAACCTCGAAGCGCAGATGTATCAGAACCAGGCCGTCCTGCAGAAATGGGACGCCGTGTTCAACGTGCTGTCCGGGCCGGTCAACGCCTTCCTGTATCAGCAATTCCAGCAGTACATCCAGAGAATCAATCCCGGCGGCACCGACAACCTGATGCAGGTGAACGCGTACTACTGCGAGAACGTGCAGCAGTTCCGCGGCGTCTGGTTCACCAATGTCACCAAGATGAGCATCAGGCTCAGCAACCCGTTGCTGCAGTTCGTGCCCGGCAACGACAGCGTCACGGTGATCCAAAACATCCTCGGCGGCAGCATTGTGCTCGGTACGCTGGCGGTGACCGAGACCGGCTTCGATCCCAACGCCTGCCACCTGGTCGACCAAGCCGTGAACTTCACCGGCGCGGCGGGCAGCGGCACGCTGACGCTGTCGGTGCAGGGCGTGTTCGAGAGCAACATGCAGGTGATGGTGAAGTCCACCGGTACTTTGCCGGCGCCGCTCAAGGCCAGCACTGACTACTGGATCGTCGGCTGGGCGCAGAGCGGCGGCAAAACTACTTTGGCGCTGTCCGCCACCGCTGGCGGCACGCCGATCGTGCTCACCGACGCGGGCAGCGGTGCGCACACCATCTATCCGGACATCGAGTGGGGCAATCCCAACCAGGTGGACGTGTCGAAGAAGCCGTACGTCAACGGCAGTGTGGCGCTGGCCAAGATCTCCGGCATCGTCACGCCGCCGCCGGGGCAGGGCTCGTCGAGCGAAACGCATACGGTGATCCTGGATTTCCCGGCCGGTGCGTTCACCCTCAACCAGTTCGAGGTCGATCCGCCGAACTGGGATCCCAATCATCACGCGATTCAGATCTCCAACGCGTTGGCCAACTACTACGCGACGAACGACATCCGCTATCAGGTGCAGACGATCAACTACAGCAACCTCAACAACGATGTCGCGCTGCAGCCGTCCAAGTTCGTGCTCAACGCTGCCACCACCAATGCGGGCAACAACATCCTGCAGATCCTGATCGCCACCACCGGTGACGTGCAGCATGCCCACACCATCACGTTGAACGAGCCGATCGCCTACGACCCGAGCAATCCCATCCCGGGCGTGAGCGACTTCTCGGTCAGCCTGATGATCAGCACCAAGCTGATGTTCGACCATATCTTTGTCAGCAGCTTCAACCAGGGCGGCACCAACCTGCAGGTGGAAGCGGTCGATCCCGGTGTGGATTTCAAGTCGTGGAGCGCCCGGGTCAAGCAGGGCAGCGCCACCGGCACGGTCGCATTCAGCAACCCGTACACGATCCGCGGCACCAAGACCAACTTCCGCATGTCGTCCAGCGGCAATGCGCTGAACTGGGATCTGACCGGGTTGAAGTTCGAGCGCTCGCCCGCTGCGGGCGTCGTGATGAACTACACCAACGGCACCGCCAGCCCTCCCACCGGCGGCACCAACGTCAACTTCCAGTACCAGCGCTACAACCCGCCGGTGTGCGTGCCGCGCGGCGGCTGCAGCCCGGGCTACTGGGGCAATTGGCAGGACTCCAGCGCCACCGCCTACGTCACCATGACCGGTGCCTATCCACTGCAAGTAGTCGGCAGCGGCGCGGCCCAGGTGGTGCAGTTCGCCAACATCGAACCCACCGTGAGCTTCGACAAGTCGTCCGATCTCAAGCCGACCGGTCCGTGCGAGTGCAACGACAACGACCTGAAGATCGCCTTGCTCAACAGCCTAGGCGATTCAGTACCAGCCACACTTAAGCAGTACATGGCGAAGATCAGCTTCAAGCCGATCTCGGTGTTCGCGCTGGAAAACTTGCTGTTCCCAGCCGAGCAGTTGATCACGATGCGCGAAGCGCGCGTGCCGGGCGACTTGCTGGTGGTGGGCAGCTTCCTGCCGAGCGTGCGCAAACCGACCACGTCGTACAACGTGACCATCAGCGCAGCGACCGGCGCCAAGGGCGTGTTCGGCACCACGCCGTTCCAGAACGGGCAGGGCACCGGCAGCGCCACGCAGAACGGGCTGCCCAAGCAGTTTCAGTTCCAGTACGGGCCGATCAATCCGGCGGTGGGCGGCATGGTGACGTACACCATCGACATTGAGGCCGGCACGGTCTCGCCGCCGCTGTTCGTGGTGGTCGACCAGCCCGATCCCGACCATACCCCCGCCACCGTGATCCTGCTGCCTCCGGGCTTCGCCGGCACGGTCGGCTGAGCTCATCCTAAGGAATGGAGAACAAGCGATGAATGCCACGAATGCTGCCACCAAAGCGCAGTTGTTTGATGAGATGCATGCGAAGGGTTCGGTGCTCAACGGCTGGGACGCCGTGCTGAACCTCAGCGCGAGCCACCTGGCCAAACCCCTGCAACGGCAATGGCCAGCCGCGACCAACGGTACGCGCCAGGTTACCCTGGTCAGCGCTTATCACGCCGCGCCGGGCGAAACGCAAGGTGCCGCGCAGCGGCGCATCGGTCAGATGCAGATCGAACTCGGCGCACCGCAGATCGCACTGCTTGCGGGACAACCTACATTGGTCGTGGATTTTCCGGTGCAACGTGTGCAGGGACGCTCCGGCGCGTTGGGTGGGAAGGTGCGCGTGGCCCGCGCGTTGCGCGTGCTGGCCAATGACGCGAGCGTGGCCTGGGATACACCCAACTCGGTCGACGTGCCGACACGGCCCGAGGCGAAACTCTCCGTCCAACTGCCGCTGCGCATCGTGCGTGTGCCATCGGGATCCGCCAGCGCGCCGCCGATATTCGAACTGGTGTTGGACGTGGCCGTCGCCACGGCCGTCGCGCATCAACTGCCAGCGGCGGCCGGCGATGGTGGCGATCTCGCGCGCGAGGTCTTGAACACTCTGGGCGGCACGGATGGCCGCCTGCTGCTCGCGACGGTGGACGGCGGCACGCAGGCGAATTGCCGCGCGCTGCAGCCGCACGCCGTGGTGTTGCGCACGGTGCGCACGGTATCAGGGCAGCAACTTTTGCAAATGTATTTCGCGTTGGGCGACACGCCGGCACCACAGGACACCGGCGTGGACCTCGGCGAGCCCGTGCCCGTTATCGACGGCCTGGACTGGTCGCTGCTGTTCAGCAGTCAGAAGGTGTACCAGGACTTGGTCGTGCCGGGATTCAACGCGCGGTCCAAGCATGTGCAGCTCACCGCCGCGTCGCCGCAGGGCGAACAGCGCGCGTGGTTTCTGCAGACCAAGAACCGCATGCTTTTTCAGGGCACGGTCGACTGGGGCGACGCCATGCCGCCGGTCGCTCAGCAGGCGCAACTGGGTCTGAATTTCACCGGCTCGCCCAGGCAGGGTCTACTCGTATCGGCCTTTGCCGACCCCGGCGCTACGGTGAATCTGGAGTTCGGCGTTCAACAGAATTATCCGGTGCAATGCGCGGGAAAACCCGGGCAGCAGACGGTGGCCTTCGCCGGCACTACTGCGACGGTGACCGCGCCGGGCGTGGCGGAGAAAACCTTCAAGCCCTATTTGGATCAGATCCTCAGCCAGGAAATCCGCAGCGACCTCGACGCCACCTCGCTGCAACCGCTAGCCACATTCGCCACGCATACCATCCGCCATCCCGGTGATGAAGCGGTGATCGACGCAGTGCAGATTCCCGGCGACCTGGTGATGGTCGGCGATCTGCAGCCGGACAAGGCGGCCTGAGCCGCTGCTGTCGCCTTCGCCACTTTAGGATCCGACCATGTCCAACCCTGCGACATTGAGCAATCTGCTGCAACAGATGTATCAGAACAAGGAGGTGCTGCAGGGCTGGGATGCCGTGCTGAATCTGCTGGAAAGTTCGGTCAATGCCTTCTTCATGGCTCAATGGAATCAGCAGACGGGCAGCGCCGGCAAGCTGTCCATCGCGGTGGTGTGGTGCGAGGGTGTATTGCCCGCGCCGGGCCAGCAGGGCTGGTTCACCAACGTCACGCAGTTCAAGGCCGACCTCGGCCCGCCGCTGTTCCAATTCACGAGTGGACGCAACGAAGTGACGGTGCGCCAGGACATCCTGGGCGGCGCGACCCGCCTGGGCACGATGTCGGTGCCGCAGAATTTCGATCCGTCCAAGGCCCAGCTTTCACCCGACGATCCGCGCGTGGACTGGGCTGCCCCACAGCCGGTGGACATGTCCAAGCATCCCTACCTGTCGGGCACGGTCGGCCTGCAGCAGGTGCAGGGCATCGTGGGCAATGCGCATTCGCTGTTGCTGAACTTCGCGCAAGGCGCATTCACGCTCAATGCGCTCAACGTTGTTGGCGTGGACAACACGGTGCTGATCAACCAGCTCAAGAACTGGTTCGCCACGCATCAGATTCGCTACGTGCTGGCCTCGGTGGATTTCCAAAACCTGGCCGGCGCGCCTGGGCTCACGCCGACCTCGTTCAGCCTCAATGTCCTCACCACCAATGCGGGCAACACGGTGGTGCAGTTGATGATCACCACCAATGGCAGCACGCCGTCGAGCAACGCGATCAATGTCAACGAGCCGATTCCCACCGCCGACGGTCTGACCTGCACGTTGATGATCAGTTCTCGCGTGCTGTATCAGGACGTGCTGTGCCGCGGCTTCAACAGCCACGGCGGCAGCTTCTCGCTGTATCCGCTGGCGCCCAAGGCCGGTTACAACGCGTGGTACGCCACCATCAGCCCGCAGATGCATTTCCAGGGTAGCTTCAGCTACGGCGATTGTTGCAACCGGCACGAGGTGACCTACAGCGTGTACCTGGGCGGTGACTACACCGGCACGGCGACGGAAGGCTTCGCGCTGTCGCAACAGATTCACACCCAGGGCAACGCGCCGGTGGATATCACCGTGTCGGCGCGCTATGCCGTGTCGCTGTCCGGAAGCGGGGCGGGGCAGTCCATCCGCATCATTCCTGGCACGCCCTCAGTGACCGTCAGTGGTGGCGCCGAAGGCGAGATGAAATCGCGCCTGCAGGACATCCTCAACAACAACATCCGCAATGCCATGGCCGGCGTATCGTTTTCCCCGGTGACGTATTTCGCACTGAAGAATCTGCTGTTCCCGGATCAGCTGATCCGCATGAGCCAAGTGCAGGTGCCGGCTGATCTGCTGATCGCCGGCACATTCGTGCCCAACTGATGGTACCCATGCCGCAACTCGGCGACAGTGCCAATCTGCTGCTGGGCCTCGCGCCAGGATGGCAGGGTGGCAGGGGAGCGGTGTTGCCGTATGCGCAAGCACCCAACAAAGCGTTGTCCGTAGTCGACACGCCTGCATCGTCCCCGACGGGCGTGTGGAGCGGGCTGCAGTTGAGTTTTCACCCCAGCGTCGCCTCGCTGATCGATACCTTGTTCGATTACCGAGTGCGACCGATGCGCGCCATGCCCGGTCAGCTCGACCTGCGCGCAAGTAACTTGATGCTGGGCGCCGGGCAGCGCGCGCAAACCATCGACACATTGGCCAGCCTGCTGGCGCTTACCCCCGCCCAATTGGAGGCGGGCGGCCTGATCCTGCTGCAGATGACCCGCATCGATGCGGAGTTGCGCCATCCTTTGAACGAAGGTGGCGTAGGGCGTCCCATTCACGCGGATGACTATTGGACCCGGGAAGGGCGTCACGCCATCGGCCGGCTACGTCTGGCAAAACAGCCAACCGTCACTATCGATGTCGAGCATGCGCAGATAGGTTGCCGCGAAGCAGGGCGTTACATCGACTATATGTACGACTACGGCAGCCACTTCATTTCTTGTTTGCGCATGGGCGACAAGTACTTCCAGATACTGGCTTGTCAGCCGCAGCGTTACGATTTATTGCGGCGGCTATGGTTGCCGTGGATCGGGCCGGATGATGCAGGCCCGGCTTTGCAAGGGCTGGTCAATTACCTCGGCGACGACTGGATCGCCGCCACGGGCCGCGTCACCAGCGCTACGAACCATGCCTTCGACGGCGATACCTGGAATGCATCCGACTTGCCGGCCGGCGAAAGCCTGCTCGCACCGCTGCTGCGCCAAGCCCGAGGACTGCCTGCTGGATGGCCGGTCAACCAAGATAGCGTGCCCATCGGCATCGAGTTCAATCCCCACAGCCCTTATATGGAACCCCAGCGCGCCATGGCCTGGCAACTGGTGTTTCAGGGCGCCATGCTGCAACGCTTCGGCGATCATGTCTTATGGCACGACGACATGGTCAAGCCCGCATCAGCATCGAACATCCCTCCCGCTATTCGCCACACGGAACATGCCGCAGCGCATGACAGTGATATCAGCGAGCTGACGGGCGTCCGCCCCAGCGAGGGCGATCTATTCGCCGCGCGGCTCCACGTGCAACGCGAACTGTCATGGACCGCGCAAGCCGACGCTTGCCTACTGGTGCTGACTCTGGATGCAACGCCGGCCGATGGCAGCCTTCCACGCTTACATTTGCGTGGTGGCGTATCCTCGGAGAGTCACATTTTTACCCGCGCGCTGCGCGGTGCGCTGCTGATCGAACACGCCGACGGCCGTCTGGAAGCCTTGTTTGCCGGCCTGCGCTTTGCCGCAGATATACAAGGACGACCGATGGTGTCCGCCGAGCTTTCTCGCCCGGATGCGGCAACACTGATCCGTCTGCGCGTACCGCTACTGGCGCTGCTGATCGATGCCGAGGCGCGTTGGACGCGCGCATTGGCCGATTGCAAACCTGCGCTGGCCCGTGCAATACGCGGCGAAATATCGTGGTTGCTGCGCGCTGTGCTGGATAGCGGCGTGATGCGCTCCGACGCCACACATCAGACGTTCTGGAGCGCCTTTTATCGGCGCGCAGCCTTGCTGATCTTTTGCGGACCTGGCCAGCCCGTTGTCCCAACTTCGACCGCCAGCGTGGAATGGATGCAGGCAGCGAATGCACTATTGTTCCAGTTGCGTCTAGATCGGCCCGCCGACTTGCCCGCATCGGAACTTGCCGCCATCGATCAGGCACTGCTGACATTGCTCGAACAGGCGAAGTCAACCGTGGCGGCGCCCGACAAGGTTGCGATCGCCGCGCTCCATGTCTGTCTGCAAAAGTTTGAGCTGGCTCGTAACGACGTTGCGCTCGCCGGCCACGCGTTGCCGGACGCGGCAGAGCGCGACTACCAATTGGGCCGATTGCTAAGCGAACTTTCCCGTGACGTGACCACGGCGGCCATCGACGTGCCATTGGCATTGCTTAGCGACACAGATCATACCGGCCTCAATCCAACGCAATGGCATGAGCTGCCCATCGAGGCATGGAAGGTACTTGAGCCCTCGATGCAGGTCGATGCCAAAGCTGCGAAAGAGCTGCGCGTGAGTCTACAGACATACGGCGCACTGGGCGGAGAGTTAGTTGCTTTGATCTCCAACTCGCAACGGCAATGGCATGCCTACCATCGAGCGCACTGGCCACGCGACTTCGCCGAGCCGACTTCCATCGTTGAGCGCATCCATCTAAGAGCATGCCGGCTCGATAGCCTGCTGGCGGGCATGGTCTTCAGCCAAACGCAACGACGCACAGACTCTGTCTATGCGATGGAGACCATCTGACGACCTGCGAGTGACCGAGTGCTTGACTACGATCAGCAAAAAAGAGGCGCAAAAAAATATCAGAGTTTTCTTCGCGCGATATTGGGTGTCGTCGCAGAGTCGATCTCGCACACAGACACCATGCAAGTTCAATGGAGGACTATGACAGTAAGCTTGATGAATTTCGCAGATTGCAAGCTGTGTTTGATTTAGATTCGCCGCGCATAGCTGTGCTACAAGCAAAGCGTCTTTGGTAATTGAGTGCGGCATCGCTGAGCGCAAATTTTTTTGCATCGGCTGTAAGGGGGCTTCTTCGGGAAAAATTCATCGGGCTATTCGCAGCCCGAGGGCCGCTGTCGCTCCGTTTTTCGCTGAAAGGAATTCGACATGGCTTTCTGCGATTTCTCGATTCCGCAACTGTGTGCACCAAGCAAGGAGAGCGGGTTTCGTTAGAGCCTTGCGGATACGCATTTGTTTTCCGATTGCGCGCTGGCGCCTACACGTGCGTCTCGTCTGTTCAGACATTCCTGGAGAAATGCAATGAGTACGACGACTTCGAGGTCGCAGGCGATTCTACTGTCGGCCATCAAACTGTTTATCGCGACTTGCTTCGTCGGTTTCGCGTTGTCCGCGGCCATAGCCGCCGACGCGCCTGATGCGACCGCCGCTAGGGAACTGCACAATCCGCCCGTGCTGCTGCGCTCCGATGTTCGCCTCGCAGCAACCGCGCTGCCGCGCGGCGGGCCGACGCGCGAGGTGGCGCTCGACCTCGACATCGCCTATACCGATAACAAGCTTTTCGATCCCGCCTCGGGTCTGTGGGACAAGGTGCACCTGCGCAGCTATACCGGCCTTGGCGTCGACCCAAACGCGCCGTTCGTCGCGCCGACGATCGAGGTCACGCCCGGCGAAACGGTGCGCATCTCGCTACATAACAAGCTGCCTGCCGATCCCGATTGCACCAACGGCCACCTGCCGGTGAACACGCCGCATTGCTTCAACAGCACCAACCTGCATTCGCACGGCCTGTGGGTGTCGCCGACCGGCAACAGCGACAACGTGCTGCTGTCGATCAATCCCGGCGTGAGCTTTCAATACGAATACAACATCCCTGCCGATCATCCCTCGGGCACGTTCTGGTATCACACGCACCGTCATGGCTCGACGGCGTTGCAGGTATCGAGCGGCATGGGCGGCGCGCTGATCGTGCGCGGCAATCGCAAGCCTGAGATTGGTCATCAGGGCGACATCGACACCTTGCTGCGCACGCCTGCCGGCGATCCGCTCGCTGAGCGCATCCTGGTGATGCAACAGATCCAGTATGCCTGCGTCGGCCCGGACGGCAAACTCAAATACAAGGACGGAAAGATCGACTGGAGATGCAATCCGGGCGAGACCGGCGTGATTGAATCCTACGATCAGCTCACGTCCTCGTCGTGGACTGACTCTGGTCGTTACACCAGCATCAATGGCGTCGTGCTGCCGACATTCGCCGCGCGCAGCGGCGCACTCGAGCGCTGGCGCCTGATTCACGCCGGTGTGCGCGACACGATCACGTTTCAGTTGCGCCGCATGAGCGGCGATCTGAAGTCGCTCGCCCAACTCAAGATCAAGCCGGAGGACCAGCAAAAGTTCGCCGACCAAGTTTGCTCAGGCCCGGTCGTGCCGCATTTCGTCGTCGCCTCCGACGGCCTGACGATGCAGCACGCGCAGAAACGCAACCTGACGACACTGCAACCGGCGTATCGCGAAGATCTGCTCGTCGCGTTTCCCGCGCCCGGGCGCTATTGCGTGATCAACGCGGCCGCGCCGGCAGCCGGCAACGTGACACAAGCTGCGACGGGCCGCCAAGTCATCGGCTTCGTCGATGTGGCGGCGGGCGAGAAGGTGCCTGACATCGACCGCTTCGTCGTCGATACGCTGGTTAAATCCGCGCAGGCGAACATGCCGGAATCGGTCCAGCCGCAGATCGTCGCCGACCTGCGCAACGGGCTGACTTTCAGCAAATTCGTACCGCATCCCGACATCACCGACGAAGAGGTGAAGGGCAGCGAGATGCAGCACCTCGTGTTCTTCATCGATACGAGCAAGCCGAAAGCGACGTTCGAGGTCGGCACGGACCAAAACGATGTCGAACCGTACGATCCGAAACGCATCGACCGCGTGCTCAAGCTCGGCAGCGCGCAGGAGTGGGAGCTACAGTCGCACTTGGCCTCGCATCCGTACCACATCCACGTCAATCCGTTCCAGATCGATAAGATCCTCGACCCCGACGGCAAAGACGTGAGTCTTCCCGACGCAGTCGACAATCCCGACGGCAAGGGCGTGGACCCACAGTACGCCGGCCTGAAAGGCGTGTGGAAAGACACGCTGTGGGTGAAGAGTCTGAATCCCAGGGTGCCATACCCCAAAGGCGTCTATCGCATCTACATACGCACGCGCTACGAGCGTTACATCGGCGAGTTCGTCCTGCATTGCCACATCCTCGATCACGAAGACCAGGGCATGATGCAGAACGTCAGCATTCGCCTGCCGGACGGCGCCGGCGGCGTGACCAGCGGCCATCACTGAGTGCGACGCGCACCGAGGAGCTACGTATGAGCGACGAACATACCCCCACCACGCGGCGCAAATTTCTCGAGATGGTCGGCATCGCCGGCGGCGCAGCAGCCGTCTACGAAACCATGGTGGCCATGGGGCTGCTGGCGGTGCCGGAGGCCTATGCGGGTCCGCCGGACCTGAGCGGCAACCCAGGCGAGGGCAAACGCGTGATCGTGCTCGGCGCCGGCATCGCCGGGCTGGTCGCGGCATGGCGTCTGAAACAGTTGGGCTACGCTGTCGCGGTATTCGAGGCGCTGGACCGTTATGGTGGGCGCAACTTCACCGTCAACACCAACGCCAAAGAACGGCGCAATGTCATATATCAGGAAGGTCTGCCCGAGCAGATGTGCAAGTTCTCGGGCGACCCCGACAAGCAGTACTTCGAAGCGGGCTGCGGCCGCATACCGTATCACCACGTCGCGCTTCTGGAGCTGTGCCAGCAACTCGGCGTTGCGCTGGAACCCTACATCATGGAGACGCGCGCAAATCGTTTTCAGACCGACGCCGCGTTCGAAAAGCAGGCGGTCGCCAATCGTCGCGTCGCCAACGACACGCGCGGTTACATCGCCGAGCTGCTCGCGAAGGCGGTCAACGCCAAGTGCCTGGACGATCAGCTTTCGCCTGTCGACCGCGAGAGGTTGCTCAGCCTGCTCAGCACTTTCGGCGACGTCAGTGCGAAGTCCAATCCACCCTACAAGTACAACGGCTCGACACGCAGCGGCTACGTCCGCGATCCCGGCGTGGTCGACCCGGGCGTCCAGCCGCCGACATTGAAGCTCGACGCCTTGCTGAAATCGGAATTCTGGAAGCATCGCTTCTACCAGCCGGAAGACTATCTTTGGCAGGCGACGCTGTTCCATCCGGTTGGCGGCATGCGCCGCATCGTCGATGCGCTCGTGCGCGAAGTCGGCGAAGCCAATATTCGGCGCGGCACGCCTGCCGTGCGCATCACCAACGGCAACGACGGCATCATGGTCGGGTTCCGTGATGGCAGCAGCATCAAGGGTGATTACTGCGTCAGCACGATCCCGTTGCCGCACCTCGGCAAATTGCTAGCGAAGGAAACGTTCGAGCCGGATTTCCTCAAGGCTGTGGGTGCTGTCGAATTCGCGCCGACCTGCAAAGTCGGCTGGCAGGCCAGTTCGCGTTTTTGGGAAGTGTTGAAGAGCGCTGACGGAGCCAACGGTCCGCAGATCTTCGGCGGCATCAGTTGGATCGATCATCCGATCACGCAGATGTGGTATCCGTCTTCGGACTACTTCGCCAAAGGGCCGGCGATTCTCACTGGTGCATACAACTACGACTCACCGGCCAAACCGGTTGCGACCGACTTCGGCAAGTTGCCGTTGGATCGCCGATTGGAAGTGGCTCTGCAGGGCGGCGAACGACTGCATCCCGAATTCCGCAGCTTCGTGCCCACGACGACCGGCCTGTCGATCGCCTGGCAATCCGTGCCGTACATCGGCGGCGGCTGGGCCGAGTGGAAACGCGACGACGCGCAGCATATTGCTGCATACAAGCGCCTGCTGCGGGCGGATCGGCGTTTCGTCGTCAGCGGCGACCAAGTCTCCTATCTGCCTGGATGGCAAGAGGGCGCGGTGCTCTCTGCCTATCACGTGATCAGCCTCATCACTGGTCGCGCCAAGCTTGCTGCACCGGCCGCGGAACCGACGACGGCGCCGGATTCGGCAGCGGTGACGGGGGCAGGATGAGGCCGGCCGGGTGATCCGGATCAGAGCCCATTGCGCCTCCCGCAAGAATAGGCACGCCAAACGGAGGTTATGGTCCATCACAGGCTGCCAAGGAGGCGCTTACCCGATACCTGTCGGTTGAGCTCGCGCCTCAGGGTATCCGCGTGGTCTGTCTGCAGCCCTTCGCCATGCCGGAGGCAGAGACAAACACAGAGTTAGCGCGATGTCGAGCTAAGAAATTCTTGGAGAAGGTCCGCCAGCATGAGGCCCCCTCGTCGATTGAGATGAATGCCGTCCACGTGAAATTTCCATCCGTTCGCTTCCCCTATCTTCTCGCTGGTTTGTTGAAGTATGAAAAAACGCAGCGTATCGCGATAGAACGGCAGGAAGCGGAATGATGTGAAGGCGCGCCCGGGAGAAGCTTCGATCGCCTTATGAAACGTTTCATAAAATGGGACATAGACCGCGCGTTCTTCGGTCGCGATCTGTTTGATGATGCTAGCGTACTCCTCGTACAGCGCATTGAGTTGGCGCTGAGCAGCATCCGAAGAGGAGGGATCTTCGCCTACTTGTGGCAGTGAAACGATCGCGATCTTCTGGGCGGAGTTCGACTTCAAGTTTTGCACGATGGCGCGCAGGTTTTCACTAAACCACTCTGGCGACGGACGTCTTGGAAGGTGCTTGGTCTTGCGGAAAATGCGCCACACGTTGTAAAACACCGACGCCAAAATATCGTTCCCGCCGATCATGAGTACAACGCTATCGGGGCGTTCGGCCACGACGCTCGGTACCCGCTGCAATGCGTTGTAAGCGAGATCGCCGCCGACGCCGAAATTGAGGAAGCGAAATCCGGCATTCGCAGGACGTTTTGCCAACTCGCTGATGAGATCGAACGCTTGTCCCTTGCCTGCAATGCTGCTGGAACCAAGTAGTGCAACGGTGTATGTCATGAGCAAATTTTACGCCGCGAACTCTGTGGGCCTATCCGTAACTTTCCTTTATCACGGTAAAGCCAGTCGGAAGACGCAACACCGTCGACCGTTGGCGCGCTGCGCCATCGAAGCAGGCAATCGAATACGTCGCACAACGCTCACACTCCGGCGATCGCAAAAAAAGCCTACATCCATCCCAGCATCTTGTCGGTGTATAAAAATAACGTTGCACGTTCCGGTCGGCGGCCGAGTAATCGGATTACGATCATTGTCTGCAATTGAGCGTGCCGTTCAGCGGCTGCTGATTCCTCACCAGGATGCCTGTTGCAGAAGTATTCATGCATTGCATCTACTTAAATGAACGCGGCCTCCCACTATTCCTGCAATGTTCATCGGCTGCCGACTACGGTGGGACCGCAGTTACTGCGTATCCCGTGCCTCACCTATTTGGAGCACACGCCACATTGCAGGTACTGCCGTCGAGGCTGACGGCGCCAATACGCTGTCAACATTTCTCGCCCCGGCGAAGTCCCGTTTGCTGCCTTGTTTGCCATGGCAGCGAACCTTACGAGGAGAACGCTATGAGCGTCTATCGAAACGTTCTGAAGACTTCGGCGTTGGCAATCGCGCTCTGCATCGGCTTGCCCGCGCTCGCGCAAACGCCGCCACCGCCCCCTACCGATCGCCAAACCACTACCACGACGGAACGCACGACCGATAACGGCGTGACCACTACCACCACCACGGTCACCAAACATCGGTATATGTACTACGCCGATCACGATATCTACTTCGCACCGGAAACGCGGACCTACTACTGGCAGTCCAACGGCAGCTGGCGCTCCGGCACAGTGTTGCCGCCTGAAGATGAAGCCTATGTCCGTGCCGGAGGCGTTACGGTGGAGCTCGATACCGAGCGTCCGTACGAGCGCCACGATTGGGTCGTGCATCACTTCAAGCATCCTCACCACGATGACGATGATCGGTAATCACCATTGAAATGAGTGCAGTATTCCGTCACCCCGACGTTGGGTCGGGGTGACGTTATTCGAGAGAGACGATTGTCTAACCGCTTGTTAGCTTGATTATCGCAATCAATTCTCCAGCACGATCGTTCCGTACGGGCTTGCGATAAGAGCGGTGAAATAGCTGCCAAATTTCGCTTTGCTAGGAGAAGACGATGAGCAAGCGGAAGCGCCCAATGCCAATTTCTTCTTCATCTTCACGCAAGTACGGAAGCGGTATCGATCCGCTTAGCCTTGAGGAGCCTGGACACGTGGTGCAAGAACGCGAGTTGTCCAATACACCGCGCAACTCCGGCAGGAAGACATCAGCAGCCAAAGTCGGGGCTGCTCGCAGATCAGTCAGATCTTGAACATCGAGTCTCATCCTGCGAACCTCAGCCATATTGTTGGCGGTCGCCGCCGTAGGTAGCGCGACCGATGGCAGTCGTTTCGCTTCCAGGATGCACCGTCGTTTTATGCGAGGGGCGGACGTAGCCGAGTCCGATTAGGGAGGTTTATCGCGGGTAGGGAAGGGTAGTTATCGACCCCAAGCGGCCTGTCGGTGGCCACACCGAGAGAGCAGCTTAGGAGAGGCGGTCATGGACGCGGAAGTGGCGAATTGCCGTCCTTCGAAGCACGGGTCTGGGCAGTCAGTGAAATTTCTCACCGCGCGCGAGCATATCGATAATCAGCTTTATGCGCTTGATCTTTGTCTCTGCGCGCTTTGCTGTTTGCAGCCGGTAGGCAATCGAATACAGATTGGTCTTGTTGAGCGTTGCGTAGAACTGCTTTGCCTTGGCGTTACGTGCAAGCTCCTCGACGAACTCCGGAGGCACCGTTGCGTTAGCCGAAGAATCGTACGCAATGGCCCAGCGCCCGTCGGCTTTGGCCGCTTCTACCTCCTTGAGACCAGCAGCCGTCATTTGGCCCTCGTGGATAAGCCGATCCACATGCGCAACATTTATTTTGGACCAACCGCTTTTCGCCCTGCGCGGGGTGAATTTTTGCACCCAGGAGTTTGCATCAAACGGCAGTTTTTGCCCATCTATCCAACCGAAACATAGCGCTTGGTCGAGCGCCTCGGCATACGTGACCGATGGAACACCAGAGTCTTTCTTGTAAATTCGCAGAAGCAGACCGCCGGCTCGGGCGTGCTCCTTCGCCATCCATACGCGAAGTTCTTTTGATGACCGAAAACTCCGTGGCCCCGACATAGCACCGGAAAGTAATTTACCCATATGTGGCTCAGTTCAGGTTCGTGCGGATCAATCGTCGTACTGTATCAAGTCGTGGGTATGCTTCCAGCACAAACATGTGACCGCTCCCGGCCGAACTCGGCCGTCTGGATGCGATCCGAAGCGGACAATGGTCGCTAGGCAAAATAGTCTAGGACGGTACATTGCCAATATTTCGGGGCTGATCGACCGTTACTACGTTTCGCGCATTGCGTGGTAGGAAGGCCAGCAGCAGCCATGCGGCTAGAGCGGCTAGGTCGAGCCACGCGAACCAATCGCCCCAGCTCGCGTATAGCGTGTGCGTTTCGCGTAGTGGCAGGTCGCCCACCAACTCGGCGTCGCTTCGTTCGCTGGAGGCTTCCGCCACAACACGGCCGCGGTCATCGCTCAGAGTAAGCCGGCCGGCATGGGCGGCACGCGCGACGGCAAAACCGCTTTCCACGCCACGCATGATCGCCATGCGACTGTGCAGCCAGCCATCGACAATGAAATCGGAAGCAGGCACCAACAGCAGTTGCGCGCGCCGCGCCGCGTAAGCGTTTCCGATGTCGTGAAAATCCATGTCCTTGCAGATCGCCAGCCCGATGCGCGGTGTGCCTTCAAGCATGGTGTAGCTGTCGCCCGGCGTGAACTGCTCCAGCCCCATGAGCAGATGACGTTTGTTGTACATAGCGGGTGACGCGGCACCAGGCTGGAACACCATTAGCGCGTTGCGATCCGCATGCGGGTCGCCCTTGAAATCGACGCCGGCTCCTACGATCAGATCACGCTGCGTCGCCAACTCAGCGAGCGCAGGAATGGTTGCCTCGACAGTGGTGAACGATGTCTCGGGAATCAACAGGATTCGAGCACCGGCCTTCGCGAGGCGTTCGAATGCATCCAGGTAGCGCGTCGCCAGTATCTGTCCATCGGGCTCGCTCAGCGCCGCGGCGGTCGGTTTTTGGAGCGATACCAGGCCGGCGTGCATTGTTCCCGTCGGCGGGGCTTGAAGTCGCCAACCACCATATGCGACGGCGCCGATGGTCAGAAGCGCCGTAAGCGTCATCGCTGCAACTCGGTCACGTCTTGTGGCCTGCGGCACTGCCTGCAGGGCGACAGCAGCTGGCAACAAGAGCACAAGGAAGCCAATCCCCCAGATCCCGGTAACGGCGGCCAGCTGGACAATCGCCAGCACGTCCATCTGTGTGTAGCTGACATTGAAGAATGTGGCATGCGGAGAGAGCAGATTGTTGATGTACTCAGCAGCAACCCATGTTGTCGGTACCGCCAGTGCGGCCGCCAGCGCATGCCCACGCATCAGTAATCGTCGGAACAGCAATACGCATAACGCCAGCATCGCGCCGGACAGACAGATGGCATACAGGGTCACGGACAGAGGCAGGCCGATGTACGTGTGCAGGTACGCCAGGATGTTGAATCCGCCGGCGGTATACGCCACCAAGGCCGCCAATGCAGCCCAGTGTGCGCGGACCCGGGGCGCCAGCCACAGCACCGGCAATGGCGAGAGCCACGTGAGCCACCATTGCGGGTCCAGGCCGCTTCCGAACCACCAGCAAATGGCGGACAGGGCGGTTGCTGCCAACCAAGCTGGCAGTACGAAATCGTCACGCTTTGATGCCATCGAGCAATCTCCTCAATGATTGTATGCAGAAGGCGCGAAACTGCGCCTCGTCATAGCTGAAACGTCCAGCACGATAGAGCGCGATCAGGCCGTGCTGGTGCGCCCATAAACTCATCGTGACGTCGTGCGGGTCATCCTGTTTCAGCACGCCCTTGGCCATGCCTTCGATCACCGCGTCGAGTGCGACATTGAAGGTGGGTGATCGGCGCGCGTGGAAATCTTCCGGGTAGCGCCTGGCATCGTCGCGAAGCACGGAGAAGGCGTGATCGAACAGGTGCGGATGCGTCAGCGCGTAGTCCAGGTAGGGCTCCAGCAACGCCAGCAGCCGCTTTAGCACATTTGGATTCCGAGACCGCGATTCCCATTCGTGCGCGACGCTATTGAAGCTGTCGTCGGAGAGCTTCTTCAGAAGCGCATCCCGATTGGGAAAATGGCGATAAATTGCCATTGGCGTTATGCCTACGGCATCGGCTACCCGACGCATGGTCACGGCATCAGCGCCCTCGCGCTCAAACACCTTGTGCGCGGCTTTGAGAATCTTTTCCGCAGTGGTCAATCGAATCATGTATACAGTGTATACATGTTGGTCATGGCAACGCAACCCCAACTAATGGGCTACCGAAACCATTTCTCTCAAAACATTCTTTGCGCGAGCGCGGATGTGCTCGATGCGGGCAACTCATGACGTTACTTGCGGAAGACGGCCGCCACGAGCAAGGAAACTTGCGGCCGTTCGTATGCTCGGCCCCCGTCCATGCACTGAAGCTCACGTTTCGTCTCACGTTTGCGATGCTTCAACGCATTCCGTAGCTGTACTCGTCTCGCGGCAGCATCTGCTCTTCAATCGGTGGCAGCACATTACCCTTTGTTCCGAACCGGAACGGAGGGTACAGTTGGTCATTCCCTGCGGGGAGCTCTGAATTGCGAAGAAGCGGTGAAGTGAGGGCTTGAACAATCCCGAGGAGTAGCGCAAATAACGCTAATCCTCGTGTGTGCGCTGGCGAACAGATGGTGCATCACTATTGGCGAATGATACCCCGTGTTGGTGGCGCTGCCTCAGGTCACCGCGTACTGTTCGCCAGGAGATCGTTGCCATGAATCCGATCACAGCTGTTCTTGCCTTCTTCTTTGCTGCCCTAGGCGTCGCCTTGGGCAATTTCGTGAATCTCTATTTGGGTGCGATTTTCCTGGCGATAGCTGTCGTTATATGGCTCGCGCTCAAGATGGCCAATACGTGGGAAAAATTTGTCATCCTTCGTGCAGGAAAGCTTCACAGCGTCAAAGGGCCGGGCCTGTTCGTGATCTTTCCGGTCATCGACAATATCGTTGCCATTATCGACGAACGCATTCAGACGACCGCTTTCAACGCCGAGCAGGCGCTGACCAAGGACACAGTTCCGGTCAATGTGGATGCGATCATCTTCTGGCACGTCCACGATGCGCAAAAAGCGGCGCTCGAAATCACTCACTACCGCGAAGCGATCGATCGTGTGGCGCAAACCTCGCTACGCGAAATGATCGGTTCATCGATGCTCGCCACGCTGTTGTCGGATCGCAAGGCAGCCGACGGGCAACTGCGCGACGAGATTGCCCGAAAAACCATCGAGTGGGGCGTCTCTGTCACTTCGGTCGAGATTCGTGACGTTGCCATTCCCGAGGCGTTGCAGGATGCCATGTCTCGCCAAGCGCAAGCCGAACGAGAGAAGCAGGCGCGCGTGATTCTCGGTGCCGCCGAAGCGGAAATCGCTGGAAAGTTTGTGGAAGCAGCGCGGCTGTACGCCGATCATCCCGCTGCATTGCAGCTGCGTGCGATGAACATCATCTACGAGACCACGAAGGAACGCGGCGCCACGATCTTGATACCGACCTCGATGGTCGATAGCCTTAACCCTGCACTCACCCTGGCACTTGCCAGAAGCAGTCCGGCTGCGGTGGAAAGACTGCCCAGCGCCGCATGAAATCGCAGAAAGACGAAGGCACGGCGCGTATCGAAGCGTTTAGCGATGGCGTTTTCGCCATTGCCATCACCCTGCTCGTTCTGGAAATCCACGTACCCGCGCATACCGCGGTCGAGGAGCGCGGGCTGGCCTACATGCTTGTGGCGCTATGGCCAAGCTATCTCGCTTTTATCACGAGCTTTGTTTCGATCCTGGTGATTTGGGTAAAGCACCACTGGATGTTCACCTTGATTGAACGAACCGATCATGCCTTTCTGTATTGGAACGGGCTGCTGCTTTTCTTTGTCACCCTTTTGCCCTTCCCAACGGCGCTGCTGGCAGAGTACTTGCTCCATCCCGACGCAAAAGTCGCGGCCAGCCTGTATACGGGTACGACGCTGGCGATTTCCGTCTCTTTCAAGTTACTGTGGCGGCATGCAACAAGGGACAAAAGACTCCTCGCGACACGCGGAGCAACGGCTGAGGCGAAACAGATAACTCAACAGGATCGATACGGCCCTCCTCTTTACTTGGCCGCATTTGGTGTGTCTTTCTTCTCGGAGAGTGCAAGCATCGCCACATGCCTATTTTTGGCGCTGCTATTTGCGTTCAGAGATTGGTTTGTGAAAAATTGAAATCGAAGCCGCTGAGGGCTCCGGCTCTGACCGAACGTTCGGGGACGCATTGTCGCTACGGCCGCCGGCCGCTGCTGGTGACTAGTCGTGCGTAGTTCACCGCATCGACGAGACGATCGTAACGATAGCCCCGAAATTCATACACGCCTGCGCTGAACGAAATATGCAGCCCCTTCATGAGTTTCCTGTCGAGCCCGTCAGGCGATTCGATGATCTTGTCGTGCCCCGACTGATGTGGCTCAAGTTGTCGTCGCGATCGCCCCCGCATGAGCTGTGCATAGCTGACCGCATCGGCAAACTGATCGTAGCGAAAAACTTCAAAAATGTAGTGGCGCCCATCGTGGTGGATCGAGAACTCTGACATCAAACGCGCACGCTCATCCGCGGCGGCATCGGTCTGCATCGCGTCCAAGTCGGGTTCTCTTACCATACGGCCGCCTTCGGACGTGAACGCGTCCTCGGCCAATTGATAATTTTGACTATCTGTTGGGATTAGGATTCGCGTGGCCATAAAAATCTGCGGTGGTGATCGAGACATCTCCGAAAGGAAGGAGAGCCCGGAGCTTGACCGGGCTCCACCGACCTGCGCTTAGTTCTCTGGATTCTCGGCCGGCTTCGTTGTCTTTGGCGTTTCTTGCTTTCGTTGATTTGCTGGCGCGACTACCTTGTTCGCATTGCCGCTATGGGACGCATCTTTGTTGCTCCCGAATTTCTGACCGGGGCGAGAATGGGATTTGTTGCGATCGTTATGATTGTTCGAATTCATGTTGGAATCTCCTGGGGAATGAGCCATCCTTGGGGAATTGCATCCCTGCCGTGATTCTCGTGCGCTGTGGGCGGTTGCCCCGATCGACCAACGATCGATTGCTATGCAACGTATTGCCTTTCGACTCAGTTGCGTAGCGAGCGCTCGAACTCCTTGACCTGCACATCGGCCTTTTCCTTGGCTATGCCATAACGCTCCTGCAGTCGGCCGATCAGATAGTCACGATGGCCTTCGCGTTGGCTTACATCATCATCCGTGAGCTTGCTCCATTTCTCCCTGAGTTTGCCGCTGAGTTGCGACCACCTGCCTTTGATGATGTCCTCGTTCATTTCATTGCTCCTTTGTGATGGGTACGTTGGACCTGAGAATCGTCCTGAGCGGCCCTGACCATATGCGCAATGAGGCTGCAATTCGGTACGCCATCGCACACAAGGTGATGAATGTGTGGTCTGTGTGCGATGGCGTACATACACCGATGTCGCCGAGGATCATGCTGCACGCTAACGACCACTCGCATGGACGCGACACATTCAATGTTCGCTGGCACCCGCAGGAATGCCCAGCGTCGGTCGGACGAGAACCCGCTGGAAAGCGTTTTCTCCACCATCTGCAGGATTCAGGAGAAGCATCATGAAACGCACTACCAGCATCGCGAGCGCACTGATTGCGCTAGGCATCCTCGCTGTTTATCCCGGTCATGTGCGTGCGGACAATTCCGCCGACCTCGACTGCAAGCTGAAATTTTCGCTGTCAACTTGGTCGGCGATCTACAAACACTCCGAGGGAAGCGGCACCGTCACCTGTGAAGACGGCAAGTCGATGCGCGTCAACATTGCTGCCCGGGGCGCGGGCCTGACGGTGGGCAAGTCGCATGTCGATAACGGAACCGGACGTTTCAGCGATGTGCATCGCATGTCCGACGTATTGGGTTCGTACGCCCAAGCAGAGGCTCACGCCGGAGTCGTCAAGTCCGGCACGGCACAGGTGCTAACTAAGGGTTCGGTATCCCTGGCGCTCGCCGGTGCCGGTGAAGGCGTCGATCTTGGTATCGACGTTGGCGAGTTCACGCTCAGTCGCCGGAACTAATATCCCGCTGTGTACGTTGGCGAACAGACGTGATCGCCGAGCCTGCGTAGTGTCGACTCAACAGGGCGCTGAACATGCTCTGATAGCGCGATCCAGATTTGGGTCGCTTGCGAATCGCAGGTACGCGCAACACGCGCATTGCTGATTCGACGCAGTCAAGTCCGAGCAAGTCTCGGACTTGACTCACAACGTGACAGTGCCGACAGGCATTTTCTCGACAAACTCAAGCGGGTCGCTCAAGTCTGCGCTCTCCGACTTACGCCCCACATCTGCAGGGATTCACTCCTTCCAGGGATGGCTAACACGACGGAGATCATTTTCATGAATAACAACAACGAATCGAACAAGCCGAATCCCAGCGGCGAGGAAAAAAGCCATACCGCTCCTGTCGCACCCGGCAATTCTAATGAACAAAATGAAAAGGTGCTCGACAAACCGGACACTCCGGATCCAAAAATCGCTTCGCCGAACAACAAGTCCTAAGCTGTACGGCTAAGTGGACAAGTTACACGTCCATGGACGGACCGTACGTGAATCGATTCCGTGAGGGATGGATTTGCGAAGCAGGGGGAAGCGCCATACGTGGCGCCGATGCATGCTGAAAAAGTCCATGACGGACTTTTTCAGCTTTTCTGCAGGATCGGACTCGGAAGTTTTTCTTCAATTGACATGCGCTGCGCGTTGAGCGCACTTTCTAAATCTCCGGTAGCGAGTGAGCCGCACCTAAGATAGCTCGGACGAGCGTGCGTCATCTTGCACTCCAGCAGTCGAGCGAAAATTGACGTATGTGCAAGAAAAAATGCGCTTCCGCTAGCAATTCAGAACTCCGAGTGCGCGCCCGGCTAACTGACGCAAGGACATAAAATGAAATTGGCTAAAACATCTTCTGATACTCGTCGTCTCCCGTTAGGGATAGACGTCCGCCAGGTTGATTGCCTGGATCGTTGGTGCCGCAATTTTGGCGTCACGCGTCAGCAACTGTGCAACGCAGTTGCCATTGTCGGCAACAATTCCGGTTCGGTGGCGCGACACTTGCGGCGTGGCAATCCGATTCCGTACTGACGCCGAGTAGCGGATGTTCGATTGCGTCTCCATCTTCCTGCACTGATATAGCTCGAGATTGCGACGGTATGTGCCGCGCTGTTGTTGCGCGGACGTCCTGCGCGCATGCGCAGACCACCTTCGTGCGGTGGCAGGCACAAGATAATTGGACTTCAGCAGCTATGCATACGCATGTGCGCCAGCGTACAGACCACAGCATGGGGTAGGCGCAGTATCAGGGATGGTCGACAAATATTCAGCGGCGCTTTTCGCGGCCTTCTCATAGTCGTCTTTAATCCGATCAGTCGCAGCGACGAGATTCTTTCGACCGAACAGGAGAGCACGTCATGCAACCCAACCTACACGCATCGAATCACCCAGCTCGTATCGGCCCCGCGGAGCGGAAGCCGAATATTGGTAAACATACCGACGGCAGCGAAGCGGGCTCCCGTTCACCCTACAAAGATTCATCCAATCGGTCCGGCGATCGACTCGTCAAATGGCGTCCGAGCCGCGCGCCGACACCTACGCCTACGCACAACAATGCGCGGCAGTCCCGTTGAGCGCGGTCAACATGTCTTTGCGCTCTCGTAGTCGCGGCTCGCGCCACAAACGCACACCTGTATCCGCTTTCCAGAGGACACGCAGATGAAACTCATATTTCCCATCGCAGCACTGGGCTTTTCCCTCATCGCAATTCCCGCAGCTTTCGCCGCGGACGGTTATGTGACGGGCAACGTGAACTTGCGCGCCGGACCGGACTCGAGCTATCCGCGCGTCGCTATGTTGAGCGCGGGCACGCCGGTCGCAATCGAAGGCTGCGTTGACGGTTGGTCGTGGTGCGACGTCGCTACGGCAGAGGAACGCGGCTGGGTGGCCGGAAATTTCCTGCAGGAAGAGTACCAAGGCCAACGCGTGTTGATCCCCGAGTATGGATTGCAGATCGGCATCCCCATCGTCAGTTTTGCGTTCGGCTCATATTGGGACCAGCACTATCGCAGCCGCCCGTGGTATGGCAATCGCGAGCACTGGAGTCGCGTGCAACCGCGATATCCTGACATGCGAGATAGCCAGTATCGAAACTCGCGTGATGCAACATACGGAAATTCGCATCGAGTTGCACCGAGCGATTCGCGCGCTCCATATACGCCCGCATCCCGTGTATCCGACGAATCGAGGCGACCGGCGGTAGCCGCCGCGCCACCTTCCTATCAAGGCAAGCCCGAGCATACGCCGTTGCCGCAGCACCCCGTCGCAAACGACTTTCGCCCGCAGGAAAGAGTCACCGGCCACGGAAGACCAGTGGAACGCAACACGGGCGAATCGAGGGCCACGGCCCAGCAGAACGCGATCGTGACACAGAAGTCGGCGGAGTCGAACTCGCAGCACAAGGAAAGGCCCGCAAGATCGATGCCTGAACGTGAAGGCGGCAAAGACAACGAGCGTGGCAAAGACAAAGACAAGGACCAACAGCACTGAGATGGGTTTCTCGTGTTGAGTTAGTTTTGCTTTCTTTGTCGATCCAGCGCTCAGCCGAGGATGCGATCGTAGAGTTCGTTGGCTGCGAGGTAGCATCCGCAGGAACTGGATTCCAGGCCGCGGCGGTCGAGGATCGTGATATCGCCGCGACTGTAGCGGATCAGCGATTGCTCGTGCAGTGATGTGGCGGCCTTGGTAATGCCGACACGCCGCACCCCCAGCATGTAGGCAAGAAACTCGTGCGTGGCGTAGAACGTGTTGGAGTGCGCCCGATCATGGGTCATCAGCAGCCAGCGTGCCAGCCGCGCTTCGACCATGTGGAAGCGTGTGCACGCCGCGGTTTGCGCGAACTGGTGCATCTTGACGTAGGCATAGCGTTGAAGTCTGCGCCGCAGCGCCGGGCAATGTTCCAGTTCGCTTCGGAACGCCGCTGCACTGATGCGCAGCGCGCCGCCGGCACCTTGCACCAAGTGATTCAATGGCGACACGGGCACGCCCAGCAGCAGGGCGACACCCGCCATGCCTTCGTTGCCGACCAGCGCAACCTCCAACCCCGCGCAAGCATCGAGCGGCGTCACCAGCGAGATAAAGGCGCCTGTCGGGAAATAGGCATTGCGCAGGCGTGTGCCGGCTTCGTACAGAACTTCGTGCGAGGCGAGTTCAACCAGATCGCAATTTGCGAGGATCCGACGCTGATCCTTGGCAGGCAGCGCAGCCAGCAGACGATTGTAAGTGGCGGGGGATTTCACGCGTTGCATGGTGTATTCCTGCAAAGGTCTGGAGCCCGACAGCCGGTCAGGCGACGCAGGCTCATGTCGCGATCGTGTCCGGCAGAAGACGATCGAACTCCTTCTTGACAACCTGGTAGCACTCGCAGCATTGGTCTTCCAGACGCGGTCGGTTCAGCACCGTGATGTGGCCGCGGCTGTAGCGGATCAGACCGGCCGCCTGCAATTTACCGGCAGCCTCGGTCACGCCCTCGCGGCGTACACCGAGCATGTTGGCGATCAATTCCTGAGTCATGGAAAGCTTGTTCGAGGGCAATCGATCCAAGCTCAACAACAACCAGCGGCACAACTGTTGATCGACCGAATGATGGCGATTGCACACCGCAGTCTGCGCCATCTGTGTCAGCAGCGCCTGGGTGTAGCGCAGCAGCAAATGCTGCAATGCTGCTGCGCGCGTAAATTCATCTTTCAGGAACTGGCCTTTGAGCCGGTACGCGTGCCCCGCGCTCTGCACCACAGCGCGGCTGGGCGTGGTCTCGCCGCCCATGAACAGCGCGACGCCGACCATGCCCTCGTTACCCACCACCGCGATTTCCGCCGATGCCCCATCCGCCATGACATATAGCAACGAAACGATTGAGGTCGTTGGAAAATACACATGCCGCAACTGGCTGCCGGATTCGTAGAGCACGTGCCCCAGCGGCATAGGCACCAGTTCCAGGCGTGGAAACAGCCGCGCGGATTCCTGCGCGGGTAGGGCGCGCAGAAGGTAATTCTGGCGTGGGTCACTGGGATCGGGCATGCGCGATCTCGACCTCGTCTGCGATGTGTGCGCCGTGACCGGAGCTACCATGGGTAATCCTCTCTAGCGTAGGCAATATAAAGGGAAAACGCCAGCGCGTATGTACGCCAGCGAACATTGTAATCACGCACAGGCGAGTGGCTCCGAAGAGGCCGAATCGTTGCGCTAGAAGGGATGTGGAGCGCTCTGCGGCGCGAGATACGCGGCGAGTTTGTCGCGCAGGAACGTCGCGGAGTCGACCAGTCGGCCGTCGGCAAATTTGATCCGGTATTTGTCGCCGCTCATCGATGAGCCGGTCGCGCAATAGACGATGAAATCCTCGGCGGTTTTGACGCGATCGCCGGCATAACGAAGCTTCAAACGCAGATGGTCAGCGGCCTGCTGTGCGTCGTATTCGCTGCCGTTGCGGATAAACCTCGCGTCTTTCAGATCGGCGATTGTGCTGATCAGGTATTGGATCTTGTGCTGTTCGATCTCCTGCTGGCTTATCGCCGGCTGGCTGAAGACTGGTGCGGGCAGCAATTCAGTGAGCAAAAGTATACATAGAGCCGCGCACATGAGTGCGCCTCGAGCGACCGTGGCGAGCGTCCGCGGCACTACAGCAGACCTTCGATAGGCAGCAACCTCATGACCCACACCTCCAGACGCCGCATCTCGGAGGCGCCCGGGTCGCTTTGATTGCTCATTGTCTTTCCTCCTTCGTGCCACAGCCACGTCATTCGGATGGCGCCAGACTCGGGCGATTTCTGCAGTACGACTTGAAACGCATTTTCAGGCAGGATCGCAGAGTCGAAGAATTGTTTCACCGCTAGCGCGAGCGGCGGCGAATCGATGATCACGCCCATCTCGGTATTGAGCAGCTTGGAGCGCTGGTCCATGTTGAGCGAGCCGATGAACACGTGCGCGCGGTCCACTATCACGGCTTTGGCATGCAGGCTGACGCCGGATGAGGCTCCGCCTGCCGTCGCCGGTTGTGCCGCTCCCGGCGCGGGCAGCAATTCATAGAGTTGCACGCCGCCTGCAAGCAGCGGAAGCCGATAGTGCACGTAGCCGGAGTGTGCCGCCGGTTCATCGGTCGACGCAAGCGAGTTGGTGAGCACTTGCGTGCTTACGCCGCGTTGCGCCAAGCCGGAAAGAAAGCGCGTACCGTCTTTGCCAGGTACGAAGTAGGGCGAAACCAATAGTACTTCGCTGTGCGCTGACTCAATCATCGCTTTCAGCTGCGGACCTATGCGCAGCTCGGGCGCATCGCCATCCACGTCGATTTTCTCCGGCTGGTCGGCGACGACGACCGCCGGTCCCCAGAACCAATCGCCGAAGCGGTCCGCCGTAGCGCCCTCGGGCAACTCTTCGAGCACCGCTTCGGCATAGTCGGATTGCGCAAACACGCGCGCATCGCGAGCCAAAGCGACACGCAGCCTAGCAAGATCGGCCTGGGTGTCGCGCACATTGCGGAACGCGGTAACTGGATAGGCGGCCTCGCAATTCCAATAGTCGTCGAAGATCCGCGAGGCCTCGCCCACGACCGGGCCGATCGTCACCAGATCCAGATCACGAAAGTTGCTGTCGTAGCTGGCGTCGAAATAGTCGTCGCCGATATTGCGTCCGCCGATGATGGCCGCGATGTTGTCGGCGATGAACGACTTGTTGTGCATGCGCCGATTGAGCCGCCGTCCTTCAAGCAGAAACTGGGCGATCTTCGACAGCGTGGATGGATCGCGTGTGTGGAAAGGATTGAACAGGCGCACCTCGATATTTTCGTGCGCATCGAGTGCATCGAGCATGCGGTCCTCGTCGCGCAGCTTGATATCGTCGAGAAGGATGCGCACGCGCACGCCGCGATCCGCCGCTGCCAGAAGATGCTGCGCCAACAATCTTCCGGTCGCGTCGTTCTGAAAAATGTAGTACTGCAGGTCGATTGAATGCCGGGCATGATCCGCCAGCGCGACGCGGCTCATCAGCGCATTGGTGCTCTTGGTGAGTAGACGGAATCCGGATTGGTCCGGATGCCCGTGCAATTCGGCCGCGATGTAACGTGCCGACGGCGTATCCGTTGCTGGGGGCAATGCAGTGGAGGCTTGTTTGACGAAGTCTGGGCGCAGCGAAGAGCACGCAGCCAACATGACCGCGAACACGATCGCGACGATCAAGTGCGTGACGTTTCTCAAGTGCTGCGCTGGTCGCACGTGGCGCTGGCACGGTCGGGCAGGCGAACTCTGCGGCTTGCAATGCGCGTTGTGGAGATGCACTCGAGGCGCTTCTACAGCTTACCGAGGACCAGCAGTACGACCACGATGAGCAAGAGGACGCCCAAACCGCCGCTCGGCCCATAACCCCAGCCTCTGCTATGCGGCCAACTCGGGATGGCACCAACCAGCATCAGCACCAGAATGATTAACAGTATTGTGCCCAATGTCATGTCGTTTCTCCTTGAAGTCTGATGTGCAAATTCAGCCCACTTTTCGCAATTTTGGCGAAAAGGTGTGGCTGCACATGGATCGATCCGTACAAGCGCTGTCCGTTACAAATGAAGATGGCCACCGAACAGTCCAATCAGTCCGATCACGATCAGGTAGATTGCCACGATGAAATTCAGCAACCGCGGCATCACCAAAATCAAAATGCCGGCGATCAACGAGACCAGTGGGGCGAGGCTCAATGTCATGTTCATGGAAGTATCCTTTGCGAATAGGCAGCAATGTGGATGAATGGCCTTTCTGAAACGATCGATGCGAGGGTGACTGCTCACCCTGGTCGACTGTGACATTCGCCAAGAACGACCAACGCCACAGTACACCAGGAACATACCGAACTCTGTTCGACAGCGAACATTGAATGGATTACAGACCTGGCGACGCCATAGCGGACGCGCATACGACACCGACCGCTATGTTCGTCATCGTACAGACGATCGCCCCAACTTCAGCGCATCGTCATCGACGCGCGGCAAGGAAGCAGCGTCAAGAAGCAAGCAGCGGCAGCTTGACGTGGAAGCAATTGTTCGCGCCCGGCTGGTGCGCTCCGAGGTACCCCGCCTTGGTCCAGCCGGGCTCTATCTTGCCATGCCATGGCCGAAAGTGATGATCGGGCCCTTGCTGGATTTCATGTTCAACGAAATCACTCACGCACGGTTCGGTGCGATGCTCTTGTTCTCGCTCGTGACGACTCAGCTAGCCGTGCTCGCGGTGACCCAATATCTGCATCGCGGCCAGGCACATCGTCCGGTTGAGTTCCGCACTGCGCTGACGCATTGCTTCCGATTCTGAACCTGGCGCCCCCTCGATGGTCACCAGCGAGCTGGGGTGATCCACGGTCTCGGCGACGTCAACATGCAGATGCTGGCCGTGCACTGAATTCACGCGTAGCATGGCAGTCGCTGTGTAGAACGCCCGCTGCCGTTTTTGCTGTATCGAGGAAAATCGGATGTGTGCTCTTAGCTCGCGTAGAACGTGTTTTAGCCGTGTTCCCCGCGTAGGTGCGGTCGCGCCGGAATCCACTCGTCGCCGCGGTCGCGTATGCAATGGTTATGAACCTAACTAATTCGCGCGAGAGGCGAGACCGATCGGCGCTACAAGTTCTGCAGCGGATCTCCACTACCCGCGCGAACAGTCGGATCGGCCTCGTTGCCGACATTGCAGTCGGTTTCGGCCTGCTCTCTGCGGGTATTGGCCGCCGTGACCTTCATTCGACCGTAGGCCTTCTGGCCGTCGTCTTTGGATTGGTCGTGTTTAGCCTTATCGAGTACTGCTTTCACCGCTGGCTTTTCCACGGACCGGTGCGGGTCCTGGAGCAGAGCCATCGGAAGCACCACCAGACGCCGTTGGCGTTTGACGCTTTGCCCTTTTTTCTGCCTCCGCTCGGCATGCTGGTGGTGGCTGCTCTGCTAGCTCTGGTTTTGCCTACCAGTTTTGCGTTGCTCCTGTCGGGCGGACTGGCAGCCGGATATGCCGCTTACGGGCTCAGCCATGCCGTCATTCACAATGTCCGCTTTCGGCATTCGCTGCCCCGACGCTGGGCGGCAGCGCATCATATCCATCACCATCACCCCGATGCTAATTTCGGCGTGACCACGCCGCTCTGGGACATCTTGTTAGGCACGCGATATACCTCGAAACCAATGCGCGGATCCGATCCCGATCGAACGGGCGCACGTGCTTCCGCAAAGAGCTGACGTCGGTCAAAGTATCTGGGCATCTAGTGCACAACGCACTGGATATCTGCTCATCGCTGTCGCCTTGGGCGCGACGATTGCCATCCCGATCATGCTAGGCGGCCGAGATGCGCTAGCGGCTACGCTTCACTTTCCAGTTCATGGATACGTTGCAATTTTTGCACTGCTCGTGGTTAGTTGGATATCTCGAGCACTCAAATTGCGTCTACTCCTGCGTCGTTTGGGTTCATCGCCCGGCTTCGTGCATCTGTTGGAAATTTCCCTGGCCACGGATTTTGCCTTCATTGCGACACCTGCCGGTATCGGCGGTTATGCCGCCAGCTTGTACTACTTACACCGCGCCGGAACCTCGACGAGAAGTGCTGCGAGCATCACCGCAGTGGACCAGGGACTAGACGTGCTCTTTTTCATTCTGGCGCTTCCGATCGCCGGTCTGGCATTGATCCATTCTGCCGCGCTGAATCATTTGAGTACACTCGCGCTCACCACAAGTGCGCTGATCGCAATTCTCGCCACGGGGGCGTGGCTCGCACGGCGCACTCTGGCGAAAGGGCTGCTCGAATCCAACGCCCTGAGCCGCCGTTGGCCGAAAGTGCGCTCGATACAGCTGATGGTGGCTGGTCTTCTTGCCAAGCTGCGCACTGACATACATCTAATTCTGGAAGCAGGCCCTGCGTTCTTGTTCGGTATCGCTACTCTGACTTTCCTTCAGCAATTGACGCGTTATGGAATATTCTGGCTCACGCTGCTGATCCTCGGGCATCACGTTTCATTCGCACTGACCTTTTTACTGCAAGCGCTGGTACTGCAAGCGGCCGTATGGACGGGCATTCCGGCCGGTGGAGGAGCAGCCGAAATCGGGCTGAGCTCCACGCTTGGAATGTGGGTGCCGAATGTGAGCTTCGCGACAGCATTGCTGATCTGGCGAGCGGCAACTCTGTATGTTTGTCTGATCGTCGGAGGAATTGCGACTGCGCTATTGGCGCGGCGCATGCCAAGCACACCGAGAATAGATGCACGACATAATTAGAGAAGAAATTCGAACTTCTCCACTTCAGTTATCGGGCTAGCTGGACGCGATTAGCAGATTTGCCGAGAGCAGCGGAGGGCTGCTGTCGACCCTGAACGGTTGTCAACTGCGAAAACGTAGAACGACGCCGAACCCCTTGCCGCTTGCAAGGGGCTGTTCGGACCACCGAAGACGAAGGTGGTCGCCTTCAGGGCCGACGAGTCTAATCATTTTGCTGGGTTCGTCTCCGCAAGGTGGACGAGAAGTGCGTCGGCGAGCTCCGTCGCTGCAGCGGTCCATTTCACTAAATCGGCCGCGCGAACGGGAGAGGGCGTCGTTGAGCACAATCCAGCGAGCACACGCGCTGCGATTTCCTCTCGCTTGGTGAGGGTGGAAGCGAGGCTCTTGCCGTTTGCAATTGGGTCGCCCATTGCGCTCTCTCCAGGTTGTTTAGGTCGAATAGTTGATCTTGATCGCGCAAGACGCTTAGCACGACCGCTTCGCAAGGCTCCGAGATATGCGATCGCAGTTTCATCATACGGCCTACCAAGTTCGCGCATCCGTAAGTCGCCTGGTTCTGGTGGAGCGCAACGATCGCGATGACGATCGTGATTTCAATTTTTTCCTGAGCCGCGCGATGGAAATGCAGCGAGATACTTGGCGCACACGCTTGGATACTGCAATCGCGAATATTCCGAATTGCCGGGACGAGTCATTTTCTTCTCGATTCTCGCGGCGCCTGTGTGATCGATTGTTGATGTCTTCTTCGGTGGAGCTTTGCTCATTTCGCTGGGTTTCGCCGCCGGATTTGTCGGTCGGTGTTTGCAGGTGCGGGCGACTAGATGATTGCGAACACGTTTCATGATGCCTTTATGACGGCAACTGACTGTTATCTTCCGTGCTGTCGATCGCCGGGTGCACTTGTTGTATGAAAGAAAATGCTTGCCCTTGCACCGGCAGTGCCCGTTGAGCCTCGATCGGCAAAGTGAGTGACTTGATCGGGACGAACGGTTGCGGATCGCGCTTAAATAATCGAAAGATCGGTGCCAGTAAATTTTTCATATTCATTCCCTCGCGTTGACCAACGGGCTCGTTCTGGTAGTTGCGTCGTCGGCTATATGCCAACGACGTCACAATCAAAACGATGAATAAAAAAAGTAGAACCTTTGCAATGCCGATCAACGCACCGGTGATGCCAGTGACGCCCAGTACACTAACGATCGACGCGATGACCAAAAGAGGTATTGCGTAACGCAACATGGTCTACCCCTTGGAATGGGCGAACTGCGTCCACTACGCGACGATCGGCACATATGGGTTGAAAGTGCACGCCGCAGCCTACCTGCAGGTCGGGCATGAATCGGTACGCCAGCGCACATAGGGGTCTCTACTCAAACTGAGCAGAGCGATTAGCGAGGCCTATCGCGGATAGGGAAGCGCAGTTATCGATCCCAAGCAGCCACTGATCGATAAGCACCACGCTAGCCGGCAAGCTAGTTTCATTCCATGTGCAACGTGCTTCCACAGAAATGCTTGCGCACGCACATAAGTTTTAAGGGGTATCCGGGAACCAGCCCTCCGCGTCAACCACGATGTTCACAGGTGCTGATCCGCCGTTGTAGATCGAAATCTGCCCTTGCGCGCCAACCTTTGCGATCACCGTGTTGGGGATCGTCGTGCCGGGGTTGAGATTGAGGTTGGATGCCAGAGGCTGTGCCACCCCCGTCGGCCACACAGTCACATATCCCGCGCTTGTAGGCAGGACCGCGGTGACATTCAACACGACAGCTCCAACGCCGGTCGAGGGAATAGCTTCGCTGCAACGGCCGGTCACCGTTAGATCGAGCCGAGCACCCGAACCGATGGCACCCCCTCCACTGTATTGCTTCAAACCATCGCACGAGACTTGGCCTGAGCGCGTGTCCAGCAAGCGCTTGGGAACTAAGGCCGTGTAACTCGATGTCGCAGGAAAATATCCTTGCAAGTCCGCGATCAGATGGGTTCCTTTTCCGCTGCCGTTGTAAAGCGAAACCGCACTGTTGCCTGTTCGGTTGCCGACGCCGGCGATGACCAGATTGGGAATGGTTAGGGAGGGATTGAGATTCAGGTTGGAAGCCAACGGGCGCGATGTTCCAAAAGGCCATGCTGTGATGTAGCCCGTGCTGGGAGGAGTGACGGCGGTGACGTTGAGGACTGCCGCGCCGATTATCGTAGGAATGCCGGCACGTCCTCCTATCTCCAGATCGAATTCGCCGTTGACGGGAAGGGCGCCGATTCCCTGATCGATGCCGTCGACGGTTGTCTGCGAAAACGGGGCATCGTTCCGCGTGTCGAGCAGGCGCGCCGGCGTCATGGGCACGTAGGAGGTACCGCTGGGAAGATAACCCTGCACGTCGACCACGACCTGCGTCGCCAAGCTGCTGCCGTTGTAAATGGACACCCGGCCGCTGGAGTCGAGCTGCGAGATGACGAGATTGGGAATGGTGCGACCCGGATTGAGATTGAGATTCGATGCCAGCGGCGCGACGCCGGTACCGGACCAGACCGTGAGATAACCGGCGCTCGATGGATTGACGGCGGTGACATTGAGCGCCGCCGCGGTGACGGCGGAGGAGGGCACGCCGCCGCGACCGCCGACCTGAAGAACGCGGGTCTCGCCCGGACCAAGCGCGCCGGTGCCCGCGCCCGCTCCGCCGATCGTCGTAGAGTCAGTGCGCGTGTCCAGCAGGCGCGCTGGTGACAGCGGCACGTAATCTGCAGAAGTATTTTGCGCGAGGACTCGAATCTTGAGCCCCGTCAGGAGAATCTGTCTGCCGTTGCTCGAAACGGCGAGGTCGGGTTGATATTGAATTTGCCTCGTTGCGCCATTGAGCGGAACGCTCATGGTCCGAATCACTCCGTCAGGCTGAGGGAATTGCCAGCCGCTGTCGCTCGTCGTGGAACCATCAAGAACAACCAGCGGTACGGTGGATGGATAGGTTGTCCAGGTGGCGCTGTCCGCGATCGTGCCGCTGGTCAACAACGGATCCGAAGCCACCGCTATTTGCAAGGGACTGGTGACCGCCACGGACGTCAGCCCGGATCCCCAAGTCAGCCGTCCTGCCGTCGCCGCGCCATTCAGCCCTGCAATGTCGCTGGCTACGTTGAGGACTGCGCCCCCGGTAGCGGTCCCATCCCCTGCGGTCAACGATGCGCCTGCAGCGGAGCTGCTCGTGATGCTGGCTGTTGCCGTGGCTGTGGTGCTCAAGTCGAACGTGCCGTCGTGGGACAGAGTGAGGCTTCCCGTTCCCAGATCGTTCTGACTGAAAGCGGGGTCGAATACCCATCTCGCACCATTCGTCAGTGACAAAATCGTTTTGCCGACGGAATAAGTGTTGGCATCGGCTTGAACGCCCGTAATCGCGCCTTTCAGATAGGAGTCGGCCGTGGACAGAGTGAGTGTCGTGGTACCCAGGAGTTCGCTGGAATTGGAACCGGCCATAGCGCCCGTGACGACTCTGCCGTTCAATCGCACGGGTAGCGTTCCCGAACTGTTGATGGTGATCGCGGCGTTGTTGGTCGACGTCGGAACATTCCACAAGGCGTAGGCCGTGCCTGTGCTGCCGGGGGACGTCATGATCGCGGCGCCTCCGGCGACTCCGACGATTCCACCGGTATTGCGGATTCCGTAGACGTCGCAGGAAGTGCAGGTCGTGCCGACGGTCAAGGCCATCGTATCGGTAGCGGAGTCGGCGTACACCTGGCTGACATTGTCGATTCCCAATGCCGTGGTTGCCGCCGTGACGTTCGCGTGGACCGATTTTTTGAAGCGGATGTAACTGTTTCCTGATGAGTAGTTGATGCTTATCGCGGTAGGCAGGCCGAACGGTGTGTAGCCCGTGGTGTTCGTAACCGAAATGGCCGCCTTTCCGTCGAACTCCAAGTACGCATTGTTGTAGGTGTTGGCGGCACCGAATGCCGACCGCGGGCCCTGGGCCTGGATCGTAGCGTCCTGGCTTACGATCATCTTGCCTTGATTGCGGATGCCGAACACCGTCGATCCTTGCGAGACGGCCGTCAGATCGAGCGTGCCGCCGACATACAACTGACTGTTCTGATTATCGTTGTAGACGGCATGAGCGTTGTCGCTGGGCCAGATGGACAGCGCGGACACTTTGACATTGCCGTTCAAGCGAATGACGCTTCGCCCGCCGCCGGAGTTGTAGATGCCGTCGTTGTCCGTTCCCGGCGCCTGCGTCAGAATCGTGGTCGAGCCGTTGAAATTGAGATTGCCCTGGTAGACGTACAATCCGCGCGAATAGCCTTTCGAGTACGCATCGATTTGGACGTTGCCGTTGAGTGAAAGCGTTCCCTGGCTGACGTTGATGCCTCTGGATTCGCTGCCGGAGCCAGCAACAGGGTCGTCCGTTTCCGAATGAATCGAAACCGCACCATTGACCGTCACGGTTTTTCCGGACGTCACATTCAGCCCCATCGCATAGCCGAATCCACCATTGATGGCACCGTGAGTTGCCGTACCGCGCGTCGCGCTTATAGCGAGCGTTCCAGCGGAGTTGGGAGTATCGAGCACCATCGGCGCCGTTGCATTGGAGGTAAGAAGCCCGTAGGCATCGGCGGCCTGTGTTTGCCAGACGGTTATGGAATCGTTGTTACCGAATGCATAGTCGAGCGGACTTCCTGAGGGTGCCGTGACGAGGTATCCATTGGCCGAATCTGCCGCTGCGACACCGGTGAGCGTTGCGCTGTAGTTCGCCGCTCCGGCCAAAGGCGAAAGCATCAGGCCCGTCAATACCAATGGAAAACGATAGGAGCGATGATTGCTTGCGAGATAACTCTTCTGTTTGATGATTGAGCGTGCAAATGTGAATTTCTTCATGGTTATCCGCGAAAAACTCGAGATAGGTTGATCGCCAGCCGCGAATGCTGCGCTGCGCGTATTGCCGTTGATGCTATTGGATGCCGTCCCTGTGGAACTTGCTGACGCGCGCTTCAAAAAAAACACGATGGATTGCTTCGAGGCCACCTGCATCGAGATATCAACGAAGCGCGCTGAGGCATTTGCTACGGGGTGCTCGGGAACCATCCTTGCACATCGACCACGACCTCGGTCGGTGCCGAGCTGCCGTTGTAGATCGAAACCTGACCCAGCGTGCCCACCTTCGCGATCACGAGG